>Ga0255780_10001769_pt1 | contig 19974 bp, 21 predicted proteins | sample 071ome_32_FD_179978 | JGI IMG/M metagenome (GOLD analysis project Ga0255780, IMG submission 179978) | Coastal salt marsh microbial communities from the Groves Creek Marsh, Skidaway Island, Georgia - 071405AT metaG (version 2) | ecosystem: Environmental > Aquatic > Marine > Intertidal zone >... | reverse complement strand
CGACTGCGCCGCGAGCTCGGTGGTCTCACCAGAATCGCCCTAGCCGGGAGGCGATAGGCTCGGCGTCCATGACGACCGAGCAGGAGACCGAGCCGGACTGGGCAGCGAAGCAGACCGACCGCGTCATCGACGTGATCGACAAGGTCAAGGCACAGACCACGGACCGTGCCGTCACCGTCCTGCGAGCTGTCGTCTTCGGGCTCGTCATCGCCGTGCTCGGTATTGCGGCAGCCACCATCTTCTTGGTCGCCGTGGTTCGCATGGCTGATGCGTACCTGCCGATCGGCGCCGGCGTCGGTGATGCCACCTGGGCTGCCCACCTCTTCGCCGGCAGCCTGCTGTCGATCCTCGGTCTCGGTGCCTGGCTGTCGCGTCGTTCCAGCTCGCGGCCACTGCTCGGTGCCGCGATCCTGGATCTGGTCATCATCGTCGTGGTCGTCTGCTACGGCCTTTTCAGCTGAGCTGGTCCACCCTGAAGATTCCCGACCCGTCCTGAGGTTGCCACTACGGTCCCCCGGCAGCCCGCAATGCACCGGAGCGAACGCTCTCGAAAGGCAATCCATGTCCGACGTACGCGACGTCATCATCATCGGCTCCGGCCCCGCCGGCCTCACCGCGGCGATCTACACCGCTCGCGCGAACCTTGCCCCGCTCGTGCTCGAGGGTGAGCCCAGCTCGACCAGCGATCAGCCCGGCGGGCAGCTGATGCTCACCACCGACGTCGAGAACTTCCCAGGGTTCCCCGAGGGGATCATGGGTCCCGAGCTCATGATGAACTTCCGCATGCAGGCCGAGCGCTTCGGGGCGGAAATCCAGACCGTGAAGGTCAGCCGGGTCGACCTTTCCGCTGCGCCCTACGGCGTGTGGGTCGGTGATCCCAATTCGGCCGACCCGACCTATCGGGCCCATTCCCTCATCATCGCCACCGGTGCGCAGTCGATCATGCTGGGCCTCGATCGTGAGACCGAACTCATCGGTCACGGTCTGTCGACCTGTGCCACCTGCGACGGCTTCTTCTTCCGTGATCACCACATTGCCGTGGTCGGCGGCGGCGATTCAGCACTCGAGGAAGCGAACTTTCTCAGCCGCTTTGCGGAGAAGGTCACGATCATCCACCGGCGCGATGAGCTGCGGGCATCGAAGATCATGCAGGACCGAGCGTTCAACAACCCGAAGATCGAGTTCCTGTGGGACACGGTCGTCACGGAATATCTCGGTGACCAGTCGCTTGCCGGGGTGAAGGTCGAAAACGTCAAGACGGGCGAGACCTCCGAACTTCCCGTGACAGGCATGTTCATCGCCATCGGTCATCGTCCCGGGACCGACCTGTACAAGGGGCAACTGGCCATGAAGGAGAACGGCTACCTGGAGACCGTTCCCGGACGCACCGCCACCGACGTCGCCGGCGTCTTCGCCGTCGGCGATGTCACCGACGACTACTACCGACAGGCGATTACCGCCGCCGGGTCGGGCTGCCAGGGTGCACTCGAAGCCGAGCGCTACCTCGAGGCGCTCCACGACGCCTGACCCTGCCCCACACCGGTCCCGGGAATAGCGAGCGATCGCCACGGGTTCTCTCCGGTGGACGCCGACGGCGACGTCGGCACCGGAACCACCAGTGCCTCGGCGCTGCGAATGAAAGGAGCTCCGCCATGGCAGGAGCCGTCACCACCCTCTCCGACAGCACCTTCGACGAAACCGTCGCCAGCGATGGCGCCCCCGTCCTCGTCGACTTCTGGGCCGAATGGTGTGGGCCGTGCAAGATGATCGCCCCGATCCTCGAAGAGATCGCCGACGAGCAGGGTGAGGCCCTGCAGGTCGCGAAGCTCAACGTCGACGAGGCCGGCGATATCGCCCGACGCTTCGAGGTCATGTCGATCCCGACATTGATCCTGTTCAAGGACGGCGAAGCGGTGAAGCGCATTGTCGGCGCCAAGCCCAAGCAGGCTCTCCTCGACGACATCGCCGAGTTCATCTGATCCCGATTCCGGGGTTCCAACCGGAACACCCTCTCCGATCCGATCTTCACGAAACAGCCGACCCGGTGGGTCGGCTGTTTCGATTTTGCACTTCCGGTCGGGTGCGCCGAAGGCCGATAGCCTCGGGACGATGACCGATCAGGGGCTACCGCTGTGTGCGGGCGATGAAGGAGGCGCGGTCCGTGACCTCCACCGCCGCCTCGCCGCGGCCGGCTTTCCAGCGACCGGCGACCCCGGGATCTACGACGCTGACACGGTGGCCGCCGTTCGGGCTTTTCAGGCCACACGCCGTCTCATGGAGGACGGCGAGTGCGGTGCCCACACCTGGGCAGCACTGATCGAGGCCGACTTCCGGCTTGGCGATCGCATGCTCTACCTGCGCTCCCCCATGACCCGCGGCGACGACATCACCGATCTGCAGCAACGACTCGGCAGCCTCGGCTTCGACGCCGGCTATGTCGACGGCATCTTCGGGCCGGATACCGAGTCGGCGGTACGGAACTTCCAGGCCAACCAGGGCCTGACCCCTGATGGTGTCGTCGGCCCCGACACCGTGATGGCGCTCGGACGCCTTGCCGGCCGACGCTCGGGAGAGAAGACCATCGCCGAAGTTCGCGAGACCGAGCGTCTTCGCAGTCAGCAAGGCCTCCAAGGCCGTCGCATCGTCGTCGGTGAAACGGGTGGCGTCGCCGCACTCATCGACACCTTGGCCCGTCGTCTTCGTGCCGACGGTGCGGAGGTGCTGACACTTCATCAGCCCGATCTCTCGGCACACGCCAAAACAGCCAACGAGTGGGACGGGGCGGTGTACCTCGGCGTCACGCTCGCAACCGAGGACCTCTCAGTCGCGTACTTCCAGACCGAGGGCTTCGTCTCGGCCGGTGGTCGAGGTCTGGCCGAGCACGCCAGTCACGCGATCGTCGGGCCTCTCGATGCGCCCCACCCGGCCGTCGGTATGCGTATCCCGATTCTGCGCGAGACACGCATGCCGGCCGTGTGGTGCCGCGTCGGCGACCCCGCTCGTGTCGTCGAACGGGCACCAGCACTGGCGTTGTCATTGCGCGACGCACTCGCCCGCTGGTGCGACCGACCGGTCCTTCGAGCCGACTGAGCATCGTCCACCGGTATCCCCAGGGTCATCCAGAGGATGTCCGTGGTGCTTCCCCAGAGATATCCACAGGTAGCGAGTGTGACAAATGTCACACTTCTTCGTCAGCTGGTAGTTCCAGGCGGCGTAATCACGCGGTAGATCCGCTCGAGGTCGGAAAGATCGGCGAAATCGATCACCAGGCGGCCTGGACCTTTCCCCAACTGGACCTTGACGCGTGTCTCCAGTCGTGACGCCAAGAGTTCTTCGAGTTCGAGAACGCCGGCGTCCTTGGTCTCACCGGCCGTCTTGCTGGACGGTTTTGTCTTTCCTGCACCAGTGTCGGTACCGGCGTCATCACCATCTGCTTCGCCGGCGTCCTCACCGCGAAGCAACTCCTCGGTCTCGCGAACCGTCAGGTGCTCACGGACGATGCGTTGTGCGACTCGCTCCTGCTCGGCCGGATCGGCCGTTGCCAGGAGGGCCCGCGCATGGCCGGCACTGAGCTGACCTTCGATGACGAGTCGCTGCACAGCGCCCGGCAGTTGGAGCAACCGGATCGTGTTCGCAACCGCGGAGCGAGACCGACCGACCCGGGTCGCGACTTGCTCCTGGGTGAAATTGAAGTCCTCGATGAGTTGCTGGTACGCCGCCGCCTCCTCGAGTGCGTTGAGGTCCTGGCGATGAAGGTTCTCGACAACCGCGGTTTCGAGCGATCCAAGATCATCGGAATCTCGAATGATCGCCGGAATCGACGGCAGATTGGCCCGACGAGCCGCTCGCCATCGCCGCTCCCCCGCGATGAGTTCATACCCCTCGTCGGTTGCCCGCACCACGATCGGCTGGATGACCCCGACCTCGGCGATCGAGGCAGCCAATGAGGACAAGGTCTCTTCATCGAAGTGATCACGTGGCTGATACCGGTTGGGAACCACCGCGTCGACATCGATCTCACGGAACGTACTGCCGTCGGTCTCAACGTCAGCCGGGATGAGTGAACTCAGGCCCTTGCCCAAGCCGCTACGCCTCGTCGGACTCACCGAGAATCTCCTTTGCAAGTGTCCGGTAGGCGATCGCGCCCCGGGATTCTGGATCGAACGTGGTGATCGGCTGGCCGAAGCTCGGCGCCTCACTCAGCCGAACCGTGCGAGGGATCACATGCTTCATGACCTTGTCGCCAAAGTGTTCCCGAACCTCGTCGGCCACCTGGCCCGACAGCTTCGTTCGGGCGTCGAACATGACGAGGACGATCGTGCTCAACTCCAAGGTCGGATTCAGGTTGCGAGTGACCAGATCGACATTGCGAATCAATTGCCCAAGGCCCTCGAGTGCGTAGTACTCGGTCTGAATCGGTACGAGTACCTCGGTCGCCGCAGTCAGCCCGTTGATCGTCAACAGGCCAAGCGATGGGGGACAATCGATCAGGACGATGTCGTAGTCCTCACTCACGGACTCAATGGCATCCTTGAGCTTCCGCTCACGATTCATGGCCGGCACAAGTTCGATCTCCGCGCCCGCAAGGTCAAGGCTCGCCGGCGCGACGAACAAGTTCTTGACCGAGACCGGTTCAATTGCGTCTTCCAGCGGAACGTCTTGCAGGAGAACGTCGTACAGCGAGTGGTCGAGTTGGCGTGGGTTCAAGCCGAGCCCGGTGCTGGCGTTGGCCTGCGGATCAAGGTCGATAATCAGAACCCGACGCCCCAACTCAGCAAAGCACGCGCCGAGATTCACGGTCGTGGTCGTCTTCCCGACACCACCCTTTTGATTGGCAACCGCGAAAACGCGGGGACCGGATGGCGGAGCAGGCTCTTGCGTCTTCGCAGACCGTCGTAACATCGGGATCTCCTTCCGATCAGCGACTGTCATCCTCGCGGAGCCTGCCATGCGTCGCAAGGACCCTCGCCCACCAATTCGCGTCAACGTGGAGGTGTTTCACGTGGAACACCCTCAGCCGGGCTCGCCCGCCCTTCCCTGGAGAGTTTCCGGATTGATGGCCAAGTGTTTCACGTGAAACATGAATCCAGCCGGACGGACGCAACCGTGTTCCACGTGGAACATCGAGTCAGAAGAGGGGGGATTGGCGGCGCTTTCGCTCTCGGCGCGGAAATGACGACGGGATGGGAGCCAGGACGTTGACCGACGCGAAAAGGCCAACGGGGGACTCTGACCAGGAAACCGACGAGGTGGGCAGTTCTGTGACTGGCAGCGCATCCCACCGATCCGTCGCCGACTCGGCGGCAGCGATCGTGATCACTCCGCCCGGCCGAACGAGTGCCGCCAACTGTTCGATGGTCTCGGCTGGATCTCCCAGGAGCCGGGCCACTGCCACATCGTGTGTGCCGCGCCAAGCGACGTCGTGCGCCAATTCCTCGCCTCGTCCATGCACGATCTCCACCCGATCACCAACGCCAAGTGCGCGTGACGCACGACGGGCGTGATCGAGGCGCCGTTCAGAGGCGTCCACGAGACGAAGTTCCGCATGGGGGAGGAGCGCCGCCAGAATCACTCCAGGAAGACCCGCGCCAGTTCCCACATCGACGATGCGGCCGTGGAACTCATCAAACGATGCCGAAAACGACGAACACACGGCCCGGGCAAACCAGACCGTGTGTTCGACAAGCGCCCCAACGGGCGCCGTACCAATGACGCCCGCCACTCGGGCAGGCGTCCAGGCCTCGTCAAGCGAGGCCAGTTGATCGTCAGTCAGCATCCCCAGCAGGGACGATGATCACCCGACGGTTGGGATCCTCGCCTTCGGAGGTCGTATCGACGCCGGCCTCATCAGAGATGGTGTCGTGCACGACCTTTCGGTCGGCACCACCCATGGGCTCAAGCGCACGGGACACCCCTGATTCACGGACAGCGGCCGCTTGTTCACGAACAAAGGCCGCAAGAGCTTCCGCCCGCCGAGCACGTACGCCGCCCATATCGACCCGAATGCGGCCACCACGCCCACTACCGGCATGGCGCTGAAGCACCGTACGGACGAGTTCGTCGATGGCGCCGGCGGTCGTGCCACGCTGGCCGATCATGCGGCCGATGTTCTCGCCATTGACCGTCACACGGATTTCGTCGTCCGCAACCTGCTCACGATCGAAGGTCACGGTGGTACCGAAGTTCTTGGCCAGGTCAGCAACGAACGCCTCAGCGATGTCGGCCTGCTCCTCGAGTGGCATGGTGGGCTCGTCGCTCACGTTCTTCTGCTTTCCCTTGTTGGAGTTCTTCTCGTGGTCGTTGCCTTGCTTGGGCTTCGCGCCTCGGGAGGAACCCCTCGACTCTCCCCCGTTTTCGGCCTTCTGTCCACCCCGGTTGTTTCCGTTCGACGTCCGTTGGCCACCCTCACCTTGGCCACCACGGCCCTTTCCGCCACGACGGCGACGGCGACGGTCATCCTTGGCACGCGGTGTCGTTGGACGAACGCGGGCACGAACCCGAGCTTCTTCCTTTACCCGGCCGAACAGGCCGGTCCGAGCGTCGTTGATGATTTCGAATTCAGCGTCATCAGTGTCCACACCAAGGGCGTCGAGCGCTGTTTCCTTGGCATCGTGAACGGTCTTACCGGTGGTTTCCACCCATTCCATGAGGGATCACCCTTTCTTTCCGTTGGCGCGCAGCGGGCCCGAAGGCTCAGCGCTTGCGCTTCTTGTGCTGGGGTGCGCCGGGATCGGTGGTTCGGCCACCGGATCGCTGGCGAGTGGGCGCCTTGCCGGTTCGGCCGGCGCCACTCCCCCGAGAACTCTTCTGTTTCGTCGCCGCCTTGGCATCGGCGCGCTTCGGTGTCGGCTCACCCTTCTTGGGCGTGGTTCGGCCACCGGCTTGCTTCCGTCCGCCACCTGCGTTTTCCTTGGCTTGCGCTTCCTCTCGCGAACGGCGGGCCTGCGCGCCGAGGCTGTCTTCACCGCTGTACAGCGATCGGGTGATGTAGCCCTGCTGACCGATGCGGTACAGATTCGAGATCACGAAGTAGACGACAAGCGCGGCGGGCATCGTGAACGAGAACACTGGGAGCATCCACGGCAAGATGCGCATGATCATTTCCTGCTGGGGATTGATCTGGGCGCCGGTGTTGCGGCCTCGGATCTGCCTTTGCTGAACAAGGCTTGAGACGAGCACGACGACGATCAAGGCCAAGTAGGGGAGCGCCCCCAGGAAGTTCTCCCCGGCCACATCGAGGGCGGTCTTGGAAAGATCCATACCCAGGAAGTTCATCTCGTTGGTCTGGATGAGATCCAGGTACATGTCGCTTTCGACCGGAAGGTTCTGGGGGTCGAAGACGAGATCATTATCGTTGAGCTGCACCACGTCGGTGCGACCCGACGATGCGCTTCCAGCGGCCCACCCTCCGGCAAGTCCGGCGTCGGTGGCGTGACGGGTGATGCCTTGGACGACCCGGAACAGGACGAGGAAAACGGGCAACTGCACCAGGAGCGGCAGGCAACCACCCAAGGGGTTGATGCCGTTCTCCTGGTAGAACGCCATCAACTCCTCGTTCATCTTCTGGCGATCGTCCTTGTATCGCGTCTGGATCGCTTTGAGCTCAGGTTGCAGACGCTGCATCTGCAGCATCGAGCGCGTGCTCTTGAGCGTCAACGGGGTGACCACGATCATCACGGCCAACGTGAGCAGGACGATCGCGACGCCGTAGGACGGGACTAGCGAGTAAAAGAAGGCGAGGACCTGGGCGATCAGGTCGAACATGAGGGCTCCTGAGCAGGTGGGACCGGGTCATAGCCGTGGCTGCTCCACGGGTGACACCGGCACAGGCGGCGGGTGGCGTACCAGCCACCTCGGACGGCGCCGTGGAGCTCGAGCGCTTCAACGGCGTAGAGGGAACACGACGGGGTGTACCGACACGGCGACGGCCGGCCGTCAGCAAGGCGCTGATACATCCGCACGCCACCCCGCAACAGACGCGCGACCGGACTCATCGACGATCTCCGTCGAGAGCACTCGGATCGGGGAGGAGGAGCGTTGCCATCGTGGTGTGCAGTGTCGCATATGACCAGTCGTCGATCGGTGCGGTGACCCGGACCAGGTGGTCACCTCCGGGCAGACCCGGTGATGTCCGGTCCAAGTCGACGAGAACCGCGCGAAGACGACGTTTCGTTCGATTCCTGACGACCGCAGTCCCCACTGTACGTGGGATTGCAAACGCGAAGCGTGGCTGCTGGGTGCTGTCGGGTCGGACGACCAGTCGGATCGGCCCCCGGCCTCGTCGCGCGCCCTCCGCCCGGAGCCGGGCGAACGCACGGTGGCCAGCGAGCCGTTCGGTCACGCCGACAAACGGGCGCGGCCCTTCTGACGACGAGAACGGAGGACGGCACGGCCGCCTCGGGTGCTCATCCGTGACCGGAACCCGTGCTTCTTGGCACGTTTGCGAACATTGGGTTGGTAGGGACGCTTCATATTCGGAGTCCTTCGTGTGCTGTCGATCGAGGTGTGGATCAACAGAGGTGGCTTGTTCTCGATGACAAACCTGAGGTGTCAACCCGTCAAATCTATGGCACGCGGAACCGCGCGACAACGCCCGGTAGCAGCCAAGCGTGCTGTACAACCGGTGCCGAGTCGCCGACGAACGACGTGGTCGTGAAATGACATTCATGTCATTTCATCTTTCATCAATGTCATTTGATGGCAAAAAACCATCTCTGACCTGGGGTTTTGAGGTATTCCACAATCTCAACTTGCGCCCCGTTGCCTTGTTGCTATGTTCGCCGCCTGCGCACGGGCTGCGGGTCTTCGGGGGGCCTTAACCACTCCACGAACGCTTGTTGTTCGCGCCCTGAACGTGATGCGTCATCCACACCTGTGGACGACCCTGTGGAGAGGAAGTGAAGAGCGTGGGTGACCTTGGGGACGCTGACGGTCTGTGGAACAACTGTGCGGCCAGCATTCGGGCGCAGGTGAGCGACGCCGTGTGGCGAACTACCTTCAGTGGGGCGAAGGCGGTGGCCTTCGACGAAGGAGAGCTTGTCCTGGTTGTCCCAAATGGGCTGCAGAAAGAACGCATCGAGGGCCGTTACCTCGGTCTCGTGCAGGACGCAATCGACGAAACGGCTGCGCACGACGTCTCCGTCCGAGTCGAGATCGACACCGACTGGTCGACCGACGACACTCCCGAGATCGAGCTCCCGAACGCTGATCTCGGGCTCCCGGCTCCAGCCCCCACCAACCCGGCGCCAGCAGGACGCGACGAGAAATTCACCTTCGAACACTTCGTCATCGGCCCGTCGAACCGCTTTGCCCACGCTGCCGCACTGTCCGTCGCCGAGACGCCAGCAGCGAGCTACAACCCCCTGTTCATCCACGGTGACTCCGGCCTCGGCAAGACGCACCTTCTCCGAGGAATCACCCACTATGTTGCAAGCCATTACCCGACGTACCGGACGCGGTACGTCTCGACGGAAACGTTCCTGAACGAGTTCGTCGAGGCGATCCGCACCAACGCCCTCCCGGAGTTCAAACGTCGCTACCGCGACATCGATGTGCTCTTGATCGACGACATTCAGTTCATGGAAGGCAAGGACGGCCTCCAGGAGGAGTTCTTCCACACCTTCAACGAACTTCACCAGAACAACAAGCAGATCGTGCTCTCGTCGGACCGCACCCCGGACGCGATGCCGACGCTCGAGGATCGGCTTCGGAGCCGTTTCAAGTGGGGCCTCATCACCGACATCCAACGCCCGGACCTCGAGACCCGTATCGCGATCCTGTCGAAGAAGGCCGAGTCGAAGACGATCGAGATCCCCCACGACGTCCTGTTGTTCATCGCCGAGAACATCACCGAATCGATCCGCGAACTCGAAGGTGCACTCATCAAGGTCACGGCCTACGCGAACCTGACGCAACAACCGCTCACTGTCGACCTTGCCTCGCTCGTACTGGGCGACCTCATCACCAACAACCAGAAGAAGCCGGTCACGGCCGAGCGCATCATCGAGATGACCGCAGAGATGTTCGGCTTTGAGGTCGAACAGATCATCGGCGGCAGCCGTCGCCGGCCGCTCGTCGATGCTCGCCAGGTTGCGATGTACGTCACCCGGAACATGACCGATCTCTCCTTTCCCGACATCGGCAAGGAGTTCGGCGCACGTGACCACACCACCGTCATGCACGCTTGCAGAAAGATCGAGGGTCGCATGGGGGAGCGGCAGCAAATCTTCGACCGGGTCACTGAGCTGCAGCAACGGCTCAACGCCCCCTCCTGAGGATCGTGCTGGGGACAGCATGTCCATCGGTAGTGGACACCGCGGGGATGACAGTGGGTTTGTCCACCGCGTTGAGGCCGGTCACCGACATGCGTGTGGTCGGCCGGGGACGCGGTGGGGAAGCAAGATCCGCGTCACCGCAACGAAGAATCTGTGTCATCCACAATCCACAGGCCCTATGTACCTCTACTATCTGGATCTCAATCAACTCGGAGAAGTCGTAACACCATGAGCATGAAGTTCCGCTGCGAACGCGACACGCTCGTCGAAGCACTCAGCGCCGCTGGTCGAGCGGTCACCACTCGCGGGGGCGCCCTTCCGGTGCTCGCCGGCGTGCGGATGGAGTTGGTCGGCGATCGTCTCACCGTGACCGGAAGCGACCTGGATCTGACGATCACGGTCGAGGTCGAAGTAGCCGGCGGCGAGGACGGTGTCGCCGTCCTCCCATCGAAGCTCATCTCCGATGTGGCTCGCTCGCTTCGCCCAGGCGCCGTCGACATCGCCATCGAGGACGAGGACGCCCGCATTGTCTCGGCACCCTCGGAGTTCTCGATCCGGGTGATTCCTGCCGACGAGTTCCCGGAATTGTCGTCTGCGGACGGCGACGCGGTCACGCTTGACGCGTCCGCCTTCCGAGCGGCGATCGATCAGGTCGAGAAGGCAGCGTCAAGCGATGACGCTCGTCCGATTCTCACCGGTGTGCTCATGGCTGCCGAGGAAGACGGCCTTCGTCTTGTGTCCACCGACTCGTACCGTCTGTCGGTGCGTGACCTGGCCGGGACGACCATTCTCGGCGAGGGCCAGAAGGTGCTCGTGCCGAGTCGTGCACTCAAGGAACTGTCGCGTGTGGTCGGCGATGCCGACGAGATCACGCTTCGTCTTGGCGAGCGCGACGCCGGGTTCGAAGTCGGCCCGGTCAAGGTCACGACCCGGTTGATCGAAGGTGACTTCCCGAACTACCGCGGGTTGATCCCGAGCAACCATCCCAACGCTCTCACGGTCGACCGGGAGACCCTGCTCGATGCCGTGCGTCGTGTTCGTCTCCTAGCGCAGGAATCGACACCGGTTCGTCTGGCGATGTCGTCCGAGGGTCTGGAACTTGTGGCGGTCACGCAGGACGTCGGCCAGGCTCACGAGGCAGTCGAAGCGTCGTACAACGGTGACGACCTCACGGTTGCCTTCAACCCGGAGTACCTCATCGACGGTATCGAGGTCGCTCCCGGCGACGAGATCATTCTCGAGACGGTCGATGAGTTGAAGCCGGCGTTGCTCAAGTCCTCTGACGACCCCAACTTCTTGTACCTGCTGATGCCGGTACGCGTGAGCTGACCGACGCGTGAAGATCCGAAGCCTGTCGCTCACCGACTGGCGTTCGTATCGCAGTGTTGAGGTGATGTTCGGCGACGGCCTGACCGCGGTTGTCGGGGAGAACGGGCACGGCAAGACGAATCTCATCGAGTCCATCGCGTGGATGTCCGGCGCTGGCTCATTTCGGGGTGCTCCTGACGATGCCCTGATCCGACTTGGTGCCGACGCTGCCGTGATTCGCTCGACGATCGAGGCCAACGACAGCCGAGAGCAACTCGTCGAGATCGAGATCCCAAGGGTGGGGCGCAACCGGATCCAGATCAATCGCCAGCGGGTGAATCGGGCGAGTGATCTCCTCGGTGTCGTCCAGGTCACTGTGTTCTCTCCTGATGATCTCGAATTGGTCAAGGGCGGTCCGTCTTTGCGTCGCGGCTGGATTGATGCCGCCGTCGCGGCTCGCCACCCTCGTGACGCGGCACTTCGTGGCGAGGTAGAACGGGTGCTCAAGCAGCGCAACGCACTGCTGCGAAGTGCGCACGGCCGGCTTGACGCCGATGCCGAGTTCACGCTCGAGGTGTGGGATGCGAAGCTCGCCGATGTGGGGGAGCGGTTGCGCGCTGCTCGTCGGGCAATGCTCGATGACATGGCACCGATCCTCGCCACCGCGTATGACGCCGTAGCGCAGCAAGCGGCGATGGTCGAATGCCACTACGAGTCGTCGTGGAGTGGTCCACTGGCCGAGGCACTGCTCGCCAGCCGAGATCTCGATGTTCGCCGAGGCGTCACCACCGTCGGCCCGCATCGTGATGAGATTCACGTGACCATTGCAGGAGCACCGGCACGAACGCACGCGTCACAGGGCGAGCAGCGCTCCCTCGCACTGGCCCTTCGCCTCGCGGCCGATGGTGTGATTCGAACCGTCGGTGCCGCGGAGCCGGTCCTGTTGCTCGACGATGTCTTTTCCGAGCTCGACTCCAATCGAGCGGCTGCGCTGCTCGAGGCGCTTCCGGAGGGGCAGCGGATCCTCACGACTGCAGCCGGTCTACCCTCGGCGGCCCGCCCTGACCAGGTGATCCGGGTGTACAACAGCACACTGATGCTGGAAGCACCATGAACACGAACCGGGGACCACAACGGATCGACGCGAGCCTGGAGAAGCTGCTCGGCAACCTCAACGCACCCTCGGTTGATGTGCTCGACACCATCTTTCGGGCTTGGTCATCGATCGTCGGTCCCGACCTCGCAGAGCACACCAAACCCGGTTCAATCGACGGCGATTTGCTGACCGTGACAGCCGATGATCCGACCTGGGCGGCAGAGTTCCGGTGGCTTGAACGCGAGGTTGTGGCTCGTCTCGCGGAAGCGACCGGAACCGACCGAATCCGCCGCCTTCACGTGCGCGTGTCGCGGGGTTCCTGAGGGGTCCGACTGCCACGAATCACACGCCCGTAACTGGTAAGATGAGGAGACCGTGTTCAGCCCTCTCGACCAGCGCGATGTGATCGCCTCGAGCAACGCGAAAACCCTGGATCTCGCTCGCCATGACAGGGATTTCGGAGGGTCGGAGTGAGCGGTGACAGCGAGCTGAACACCCCCGCGACACCGTCTGATAACGCATCGTCCGCGGCCAGCCAGGAGTCTCCTTTGACCACCACCGAACCGTCGTCCTACAGCGCGCAGGACATCACCGTTCTCGAAGGCCTCGAAGCCGTCCGCAAACGCCCAGGGATGTACATCGGCTCGACGGGCCCGACGGGTCTGCACCATCTTGTCTGGGAAGTCGTCGACAACTCCGTCGACGAGGCGATGGCCGGCCACTGCAGCCGGATCGATGTCTCGATTCTTCCGGACGGCGGCATTGAGGTTCGCGACGACGGCCGTGGCATCCCGGTCGGAAAACATCCCAAGTATGAAGACCTCACCGCTGCCGAGGTCGTGCTCACCGTGCTGCACGCCGGTGGCAAGTTCGGTGGCGACGGGTACAAGGTGTCTGGCGGCCTCCACGGTGTGGGTATCTCGGTGGTCAACGCGCTTTCGGCACGGGTCGAGGTCGAGATCGACCGCGACGGCAAACGCCATGCCATGTCGTTCGGCGATGGCGGCGAACTCAAGGATCGCCTTGCCGTCACCGGCGACGCGCCGCCTGGCGCTGACGGCGGATCTCGCACCGGCACCACGGTTCGGTTCTGGCCCGACGGTTCGATCTTCGACGAGACCGACTACCGCTTTCAGACCCTGCAGGAACGCTTTCAGATGATGGCGTTTCTCAACCGCGGTCTTGAGATCCGTGCTCGCGACCAACGTCCCGACGCGACCGTCGAGACCGACGATCCCGATGGGTGGTTCAGCTTCAAGTACGACGGCGGGATCATGGATTTCGTCACCCATGTGAATTCCTCCAAAGATGCCTTGTTCCAGGCAGTCGGGTACTTCGCTGGTGCCGAGACCATCGACGACAACCCGCATGAGGTCGAGATCGCGTTCCAGTGGAACACCGGTTTCAACTCCGATGGTCTGCACAGCTTCGCCAACGGCATCTCTACCCTCGAAGGCGGTATGCACGAGCAGGGGTTCCGCACTGCGGTGACCCGTACGGTCAACAACTACGCACGCGACAAAGGTCTGCTCAAGGAAAAGGACGACAACCTCACAGGCGAGGACATCCGTGAAGGCCTCACGGCGATCATCTCCGCTCGCATCGGTGAGCCACAGTTCGAAGGCCAGACCAAGTCGAAGCTCGGCAATGTCTCGATGCGTTCGCTGGTCGAGAAAGTCACCAACGAAAAGATGGCGGAGTGGCTCGAGGAGCACCCGGCTGAGGGCAAGGCCATCGTCACCAAAGCCACCAATGCCGCCCGAGCTCGTGTCGCGGCGGCCGATGCACGCAAGGCGATCCGCTCGAAGTCGTTGCTCGACGGGGCCGGCATGCCCGACAAGCTCAAAGACTGCTCCGCAAAGGAGCCCGAACGTCGCGAACTGTTCATCGTTGAGGGCGACTCTGCGGGGGGTTCGGCGGTTCGGGCCCGTGACCCCGAGACTCAGGCGATTCTGCCGATCCGAGGCAAGATCCTGAACGTCGAGCGGGCCCGCGTCGACAAGATGCTGAAGAACAACGAGGTCCAATCGTTGATCACGGCGATCGGCGCCGGATTCGCCGATGACTTCGATGTCACCCAAGCCCGCTATCACAAGGTGATCCTGTTGGCCGACGCCGATGTCGACGGCAGCCATATCCGCACACTGCTGCTTACCTTCTTCTTCCGGCAGATGCGTCCCCTGGTCGAAGCCGGCTACGTCTACATCGCCCAACCGCCGCTCTACAGCACGAAGGTCTCCACCAAGGAGACGGTGTACCTGAAAGACGATGCGGCGAAGGACGCGTTCCTGGCTGAGCGCCCCAACTACACCAAGGATTTCCAGCGGTTGAAGGGTCTTGGCGAGATGGACTGGGACGAATTGCGCGACACGACGATGGACGTTGCTAGCCGATCCCTCCTGCAGGTCTCGGTCGAACAGGCGGCGATCGCCGATGAGGTCATGTCGATCCTCATGGGCGACGACGTCGAACAGCGCAAGAACTTCATCGTCACCAACGCACGCGAAGTCCGGAACCTGGACTTCTGAGGGGGCTGAATCATGAGCGACGTGCCACCCATCGACACCGACCACGACACCGACGAACCCGATGACATCACGGTCATCGAGATTCAGGAGGAAATGGAGTCCTCCTTCCTCGACTATGCGATGTCGGTCATCATCAGCCGTGCGCTTCCGGACGTGCGGGACGGTCTCAAGCCCGTCCATCGTCGGATCCTCTGGGGAATGTTCGACCAGGGATTCCGGCCGGATCGCAACTTTGTGAAGTGCGCCCGCGTCTCAGGCGACGTCGCTGCTCGTTTCCATCCGCACGGCACCTCGGCGATCTACGACGCGCTGGCCCGTATGGCACAGCCGTTTTCGCTGCGACACCCGTTGATCGCCTTCCACGGCAACTACGGCTCGCCCGAGGATCCGCCTGCCGCCGACCGATACACCGAGTGCCGGCTGAGCCCGTTGGCGATGCAGATGCTCGCCGACATCGACGAGGACACCGTCGATTTCGCCGACAACTATTCGGCTGAATTCCAGGAGCCGACGGTGCTGCCGGCTCGCTTCCCCAACCTGCTGGTCAACGGGGTGCAGGGCATTGCCGTCGGCATGGCCACCAATATTCCGCCGCACAACCTCGACGAGGTGTGCGCAGCGGTGGTGCACTTGCTGCGGAACCCCGACGCCACGGTCGATGACCTGATGGAGTTCGTGCGAGGGCCTGACTTCCCGACGGGCGGTCAGATCCTCGGTCGGGTCGGGATCGAATCCGCCTATCGCACGGGTCGTGGTTCAGTGAAGATGCGGGCGAAGGTCGAGATCGAGGAGAAGGGCCAGACCCAGTCGATCGTTGTCACCGAACTGCCGTACCAGGTCTCGGCTGGTGCCGTCGCTCGCAAGATTGCCGAGCTGGTCAACAACCGTGAACTTGAGGGCATTCGCGACATCAATGATGAATCCTCCGGCGACGACACCCGCTTCGTGATCACGCTCAAGCGCGACGCCAACCCCGAGGTCGTACTCAACAACCTCTGGAAGGCCACGCCGCTGCAGACGAGCTTTGGTGTCAACATGGTCGCCCTCGTCGGTGGTGTGCCTCGCACGCTCAACCTGCTCGACGCACTGCAGGCCTATGTCGATCACCAGATCGATGTCATTACCCGCCGCTCGCAGTACCGCCTCGATATCGCCGAAAAGCGACTGCACATCGTCGAAGGTCTCATCAAGGCCCTCGATCTCATCGACGAGATCATCGCGACGATCCGCGCGAGCGAGGATCGCGCTGCCGCCCGCGAAGCGCTCATGGCCGGCATCACCCCGGAGGGTGGGGGAGAAGCCGTCGCCTTTTCCGAAGTCCAGGCCAACCACATTCTCGACATGCAACTCGGTCGTCTCACCCGTCTCGGTCGTGCCGACCTAGAGACGGAACAGGCCGAACTCACCGAGACCATCACCGGTTTGCAGGAGATCCTCGGCGACGAGAACAAGCTCCGGGAGGTCATCGTCGACGAGTTGGGCGAGGTGCGCGAGACCTTTGCCGAGCCCCGCCGTTCGAGCCTGGAGATCGATCCGGGTGAGTTCGACATCGAGGATCTCATCGACGACGACCCACTGGTGTTCACGATGACCGCCACCGGCTATGTGAAGACCACGCCCGCCGAAGAGTTCCGGGCGCAGGGCCGCGGCGGTCGGGGTATCGCCGGGGCCAAACTCAAGGACGAGGACACGATCACCCAGATGATCCAGACGTCCGCGCACTCGTACCTGTTGTTCTTCTCGACTCGCGGGCGGGTCTATCGACTCAAGGCACACGAGATCCCGGTTGCCAGTCGCACGTCGCGTGGCACGGCGATCGTCAATCTCCTCCCCTTGCAGGAGGGCGAGACGGTCCAGGCGATCATCGACACGCGCGATTACGAGACAATGCGCTACTTGTTCTTCGCGACTGCGAAGGGCCGAGTGAAGAAGACCCGCTTCAACGCCTACGACTCCTCACTGAAGGCCGGGCTCATTGCCATCAAACTCAACGACGATGACGAACTCGTTGAGGTCATCCCCACCAACGGTGTCTTCGACATCTTGCTCTCGAGCCGGTTCGGGCAGACGATCCGGTTCAAAGAAAGCCAGGTTCGCGAGATGGGTCGAAACGCAGCCGGCGTGATCGGCCTGAAGTTCAAAAAGGCAGGCGACCAACTCGTCGCCTGCGACATCGCCAGAGATGGCGCCACACTCCTGCACATCACCGAGCAGGGATTCGGCAAGCGCACGTCCGTCGACGACTACCCGACCAAGGGTCGTGGCGGTATGGGTGTGGTTGGTATCAAGATCGTCGACGAAAAGGGCCCGATCGTGGGCACGCTCGTGGTCGACGACGATGATGAAGTTCTTGCCGTCACCCGTCATGGCGTCATGATCCGCACCCGCGCGAACGACATTTCGATCCAGGGCCGGTCGGCGTCCGGGGTGAAGGTGATTTCACCCGACGACGACGACCAGGTCGCTTCGATCGCCCTCGTCAGTGTTGCGGATCATGACGAGGGCGAGAGCAAGGTGGAGGACGACTCCGCCACTGACGCCGACGACACCTAATCCTCGGGCCCAACCCACCCCGAGCACGACTTCCCCGTCAACGCGACGAACCGGGCCTGTCCCGGAGGAGGTTGATCCGTGTCGGACCACAGACGTGATCGGGGCCAGGCACTTCCCTGGATGATGCTGGTCGTGGCGGCGGCGATGACGTTGGTCGTTGTTGCCGTGCGCTTGGCAACCGTGGTGGACGACTCGGCACGTGCCCGCACGGCAGCAGATGCCGCGGCGTTGGCGGGTGCGGCAGCGGGCGAACCGGCGGCGAGAGACCTCGCCGAGCGCAACGGCGCCGACCTGCTTTTGTTCGAGCGCACGTGGCGCGGTGTTCGGGTTGAGGTGCGGGTCGGCGACGTCCAGGCTCGAGCCGAGGCGTCGGCATCGACCGTCTGGGTGCGGAGTTCGGGGTGATACGGCCAGACTGCAGCGATGGTCCTGCCCTTTGCCGAGGTCGTGCCGACGACCCTCTTTCACGCCGAGCCGTTCCGGTGGCGGGTTGCGTCGCGGGCGCTCACGACCGATGCCTGGCTGCAGTTCGATCCCGACGATCTTCCCGGCGACCTCGCGGAGAAGGAGCGCCTGCTCGCTGCCGGCGCCGACGCGTTAGTCACCACACCGGGCTCGGAAGCGGCGTGTGAGGAGGTTCGCGAACTCGTTGCGGCGGCGCTAGGGGAGGAGCTCGACGGCTCTGGTCACCCGCTTGAGGTGGCGGCTCGCCGGATTCATGAGGATCTCGTCGTGATGGAGCGGCGCGACGGGGCCTGGGTCATGACCGCCGGCGTCGTGTGTTTTCCCACCCGGTGGCGCCCGTCCGAGAAGATCGGCCACACGATGGCGGTGATCCACGAGCCGGTGCCGCGTTATGACGACATCGCCACGGCCGTCGACCGTTTCTTCGACCGTCTCCAACCGGGTCGCCTGGCGTGGCGGGCGAATTGGTCGGTGGTCGGCGACGCAGCATTGCGGCTTGAGGCCGATGATCGCCAGGCCCCTCGTTCGCTTCCTGCCGATCCCGACCGTGACCTGCTGTTGCGAGTCGAGCGACAGACCGTGCGGCGCCTTGAACGCACCCCGGATGCGCTCGTCTTCACCGTCCGCATTCATCGGTGGCCACTCGGTGAGGTGCTCGGAGAGATCGACCAAGCGCTGGCGGCGCAACTGCGAGCCTTGCCTGTCGACGTCGCCACGTACAAGAACCTCGACCACTGGCGGCACGAGTTGGCCGCGCATCTCGATGGGGGAGGGTGAAGCGGTCGACCGGCTCGCGTCCCGTACACTGCTGTCTGCTCATGAGCGAACTTCCCGACCTCGACGATGCGACGTTCAAGCTCGCCACCGGCGAAGAGTTCGTGCTGCCCGTCGACGCCACGCCCACTGCCGCCTCGGCATCACCGAATGGTGGTGTGCCGCAGCCAGGTGTCCCCGCCGGTCTCACGCCGGTTGGTCCTCGTCCGGTCGCCCGGCCGACCTGGCGTGACAAGCGCACTGCCGGCCGTCTTCGTGCCCGCAAGGTCCGTCGACTCGTCCGCCACGTCGAGCCGTGGTCGGTGCTCAAAGTCGCGCTGATCTTCTACTTCTGCCTCTGGGTGATTCTGCTGATCGCCGGCGTGATGCTGTGGAGCCTCGCCGTGAGTTCCGGCACGGTTGACAATGTCGAGACGTTCGTCACGGAGTTGTTCGCGCTCGAGAGTTTCACGTTCAATGCGGATCAGATCTTTCGTGCCAGCGCCATCGGCGGCTTGGTGCTGGTTGTCGCTGGCGCGGGCTTCACCGTCTTGATGGCGGTGTTGTTCAACCTGATCTCCGACGTGACAGGTGGGGTCCGGTTCACCGTCGTTGAGGAGGAAACCGCTCGTCCCCGCCCGAAACGACTTCGTCCCCGCAGCGGGATGCTGGATCGTGTCGTCGGTACCAGTCAGCCTCAGCCTGGTGTGGTGCCAGCGCCCGCGCTGGCCGGTGAGCCTCGCGTCGAGGCTGTCGAGTCGGCCCCCGATGAGGTTGTGCCGGAAGCGGCCGTCGCTCCGGAGTCCGGTGCAACAGACGAGCATCTTCCGACCCCAGCCGACGCCGAGTCGGGTGCCGATCCTGACATCGGCGGTACCGACGAAGGGGTCGTCAATGGCGACGACGACCGCTAGCGTTGTCGGCCGCACGGGGCTATAGCTCAGTTGGTTAGAGCGCACCCCTGATAAGGGTGAGGTCGCTGGTTCGACTCCAGCTA
>Ga0255780_10001763_pt1 | contig 19988 bp, 33 predicted proteins | sample 071ome_32_FD_179978 | JGI IMG/M metagenome (GOLD analysis project Ga0255780, IMG submission 179978) | Coastal salt marsh microbial communities from the Groves Creek Marsh, Skidaway Island, Georgia - 071405AT metaG (version 2) | ecosystem: Environmental > Aquatic > Marine > Intertidal zone >... | reverse complement strand
GACTAGGGTATTTGGAATCAAAGAATGATCACGAAAATTCCATGTTCCATTAAACCCATTTACAAGCCATGGTTGATCAGTTGGTTGGCTCTCCCAATAGGATATGCTCATATATTACTCCTCGTTATATTTTAAAATTTCAGTTTCACCATTGGCATCTTTTCGAGTCCTTAGGTAACCGTCTGCAATCAACTTATCGATTGTTCGTCCTACAATAGATTGGCCTCTAAAATTTTGAATAGCCAATCCAAACATTGTTCCAATACCGTATGCGGCAAATAACCAACCCCAACCGGGTGCTAAATCAAACATCCTTATTCTCCTCTTGAAACATTCTTCGAAGCATCCATTTGTGTCTTTGAAAATAATAGGTGCTATCATATTCCGGAAACCGCTTCTCCCACATCATCAGTTCGTCCTGATGTTCGTACCACTTCTCTTGAAGCCACATTCTAAAAGTTACTGATTTATCCCGGCCCATTAGACCTCCTTCGCAGGATTATAAAACGGAGTGCCTTCCCAGAACAAAGTGTTCTCTGCTTCTAGTGCCTCTTCGAACTTGGCCACCTGGCGCTCATACTTTTGAATTTTAGTTGCGATGTCAAAATCTCGCAAATCACCTGAGTGATAAAGTGCCTGAAGCTCTTTGAGCTCGTCGATGAATTCTAATACGTCTACCATTGGACCCTCCGTTTTTTCTAACTATACATATATTATAGGCTCTGTTGAACCTAAAGTCAACCTCTATTCAACCAAATCTGGTGAATAGCGTTTGAAGTAACGGATAGGTGAGTTATCACGAGGTGGGCTTTCTTTGAGCTCTACCGTAATACCTTTTGCCTTTGCCGCATTAATGAATGTCATTGCATCGCAGTCTTCTTCAAGGTAGGCTGTCTTGCCCTTCACAAAAGAATAGTCTGTGATTTTAGATTCAATTCCCAGCATTTTCAATTCGCTGAGTTTCACTGCCAACCAACCGTGTCCGGCGTCCGAGTGAAATACTTTCTTCATTACTGCCATTTTTTTCTCCTATGAAAAATCGCTGATGTGTTCAACGAATTCCAAGTTGTCCTTGCCGGGTTCTAATTTGTATATCACTAGATGGCAAGCTCTTTGTGAATACCTTTTGACGTGCGCCTTCAGTTCTTCTACCGAAGACTGTCTTTTCTGCCAGTAAGTTCTTCCAGTGAACTTATCAACTGTCATTCCGTGAATTTCCATATTACCAAGCCTCATAGATAGTTGGCATATTGAAACCGTTCTTGGTGCAATATGCTTCTAAGTCATCTACCACGTGCATCAAGCGGTTGCCTTTTGCATTGGCTTCTGCCACAGAAATCTCACCGTCACAGTGTAAATTCTCTGGGCTTAATGCTGAATCCAAAGAACTTGCAATGCTGTCGATGTCTTTTTGTGAAAGTGGAAAAGTGATCTGCGAACCGTTAAAGAATGAATTCCAATGATTCTGTTGATCTACGAATTTACGAAGTGCTCTCATAATTTGTGCCTCTCTGTTTGCCTTATTGTCTTTACAGTATAACCTCACTAGACTGTAAAGTCAACCTCTTATTAACCAAAAAGTTTACCTATGATTCCAACCGTTGTCATTGCTCCGTTGGTAACGATAAGTGCCTTGTCTTTTATTATAAGTGCCGCAGTCAACCAAAGGACGCCTCCAGTTATCTGCAGATACCAACCTTCGGTGATGCCAGCACTCATTAGTCCAAACCCTACGATAAGGGTGACTGTCGCCACCCATTTAAGTATTTCAACCTTTTTCAATTACATACTCCAGTAGGACTCTCTGCTTGGGTCCATATAAGCAGGAGTGTTAATTGATTGACGAATTGGTTTAGTCTTGTTCTTGTCCATCATACTATATACAGTTTCGAATTGCTCAATGTTTGCATGGTAGTCTTCTGCTTCGGCTACCTTCATAGCATTAAGATCTGCCAACACTTCATCTGCCTTCTCGTGATCCCAAGTGTATTGGCTAGCCTTCAACTCTAAATAACGAGCATTCAACTTCTTGCGGTAACGAGTCATACCAGCATTGGCGGCGCCTAGTGTTTTATACTCAGCCTTCAAATAAGATTTGCCCTTGCTTGGGTTTGACTTGATTGCTGATGTTCTGCTATCATAAATGTAATACATATCTTATCCCTCTTTTGTTTAACTTATATACTATTATACATGAATCTAGAGTAAAGTCAACCTCTTATTCGCCAAAATCTTGTTTAGGATGTTTTGGCTTGCGTTGATATTTGGTGCGATCACGCTCAAACTTTGGACAATACGGACCGTCAAGATCACGCACAGCCTTAGCCACCCAATTCCGGATTTTTGGCTTTTGTGGTCTGCGAATTTTCTTCATGACAATTTCCTCTTGACTTTCTCTTAGCATTGTTATAGTATATGCTCTCAGTGGCTATACGTCAAGCCTCAAATTAACCAAAATAGAAAAAATGGCTAAAATTATTGAAAAAAGAATGACCGTAGGTTGTATCTACTCTTGTTTTGCCCAATCAGGTCGTTTGTCCCAATTGATTACCAATTCACGCCAGTTTGGCCCATACATCTCTTCATTTTTGGCCTCCCAGTATTCGATTGGTTTTTGGTTAGAGGGGTGCTTCAAGGCCGCCCATTCCTCGTTAGGGAGCATCACCCAGGATTCTCCACATCTGATGCAAGGATCTTCAGGAGCATAACCGTAGTGACGGTTCCCAACACCAGTGACGGTTTCGGGCAGTGACGAACATGCAGTGACGGCAGTGACAGCAAATAGCAGTGATGCTATTTTAAACGTTCTTCTAATGATAGATCTGCTATACATTTTCTTCTCCATGGTAAGTCTAACTTTGCACCGTCACGATCATGCGTAACCCATTTAGGTGGCAAATATCGCAAATGCAAAGGCCATTTACGATCAACGATGTCTATGTCGTTCCAGCATTCGTACCTACGCCAATATCCTATACGCACAAGTCCGACACACGCTGCCCACTCCTTGTCTGTGTGTTTTCGTGTCATTGCCTATATACTATACAATAAACCGATAGTATTGTCAATATTAAATGGTAAACTAAATACTTTTATGCAACGATCGTTGCGTATGATAGGAGATTTCCCATGAGCACACTAAGAAACATCAGCCTAAACCTAGAGTTGGGTCAAGAAATTCTTGTTGGACAAAACAATGAGAGAGCAACAATTACAAAGATTGAATACCATGATAAGACAGGAGAAATCAATATCAATACAACTAGAGGACCTAGGAAAGTGTTAACATTCCGCTTATGCGAAGACCGCTACAGCGGGGCCTGCGAAAATCCAGCCGACAAGTATCGTTAACATAAATACTATATGCTTATTAAAGAGATAACAGAAGGAAAGCCATCACCGTCTTATTGTAGGAATACTCCTAAGAACAAGATGGGTTCAAGTGCGCAAGCCTCGTGCAAAAGCAGGGGGTTAATTGCTCGTGATGGTAAAAAATCTCACCTTATAGGTAAGAAGAGAAGGACCGTTGGCGGCCGTAGAATAAAAGGTAAGAAATATGGGGGCCCTTTGCCCGATTGGAGCTAACATGAGTTACCAGGGTAAGCTATTAGTAGCACACCCTATGTTAAACGACTTTTTTCATAGGGCAGTGATCCTTATATACCAAGACGATCAAAATGGTACAGCCGGACTTGTTCTAAATAAACCAACTAGAATAACTGTAGAAGAAGTTATAACTCAAAAAGGTATACCATATTCAGGACGTGAACACGTTTACAAAGGCGGCCCTGTTAACGAACATGCAATAATAATGTTACATGAAGATAATTGGTATGCATCCAACACAACTCAAATAGGCAAAGGTTTAGCAATTACTAGCGATGATGTTATGATGCAGAAACTTGCAATGGATAATGGTCCAACAGCATGGAGAATGTGCATGGGAATATCAGGTTGGCATCCAGGACAACTACAAAAAGAAATTAATAGTCGTTATGGATGGTTGACATGTGAAGCAGATGATAGTATAGTGTTCGCTAAAGATGGTGAAAGACAGTGGAATCTAGCTTTGCAACTTTGTGCTAACCAAAAGATAGACTCTTACTTTTAGCAAGAGCAAATAAAAGAGACACGCACTATGAAATGGTTAGCAACTATTATACTGTGTCTGTTAGCATTTCAAGCAACAGCACAAGAGCCTACAAGAGGACAACTTCTTCCATTGGTAATGGCATGTCAAACTGTTCCACCCGATGATATTTTAAAAAAGAATTACAACGAGATTCCATTTTTAGACGGCGATACAACTATAATTGTTGCACCCGGACAAACGCTTAAAGGAAAACTAAGATTCTTTTTGAACCCCGGTGATCCTAAGAACTATACTATATACTTTGTAATTGGAGAAGAACTGTATTGTATGGTTCTAAGCGGCGAGACTATTGCTCCTGCTTTAAACGGAACACCTTTATGAAATGGATTTTAGTATATGTTGCACTTACTTACCACGGACATCCTGTTGTAGAAGAAATAGGAAGATATGATTCTATGACAGATTGCTTTTTTGCTAGGGAAGAACTTGCACTCAAGTTAGGCGGAGTTGACGGTAAATTTCCTGTAAATACTCAAGCATTATGCATCCAGCATAAGCCTGAATAAATACTTTAGCAAGAGGAACAAAACGTGGCTGACACACTAGTCTTGAATGCCGACGGGCAACCTATTTCATTACTTCCACCTTCTACAATCAATTGGAAGGAAGCAATCACATACTTATGGTTAGACAAAGTGAACGTATTAGAATGGTATGACGATTGGGTAGTAAGCAGTGCTTCGTGGGAAACAAGAGTACCAGCAGTTATCATGTTAAAAGAAATGTACCGGCGGAAGCGGAATCCTAGGTTCAGCCGTTATAACCTACACCTTCGCGATATGTTCACTTGCCAATACTGTCTAACACAACTTCCACAATCCAAACTTACACTAGATCATGTACTGCCTATTTCAAAAGGAGGTAAAACTTCTTGGGAAAATATTGTAAGTGCTTGCAATCCTTGTAACAGTCGTAAAGGAAATAAAACGAACATTAAACCAAAAAGAATGCCGTATCGTCCAGACTATTACGAGCTTGCTAATAATCGTAAACAACTAGACTTTGAAATACGACATCCTAGTTGGATTAATTGGTTATCTTAACCAACCTATTTTCTTTCCTTGTGCAAGTCTGTCACCGTGTTCTGCAACAGTGCCTGGATAACGCCAAGCCCAGATAGCAACTAGTGCCATAAAGCCTCCGCTCCATAATACTGCTTTGATGTTTCCTGTACTAAACCACAGAAACGCTAAACTACTAGCCATAACTAATACCATAGCGTATTTGCCCTTAGTAGGAAACACTCTCTTTTGAACCCAGTTGGTTAAGAATGGGCCAAAGTATTTGTGATTGTATAACCAATCATGCCACTTCTTACTACTCTTAGCAAAACAATATGCTGCGAATACTAAGAAAATTGAAAATGGAATACCAGGAACAACTACACCCACATAAGCCATGCCAAGTGATAGAAACCCTAATCCCATCCATAGATATTTTTTAATCATTGTATACCTTCACTATTGCGTCTACTAGTTCGTTCATCATTGCATCGGTATGAAATGGTGTAGGTGCTATTCGTAAACGCTCTGTACCTTCTGCGACTGTAGGATAATTTATGGGTTGGATATAAATCCCGTAATCATTTAATAGAGTGTCGCTCATTGCCTTACACCTAAAAGGATCTCTAATCATTACAGGCACGATATGCGTACATGCATTCTCGTGAACTTCCATGCCTCTGTCACGTAACATATGTGTTAGTGTTTCAGCACGTTCTTGATGTTGAATTCTCATCTCGTCATGATCCTTCAACCATTTAATACTAGCCAAAGCGCCTGCACAAAGTACAGGGCTAAGACTAGTAGTAAAAATAAAGCCTGATGCTACTGAACGAATAGCATCTATGATGACAGCATCCGCTGCTATATATCCGCCAGTAACACCAAAGGCTTTGCCTAACGTTCCGTTGATTATATCAACTCGATCTTCCCCTACCCGTTCACAATAACCGGCTCCTGTGTTTCCGTACAAGCCAACAGCATGTACTTCGTCTATGTAGGTCATCGCACCGTAACGTTCGGCTAAGTCGCAAATCTCTCGAATAGGGCCGACATCACCATCCATACTATATACAGATTCAAATACGATACATGGTGTACCGCCTTCCTTTGCTACTTCGGCTAATTTATTTTCGAGATTCTCTAGATCGTTGTGCCTCCATATCTTCTTAGGTGCACCACTGTGTCTTATACCTTGAATAAGAGAGGCGTGATTCATAGAATCACTAAGATACACAATGTCGGGAACGATTGATTTAAGAGAGATAAGTGTCCACTCATTTGCGACATATGCACTAGAATATAGGAGCGCACCTGACTTGCTATGCAAAGTCGCAAGCTCGTGTTCTAGTGCTACGTGATAGTGTGATGTACCCCCAATGTTGCGAGTTCCACCACTACCTGCACCCGTTTGATCCAATGCAGTGTGCATTGCATCTATGACAACTTTATTTTGCCCCATACCAAGATAGTCATTGCTACACCAGTTTACTATTTCTTTGATAGCATACTTACTGTACCAAATAGCCTTTGGAAACTTTCCGCGCTCTCTAAGGATGTCATTAAAAACACGGTACTTGCCTTCCTGCTTTAGGCTATCTATTTTATCTTGGAATGGTTGCTTGTCTATCATACAACTATTTACATTCTTATCAGGTTATAGTATAATATAACTGGAGGAGTGTAAATACACTATAATGTATGACTTTTTAAAATACGGTACAATCGCAATGTACATTGACGAATTAGGTAGAGATCACATAATAGATCTAATGTCTGTTGACTATTACATTGCCCAAGGTAGATACACAGTAAAAGTAGAGGGATTAGAAAATTTTTTTCAAGAATCAGGAACTGTACATTGTTACATAGCACCTAAAGATGCACCTTCATTTAATTCACATGCTGATCCTGTAGATGTGCGTATAAAATGTTTAGAAGGTATAAAAACTTTGGTAGTAGACGGCAAGCCTGTAGAATTGTATCCTGGCGAAAGTGTTTTTATTCCTAAAGGTACACTTCATCAGGCCACTAATAGATATGATTCTGTAATGCTGTCGATAGGAAACGAATGATAAAAGATGATCTTTATATCTATATAAAAACTACAGAAACTTGCAACTTGAATTGTGATCATTGCTTCACTAATGGTAAAAACGGCAGGAAAATTTACTTTGATCCTGAGAAAGTAGCAAACTGGGTAAATGCACTTAAAAAATACAGACCACAGTCAACAGGGCATTTTGAATTTCACGGAGGAGAACCCTTCCTTGCACCAATAGAAGATATGTGGAAATTTTATAATCTTACAAAAGATATATGGCCACACAATACTTATGGTGTCACTACAAATCTAGTACATAAACTTACAGACGAAAAACTTGAGTTTATGGATATAGTCCTTAATAAAAGAATAGGCACTAGTTGGGATCCAAAAATTAGATTTGATAATGACAAGCAGGTAGAGCTTTTTGAAAATAATATACGCACTTTAATTGCTAGAGGATATACAATAAAGTTATTTGTAAGTCTTACCCGTGATGTAATTAATATGGAGCCTATAAAATTATTAGAATATGTACGCAGTTTAGGTGTGCAAGAAATGAGTATAGAACGTATTACATCAGACGGACTTGCTCTAAAAAACCTATTTGTGTTCCCTACTAATCAAGAAATGCAAGAGTGGTTTCTAAAAATGCATCATCAATCAGAGGCTGCAGGCGCAAGAGAATGGTTTAGCAATGACTTTTTAGAAAGTGTGTATGCTAAGTTTGAAACTGGATTTACTGGCGGAGGAACTTTTTGTAGAGATTGCGAGCAAAAGATATTTACTATAAATGCAGACGGAACAATAGCAGGATGTCCAAATAGCGCACCTGTTGACTATTTTAGTAGCATTGATCAAGATCCTAAAACGGTAATTAATGCACCTAAACGCTGTGAAGTTATAATGAGTGAACTGAATCGCGATCCTAGATGTTATCACTGCCCTGTATATAAATATTGCGGAGGAGATTGCCACCAACTAGCTTGGGAGGGTGATGTTTGTCCAGCCCCCAAACTTTTAATGAGAGAGCTTGCAGGACTAAATACAGTATAATAATAGAGGATAATTAATGGCTATCAGTAACCCTATATCAAAAGCAAACTTAGTTGGTAGGTATAACGACTTTGTTGCAGATACTGCGAATGCAGGACTTTCAGGCGGAACTAACAACAAACCTACTCTTACTTACAGTGGCACAAGTTATTCTAGAATTAGGGCTGCTGATGAAGATGAAGTTTATGGCGGCGGAACAACTGGTGGTGCAGGTGATACTGCTTCAAGTGTACTTGCTGGAACAGTAATTGATGCAAGCGATATCTATAGTAAGTTGTGTGCTGCGACTAATAGTTATACTAACCTTAGAAATGTTGGAACACGGTTTTATATTCAAGGAGCAGGCGGAAATTCGGGTACTATTAGTACTCCTACTAGTACATTTGAAACAGAAGCTTCAATATCATCAAACTATGGCTATACAATCGCCGGCGGCGGATTTATGGTAGGAACAGGTTCTTTTAAATCTCATATGAATACATCTGTTCGAACTTCCATTGCATATAATGCTGCTTCTACATTTAGTTTAACAACAGGCGATCAAGTTAACGACACTAACTTAGAACTGTTTTTTGGTCATTTAGAAGTAAAATATCAACAGATTCAAAATGCCGATTATGATACTTATTTGAATTGGACTTGTCATACAAGTTGCCATAGTAGTTGTCACGGTTCGAGAGGTAGAAGATAATATGTCAAAAGTTGTTGAAACCCCAGCACCAATAGCAATAGAAGATTTAAAAAAATACTTTGCTGACAAAGAAACTTTTTATCTAATTAACTATGCAGAAAGTGAATTAAAAGGAGAAAAACTTTTAACTTATTTAGGTAACTTGGATTTACCTTGCGACATAAGATTTACAAACCCAGACGATCTTAAAGAATTAGTTTCTGCTTATTTAAAAACAACATTTATTGTAAGCATTCCTGTATTAGAGGATGCTGTTATAAATTTATTGTTAGCCAATGACGGTTTAGGCGGATCAGTTGGTGAAGAATTTAATACTTTTTTAAAAGAAGTAAAAGAAGACTTGGACCATTGGACAAGTAGAATCAAAAGCGGAGGACTGTTTAACTTATATTCAAGTGGAGTAGATGAATTGCAGCAACAGGTAGAAAATCATTCATTGAAAGACGAAACAGATACTTTAGTAGGAGTTAACTGGATAAATTTGTTTAAATATAGTATAGTTAATAAGATAATTACTAATTCGACTTTTGAAGAAGTTACATATTATCCCAATTATTTTAATGAATATATGTTTAAAGGAAAAAACCTTTACTACTATTGGGCTAAGGAAAGTAATCCAATGCACGTTTTAACCTGGGGAATTGGCGCAGGTGTGTACGAAGATTACAAAAACGAATTAGCGGAAAAACAGGAAAACTAAGATGACACCTACACTAATACACTTATTTGATAAAGTTTACATAGACGATATGCAATATATTGACTCAACTATGTGGGGAGCAGTAATTTATGACGGAGCGGCTGATATAACAGACAGTGATCCTTCACACTCACTTTGGAGAGGCAACAACCTTGCTGACGCACTAGGTGAAACAAGTTTTGTTGATAAAATGGCTGAGATTGCTGCACTAGATAAAAAATATGTTATCTATGCAGATGCCAGTGCATTTGGTGAAATTGTTGCTAAGTGGATGAAGTCTGCAACTAATATGGATCAGGCAGCATTTGATAAGTTTATTGATTTAACATTCCATAAGAAAACTAGACTCGGTAGAGGTAGCGAAGTGTTTAAAGCAGCCTGTAAAGCAGCCTGGAGTGGTGCAGTTGCAGAAGATCTTAGTAGTCTCAATGTTTCCTACAGTATAGAATTTTTACTTCCTAGTATATTCCATAATTCGTCACACGCTAAAAAACCTCAATTAAAAACATTAATTAATAACTTTGTTAAAAGAACATACGAAGATTATATAATTGAAGGCAAATGGTTTGTAGACTTAAACTTTATGAAGAAAAGTGTGCAAACACATTTAGGGTTACCAGAAGGTGCAGCAACAAAAGACGAAACTAATTTCTTAGAATTACCCGACTTAGCTATATTTGATAATGCTTGGTTCAACGAAAGTGGTACAAAAGATCCTGGTAGTAACGGAAAGGTTGACTTGTCAACAGTACCATCTAGTGACTTAGATGCACTAAAAACAACCACAGATAAAATTATGGCAATGATGGGAGACTTGTCAGTATTTGATAACTGGGCATATCTATCAAGTGTTGCTGGAAGTGGACTTACTGATGAGGAATTTAATAGTGTTATTGAGTCAATCAAAACAAGCAACTATATGCTACCATATATTCCTTGGGCGCAAGAAGAAACTATTGTTTTTGAATTCTTATCTTATGTCCAAGATTTAGCAGTGAATGCTGATACTACAACACTACAAAAGTATAGTTTAAAGTAAGGTACGAGAATGGCAATTAAAGAGATTTTCCCTACAAAGATTTTAGTTGAAGACATAGAACGTTCAGATGATTGGACCAATGAACTTAAATCAATAGTTTGGTCTGTGTTTGCTGAAGAACAGGCAAAAGGCAGAACATTTGCCGAAATTGCAAACGATAGTCTTCCTTTATTAACAGAAGAAAATATAGAAAAGTTTCCGATACTAAACGAAGTTAGAGAAATATTTGTTAAAGGCTTTCATAGTCTTGCAAGCTCTTTTGATAACTATGAAGAGCATTCAAAACACTTTGGTTTAACCGAAGAAGGAATACGTTCTAAAGTTAGTAAAGAAACAGGTCGTTTACCTTTTATGAAAAAAGGCGACTTTAAAGAAGTTCATCATCATTTAGGTGTACAAGCATTTGGAATTTTATATCTTGATGATGTACAAAACGAAAAAGAAGGTGGTGAACTTGTTTTAAGAGATCCTTCTTTTAACTCAAATCTTGGCTATGCAGTGCCGCAAAGACACAAAATAGGCACTAAGAAAAATAGATTAGTAGTTGCACCAGCTCACGTTTGGCACGAAGTTACAGAGTTTACTGGTGAAGAAAGAACTGCAATAGTAATTAATCTAAACGCTGTATAATTTTTCTTGACAAACTGTCTCTTCTGTAGTATTATATACAAAAGGATTGTATAGTTATGACCAGTGAAAATATATTTGGCTTTCCTGTTTACATAGGACACATTGCAAGACACGAAGAAATATTAGAAGACTTTAACAAAGTTGTTAATGACGATGATTTCTTTGAAATAGTTGAAAGCTGGAACTGTAATGTACGATCAAGTATGTACAGTAAACTTAATAAAATTATTCCATATCATGTACTTCTTGATGACTTAAATGATCACGTTAATAAATTTATAAAAGAGCTTCATCCAAAAAAACTTATAGAACATAACATTCATAATATTTGGTGTAACAAATATGAACAAGGTGAATATCAAGAAATTCATAATCATATAAGTCCTAAGTGTCATTTAAGTTTTTCTTATATGCTTAAACTTCCAAAAGATAGTGGCGACTTCTTGTTAAAAAATCCTATATACGACAAGTGGCCGACTAATGATTTTGATAAAATGTTTGAGTTAGAATATACAGAGTACTACAAACCAGAACTAGAACAAGGCTCTATTGTTATTTTTCCAAGTTGGGCAGATCATCTTGCTACACCTAATAGATCAAACGAGTCAAGAGTAACCATAGCTGGTAACATTGGTATTACTACGCCAATAAATACCCAGTAAATGGAAAAACTCTATGACAAATGATGTAATCTATGAAATTATAAAAGACAAAGTACCAGAATTTGCAGAAGTTGTAACAGTTCTGTTTGAACATTGTAATATGACTTGCTCGTTCTGTCCACAGGATCACGACTCTACTTTTGGTGCAGACAGAGATCAAATTATGTCAAAAGTACCTTTAGTAGTTGATTGGATTAATAACAATCACAAGTCTAAGTTTTTTAAACTACATATATTGGGCGGAGAAGTATTTCAAGATGTATGGATAGAAAAGGGTTTCTTAGACATATATCAAGAATATATTGATGCTATTGCAGAAGGTATAACAGATCCAGAAAAAGAATTACATCCTAATTTTGTTACAAATTTAGTCTTTGAAAAGACCGACAAAGTTATGGAGTTGTTAGAAAGAAATAATATTAAAGTATCAATATCATACGATAGTACAGGACGGTTTAATAAATCGCAGTTTGAAACCTTCAAAAGAAATATAGAAATATTCAAAGATCGCATTAGTATGGTTAGTGTTGCTGCTACCGCTACTAATATGAAATCAATTATTGCAGGCGATGAATATTTTGATTATCTTTATAGTTTGTATGACATTGACTTTGATTCCTACTTACCAGCAAATGATGATAAGAAGAACTTATTTTTTATGCCAAAGGAATCCGAGTTACTTGCCTTTAATAAACATCTAGTAGAGCATTATCCTAAATGTACTAATATTGCTTATTTTGTAGAACCTTCTCAAAACAATAGGATGAGTTGTACTAGAGGAAATAGTTTACAAATGTTTCCTAATAACTATGCACCTAAAGGATGTAGTGGTGCAGCACTAACAGGAAATACTGATGTATTAGAAACAGTAAATGCTCAAGACGGAGAACTATTAGAAAACTTTTTTGCAAAATATAATTGTTTTGAATGTGAGTATTTTTCTAGATGTCCATTTACGTGTTTTGTAAAACAAGATACAAAAAAATTAATAAGAGATATAGATGGTTGCGTATTCAAAGAAACATTCAAATTTGCAGATAGCCTTCGTTAATCCGCCTCACGCAGATTGGTCGCTGGCTCCTAATTTGACCTACCTAATGTTTAAAAGTCATTACACTCGCTTTGGCAAGTATAGTGATAGTGTGACTTGGATACCTGCACCTTATAAATGGAACAAATATAAAAATTATAACGAAGTATATAATGAAATAAAACACGCCGATATAATATTGTTTAGTTGTTATGCCTGGAATTATAATATATGTGATGCTCTTGCAAAGATAGCAAAAGCAGACGGAAAGATTACAGTGCTAGGCGGGCCGCATATCGGAACTAATGAACCTGAACTGTTAGAAGAAAGACATAACTATTATGATTTTATATGTCAGCCAACAAAACCAGGTGAGCCATTTATTGAAGATACTATAGACTTATGGTTTGAAGATAGACTAAATGCAGAGGACATTGCTTGGGAAATTAGATCTAAAAAACCACCACAACCTTTTAACATTGCAGAACAAGATTACAGTGTCTATGAAGATAATATGGATTACTTTAAAGAAACGTATCAGTATGCGACAGAACATAAACTAGAGCCAACTATTATATTAGAAACTACACGAGGATGCCCCTACAAATGTGTTTTCTGTGAATGGGGAGGCGGCATTGGCACAAAAATATATAAAAAGAAAACCGAAATAGTTCAAAGAGATATATTAGCTCTAAAAGAAATAGGGTATAGTGATGCATATCTTGCAGACGCAAACTTTGGTGCTTTCTTTGATAGAGACTTGGACATTTATAGATTTGCTTGGAAAAATAATTTTTTCCTAACAGACATTTCGCAAGTGAAACTTACATCATATGAAAAACGTAAAAAGATTGTTGATGCTTGGTTTGATATTGTATTAGAAGTAGATGGTGCTGAACAGACAAATAATTATGTAGTAGAGGGTGAACAAGGAACTACAGATATGTTCCACGGATATACTAATCCTAATATAGTTCCAAACGTAGCAATACAAACATTATCAGATGAAGCAATGGATGTATGCGGGCGAGTTGATTTAAAAGCAAAAGAAAAAGTAGCTCTTGCAAAACATATTCGCTATAGATGCGAGAAGGAAGGAATTCAACCTCCGGGATTAGAACTTATACTTGGAATGCCAGGATCTACACTAGATGACTTTTATGAAGAAATGGCATTATTTTACTATTTTAAAAATTGGACAGTTTGGCGATATGATTATATGTTTTTGCCGGACAATGAATTAAACAGTACTGCTTATAAAGAAGAACATAAAATAGAAACAGTAAAAGTATATTTTGATACATCAACTGAAGACAGCAACGACTTTAAAGAAAGTTTATATAAAGGTATGAAAACTGAATTTAGAACAATGGCCAGTTGTTACAGTTTTACTAGAGAAGAATATTGGCAAATGTGGTTTATGAATAGTGCAGGTAACTATCTACTTCAGCACTACTATGACGACTTTAAACAATGGTATAATCCAGGAGATTTTTGTAAAGCGTGTTGGGAACTGTTTCAGCACTATGACGGCTTTGAACCACTTTGGTTAGAAACTCAAGATATTCTTAATCCAGACACCCCTACAAGATCTATTAAAGAACTTAACGGAAAATTTAGAGTTGAAGCAATTGGTGAATTTATAGATGCTAACGCACTGTTATTAAAAAGCGAATTATTGGAAGGAGTATTACTTGCAGGTTGAAGAATTATATATTACAGGATTTACAAGTGTACAGGACACCACTGTTTATGATATGGTAATACCGCATCTAAAAGATTGTGACTGGGAGTTTGAAGACGACGAAGCTCTTTGGTATCCAATAATGGACAAAGCCTTTGAAGATACAATGCTCAAAGCTCACGAATATCTTGGAGAGACATATGTATCAAAACTTAGACCTAACTATGAACTAGGTTATAGGCACTTATGGGAAAGAACTGCTGAACCTGTCTTAGAATGGCACAATGATTTAATTGAAGGGTGTAATGTTTTCTTTTTAGTTTACCTTACTGACGTAAATGTAGGCGGGGAAATATGTTTTCGAGCTCACGGTCAACCTACTGGTATGATATCACCACGCAAAGGATTAGTTGTTATGGCATCACAGCACGAGTATGTTCAACATAAAGTTAATCCTCATCCGGAAACAGAAAAACGTATGCTTTGTAATTTTGGATTTGACGTCAAGGACTTTTAATGGATTTAATAATAAAGCCAACTGAATTGTGCAATTTTAAATGCACCTTCTGTAGTAGTACAAAAATTACTGCTGAAGATCACACGGCTGAATTAGACTTATTTAAGATATTTCGTTTTTTAGATAGATATCCAGAAACAAACACTATTATTGTTAATGGTGGTGATCCGCTTATGATGGATCCTAAATATTATCTTGCACTCATAGAGTTTCTAGATAAAAATAATTATCCAGCAAGCATTAGTTTAACAACAAATCTTTGGCCGTTTTATAAAAAACCTAAAAAATGGTTAGAGGTATTTAAAAACAAGAGAGTTGGTATAGCAACTAGTTTTCAATATGGCGAAGGTAGACTTAAAGGTGACTATAGTGTTTTTACCGAAGATGACTTTTGGAAATGTTCAAATGCTGTATTAGAACATTGTGGATACAGACCAAGTTTTATTGCAGTTATTACAGAAGAAAACGAGGATACTGTAATCAAAACTGTAGAGCTTGCTAAGAAAATGGACGTAGTGTGCAAAGTAAACTATGCTATGGCAAGTGGAGATCAAGATGCTCCTTATGTTAAAGGTAAGATGTATAGGCATTATGTTGACATATGGAAAGCAGGACTTGCACCTTGGGAACACAATACACAGCAAATGATGAAACGTTTGAGAGGAGAACATACTGTTTGTCCTGTTAATAGAACTTGTGATAGCAGTATTAGAACTTTGCAACCGGAAGGTGATTATTACAGTTGTGGAGCCTTTGGTGACGATATGGATAAGGCTATAGACTTTGAAAGAGAAATGGCTGGAGAACATTTTACGCCTTTAAGTGATGACTTTGAACTCAACAGTATGAAACAAAGTTGTTACAGTTGTCCTTTATTTCAGATATGTAATGGTTGTAGGAAAACAGTTAAAGATCTTAAACAACACAATCTTGTAGAAGAACATTGTCAAATAATGAAAAGTATTGCTAATGATTTAATAGAAGCAAATGGAATGACAGGACAAGTTATACCTACTGCCTACGTAAGGGAGTATGATTAATGTTTACAGTTAGCATTAATCCAAGTTATTTTTGTAACTTTAGATGTGACTTTTGTTATCTTACTCCAGAGCAACTAGCAGATCAAAAGAAGATATCACTTGAAAAGCTAGATCAATTATTAGGAGACATTCCTAAAATAGATTATATAGATTTATATGGTGGAGAAATAGGAGCCCTTAAAAAAGATTACTTTTATGGTATTAAAGATGTTGTACGTAAACACTATCAAGGTGAGATTAATATTATAACTAACTTTTCTATGTTACACGAGGGGTTCTTTGACGAAGATATGTATCTAAGTGTAAGTTATGATTTTAATGCAAGAGAAAAACACGACAGAGTGTACAATAATATGTTACAAAGTCCTGTACCTATTGCTGTTTTAATATTAGCAAGTCCTCGTGTTATTGAAATGGATGTAGAAGATCTTATCAGCCAGTTAAATTTGTGTTCTGCAATAGAAAGTGTAGAAATTAAACCTTATAGTATTAATCAGGCTAACGTACACAATGTTAGTCATAAAGAGTTTGAGGATTTTGTTATTAAGTGGTTAGAAGCAGACACGCCAAAAAACTTTCAATTTGTAAATGAAGATAGGATTAAAGATAGTTTATCTAAAGAATATAATGCATTTTCTGATAATCATATATACATTACACCTAACGGAAAATACGGTGTTTTAGAATTTGATAAAAATGACAAAGAATACTTTTTAGAACTAGATACCTGGCAAGAATATTTGCAATGGACTATTAAAGAAAAAACAGATAACGTAAGCGATATATGTAGGAACTGTGAATACTTTGGAACTTGTTTAACTGAACATTATCGTTATGTAAATGATCTTACAAATAGTTGTAATGGATATAAAGGATTATTGGATTATTATGCAAGAATGGAAAGTTAAACAAGAAATTTATCATAGGTTGAATCAAGACCATAGTGACGATCTCAACAAAGTAGATATTGTAATTACTGAAAATGTTAAAGAAGATGCACTACGACATTTCTTTGAATATGTCAACGAATGGATATATCCTAGTAAGAGTTATGTAGTAGCATTTTGCTATGCATATTGGATAAGCCAAGAGTATCCAAATGAAGATTTTTATGAATTATTAAACGATCCTAATTTATTGTATGGCAATGATCCTTATTTCAAAACTTATAAAGAAGATCCGGATACCTACAATTATATTATGGATAGTGTTGACTTTCCAATACCTATGAAAGGAATGGTTCCGGATATAAGGGAGTACTATGATGCTGAAATCGGGTCTTAATAACTGTTGGTCTACACCAATTTACAAAACTAACATATCTAAAGAAGAATGTGAAAGTTTAATACAGTCTGTAATGATGTATGAAAATGTAGACAAGCCACAATCTGATTTTGATAAAACTACTTTAACAGATAGTATTCCACTATTAGGAAAACTTGCACAAGAAAAGTATGGTGAGTTTTTTAAAACTTCATTTGATTTAAATTTAGAAGACTTTGATTATGAATTTAAATCTTGGTTAACAGGTTCTAAAGGTAATTACTTTATGGATTTACATAATCATTCAGGTGCCCCTTGGGTAGCAGTATTTTACATTTTAGCAGAAGAAAAAGATAAAGGCGGCGACTTTGTTGCTTATGATCCTAGAGCAAATGCAAACAGAGGCTTTACCGAAGAATTTAAATTTATGTTTAAACCTGTAGAATTTATACCTAAAACCGGCGATGTAGTTATAATGCCTGGATTTGTTTATCATGCTGTTAGACCCTACGAATCTAATCTTCGACTTGCAATTCCTGTAGACCTTTTCATACAAGATCGAGATTAACTAAATACATTATAGGAGTAATAAAATGAGTGCAAGAGACTTACTAAGGGCTGTTTTAGATATACTTGATGCTGAAGATGAGCAAAAAGTTAAAGCAGACGTACATATACATCAAAACAACGAACCAGACAATCGTTTCAAACAGATACTAGCAATGCTAGATGCTGATAGTTTTGGTCCTCTTGCTAATAGCCCGAACGAAGTAGTTGCTCCTGTAAGCTCAGTGACAACAGATGCAGGCGGCGGAGTAAACGGTCCTAAGCACCCTGCAGATATTAGAATTAAAGACCCAAGAGGATTTGAATAATGGCAAACTTATACAGCAGTTTAACACAGAGTGCATCACAGCCAAACCCAAGCGAACAATGGGTCTATGCCAGTGATCAATATAAAATTTATGAAATAACACCAAGTGCAGTTCCAGACACACGAGCAAAATGGGATCGTGTAGGACACACCATAATGAACAGCATCAACCCAGACTATGTGATGATTCGCAGTTTTGATGGTATTATACTAATGGTAGTAGGCAACAGCAGATGGGATGCCGCCAGCCTAAAACAAACAATGGATAGAGAATGTTTCCAAGCCACAGCAGGTGATGTGACCTACACTGTAGAAGCAAGTACAGGTTACTATTCTGGTAGAGATGATGGCGCAACTGACTTAACTTTAGATGGCTTTAGTGACAACCCTTTAATTGATGAGAACTTCAGTCACTGGAGAAACTTTCCTGATGTTATGCAGGTAGATGGTGGATCCACATATTATATGAATTACAACAGAACGCAGTCAACTAATCCTGGTGCTTCAGCAGCAACCTGGGATGATGAAACAGGCGAACGAGATCTTATCAGTGAAGCCGCAAAGGCAACTAACTATAATCTTGGCAACTATTTTGCAGGGCGTTACAATGAATTTCCTTTGGATCTTGCCATCACAAACGGCGGCAATTTAAGAATGTACCATATAGATATGGATGAAATAAATCAAGGAGATGGCACAGGCAACGATACAAGTATCACATCTGGCGCAACTACACAAACAGGTGCTCAAACTAACAACATCTATGATCGCAACGGTTTCTTAAGTGTCTTTATTGGTGCTTGTAATCCGATGATGTACACTTTTTCAAGACTGTTTGATATAGCAGATGGTGATGATGGGTCCAATCGTGATAATCGTTTGGTCTTTTTCTTAGAGCAAGACAAGTTCACCCCCGGCGGCGAGTTTGGTATGAGTAGCCAAATTGCAGGTGCAGGCGGAGATTTGGAAGGCGATGGTAGTGCGTTTGACAATGACGTAGGAATGATAGTAGCCCCTGTAAGATTTACACGACCATAAGGAATAGACAATGGCAGATTTTCAAGATTTAAGAGGACAAAGAAACTTATTTGGCGACAGCCGCTCACCGTTTGACGGATGGGTGTATGAAAGCAACTACAGAATGTTTTTGTGCGACCCAGACAGTGTTCCAGACAGCAGAGCAAAGTTTGACAGCGTTGGACACAGAATGATGTACGCAATCAATCCTAACTGGGTAGTTGTTCGCAGTTATACAGGACAGGTAATGATGTTGGTGGACGGCAACCGTTGGGACGCAGGTTCTATCAAGCAAACAATGGATGAGCAAGTGTATCAAGTCACAGCAGAAGACACTGTTTGGACAGTCACAGAATCAACAGGTGCTTGGTATGACAACTATGACAATGTTAGTCACGGTGATGAAAACGGCAATGTTATTATAGATACCACACTGAGTTATTGGAGAACAGCAAACACATACAACAATGCACAGATTTGGGAACAACCACCAGGTGCAACACATCCAGAACTACGACCAACTATACAGTTTGACATTACCAACGCATACCCTAACACCTTTACAGGTAGTTTGAACGCCAGTGAAC
>Ga0255780_10001760_pt1 | contig 20006 bp, 16 predicted proteins | sample 071ome_32_FD_179978 | JGI IMG/M metagenome (GOLD analysis project Ga0255780, IMG submission 179978) | Coastal salt marsh microbial communities from the Groves Creek Marsh, Skidaway Island, Georgia - 071405AT metaG (version 2) | ecosystem: Environmental > Aquatic > Marine > Intertidal zone >... | reverse complement strand
TGCTATCAATAATCAAAGCATCGTGGATTCCGTAAACAGTGTAATCGATCGCGCCGGGGTCTGAAGCATAAATAAACCTGATCACATTTCCATTGCAGATAAGCGCCTGGTGCGCTTCGTCGACGCGAATGGTCCCCTTAAACGGGCCGTGAATGGAATCACGTCGCATCAGACTCGCGCGTTTATGCAAGTCTTTCACGGGATCCTTCGGCGCGCGGAGGACCACGGCGCGAGGCACCAGGTTCTGACCGCCTCCTGCTTTCTCGACCAAAAGCCGCATCACAAGCCGGCCGATCCGACCAAAGCCATACACCACGACGTCTCTCGGGGGATGACTAACCACCTGCTGAGCACCCAAGATGTCGACACAAGCCGTTCGAACATAATCTTCAATGGAAAGCCCGCCGGAATCCGCCATGAAGGCACTGGCCAGCTTGCCGATATCTACATGGGCCGGCGCCAGATCGAGGGTCGCCAGAATGGCAATCATCGGATGGGTTTCAAATTCCGAAAGTTCGTTTTTCTCGATTTGCCTTACTCGACGATGAATCCGCATGATCTCGATCACCGACTCGTTGAAGAGCGGCACGCCGTGGATATAAATCACGACATTTCGGCGATAGAGTTGCCCAATCAAGGGGATCATGGCCTCGGCCAGCGCTTCGCGTTCTTTCCAATCGTCAAACGCTCGTTCTAGTGTTGGCTTAACCAATGGCTTTCTCCCTTCCAAACTGTCAGTTCGAGACCATGCCCTGCCGGACATTGTCCCGCTTCAACCCACAAAATTCACGTAACGCAAGTTCGCGTCAAGATTGTCTTTTGATCACTCAGATCAGGCGTACGCGAAGGGTCGGATTCGGCCGCGTATTATGAAGTTAAGGGACCTTCTTCGCAATGACCGTTGCGCATGAGAACCCAGATTATGACGGTTAGCATTCGAGCGCGAATACCCCCCCGCTTTTCTACCGGCATGTGCCTTACGCTACTTAGTTAACTGCTTACGCGACGTTACGATCGCGCAATCCGGCCCACGTCGACTCTGCGTAAGCGGAAGAATTCACGTAAAATCGCCGCCGGCTGCGCACGCCAACCGCTGCGAACCACGAAATCCAATCCTAGATCCAGAAACCAGCGATCAATCCATGGCGTCAATTTTCTTAAACGATGCATTCCAAACCCTTCCCAAAAACCGTGGCAGCGTGGCGCGCTGGAGCGGCCTTTCGGGCGCTGCCTTATCGCTTTCGGTTGCCGAACTGGCGGAGCAGACTAAGGCACCCATCTTGTTGATAACGGCTTCATCACAAGGCGCCGAACAAAGCTTTGAAGAAATTCGATTTTTTGCACCGCCTCACCTGCGAGTCGCACGATTTTCAGACTGGGAAACACTCATCTACGATGGCTTTTCGCCCCATCAGGACATTATCTCTGAACGCTTGCAGGTGCTTGGCGCGGGAAGCGCCGAGGCACCCGATATCCTCATCGTCCCAGTCACTACTCTGCTCTTCCGGCTGGCACCCAGAGACTTTATTAGCAGTCATCATCTCAATCTAGCGGTCGGGCAAACTGCTTCATTATCTGAACTGAGACAACTCCTCGAGCGATCCGCCTACCGCCCGGTTGAGACCGTCTCAGATAAGGGTGAATTCGCTATTCGAGGCGCCATTTTAGATCTCTTCCCCATGGGTCACGACGCGCCTTATCGAGTTGAATGGTTCGATGACGAAATTGAATCCATTCGAACGTTTGATCCCGAAACCCAACGCTCAGTCGATCGTGTCAGCGAAATGCAAAGCTTGCCTGCACGTGAGTTCTCGCTTGGCAAGGAAAGTATTCGTCAATTTAAGAATGCCTGGCACGAGCGTTTTGGTGGGCAGCCGAAAGCGTGTCCCGTTTATCAGAGCGTTTCTAACGGCGCAGCTCCAGCCGGCATCGAATACTATCTGCCGCTATTTTTTGATGAGATGGCAACGCTCTTTGATTACCTCTCGAGCAACACGTTGATCGTCAACGAACCGCTCACTGATGCGCTGCAGGCGTTCTATCGGGACACCAACGATCGATACGAAAATCTGCGCCACGATATCGAACGTCCCATTCTCGCCCCCAGGGAATTACTGCTCGAGGAGCACGAGTTATTCGAGCGGATGGCTCACTACGTGCGAGTGGATACCGCCGCCGGCGATCGAACCCAGGGACTGCAATTCGCCTCCACTCCGGCGCCGAATCTTGCTGTCGACGATCAATCCGATACGCCCTTCCATCGCTTGCGCGCTTGCCTAGAAGGGGGCGATCGCGTCCTCATTGCCGCCGAGAGCCTAGGCAGAAGAGAAATGATTGATGGGGCGCTCATGAAAAGCGGGCTGCCCGCAGAGATGGTTGACCACTGGCAGGCTTTCACATCTTCATCGACACCACTTGCACTCGCCACTGCCCCCTTTGATCGAGGGCTCAGATTGACTGAACTTGGCATCACACTCATCGGCGAGCAGCAGCTTTTTGGTGAGCGCGTACTCCAAGCACGCCGCCGTCAGAAGGAGCGCGAGCATGCCGCCGAGCTGGTGGTCAGAAGCCTCACAGAGCTCAACCTCAATGACCCCGTGGTGCATATCGATCATGGCGTAGGACGCTACCAAGGCTTGGTCACCCTAGAAATCAGTGGCGAGTCCTATGAATTCCTGAGCATCCATTACCGGAGCGACGCGAAACTCTACGTGCCAGTCAGCGATATCCATCTGATATCTAGATACTCCGGCGCAGACCCCGAGCTCGCACCTTGGCACCAACTCGGTGGAGATACCTGGCAAAAGGCCAAGAAAAAGGCTGCTGAGCAAATTCGGGATGTGGCTGCCGAACTGCTCGAGATCTACGCCAAACGCGAGGCTCAGACAGGCGACGCCTTTCCCTTACCAGACCAAGAATTCGAGCGGTTTGTTAGGGCCTTCGCTTTTGAAGAAACTCCCGACCAAGAGACCGCGATTGAAGATGTGATCAAGGATCTTTGCCGGGATCGCCCGATGGACCGTCTAATTTGTGGTGATGTGGGGTTTGGCAAAACTGAGGTCGCACTGCGTGCGGCCTTCCTTGCCGTCCAAGCAGGGCACCAGGTCGCGGTACTCGTCCCAACCACACTGCTTGCTGAGCAACACCATCAATCCTTCCAAGACCGGTTCGCCGGATGGCCCGTGGTCATCGAAAGTCTGTCTCGTTTTAAGACTAAAAAAGAGCAGACTGAGACGCTAGTGAGATTGCAGGATGGCAAGATCGACATCATCGTCGGCACCCACGCGCTGATCCAAGACACCGTGCGCTTCAAGGAGCTGGGGCTGTTGATCATCGATGAAGAGCATCGATTTGGGGTGCGCCAAAAGGAGAAGATTAAGCGCTTTCGGGCCAACGTCCATGTTCTGGCGCTCACTGCGACTCCGATTCCCAGGACGCTGAATCTCTCTATGTCGGGCATTCGTGATCTTTCTATTATCGCAACGCCGCCCGCGCGCCGTTTGGCCATCAAGACATTCGTTAGGCGCCACGATCATCAAGTTGTTCGTGAAGCCATCCAACGCGAGTTACTGCGCGGGGGGCAAGTGTATTACCTGCACAACGAGGTCAAAGATATTGAACGAGTGGCTGACGAAATTTCCGAAATGGTGCCCGCGGCACGGGTCAGCATTGCTCACGGTCAAATGCGCGAGCGTGAGCTTGAGCAAGTGATGTCCGATTTCTACCACCAACGAGCGAACATCTTGGTGTGCACGACCATTATCGAGACCGGGATCGATATTCCCAATGCAAACACCATCATCATGGACCGAGCCGACAAATTAGGCCTCGCCCAAGTACACCAATTAAGGGGACGGGTGGGGCGATCTCATCACCAGGCCTATGCTTATTTGATGACGCCTGAACCTGCCATGATGACCAAGGATGCAGAAAAGCGCCTTGAGGCCATCGAGCAGGCCGAAGACCTGGGCGCAGGATTCATTCTCGCCACCCACGATTTGGAAATCCGGGGCGCTGGCGAGCTTCTCGGTGAATCTCAAACGGGCAATATGCACAGCATTGGCTTTGGGCTCTACATGGAATTGCTCGATCGTGCGGTCGCCAGCCTCAAGAAGGGCAAGATCATTGACCCCGAAGTGGATCTTCGAAGTGGCACCGAAATCAATCTACACGCGCCAGCACTGATCCCTGACGATTATTTGCCCGATGTGCACATGCGGCTCATCCTATACAAGCGTATCGCGAATGCCGCGAGCCATGATCAGCTGAGGGAGCTCAGTGTAGAAATGATCGATCGCTTCGGCCTGCTCCCAGAGCCTACGAAATGGTTAGTTCGGCAGACGGAACTGAAAATCACAGCTGAGGCTCTGGGCATCAAACGCATCGACGTCGGCGACAATGGTGGTCACATTGAATTTGGCAATAACACCCCGGTGCCCGCCGTGGAGATTATTCATCTCATTCAATCATCGCCAACCAAATACAAAATGGCCTCTGCACATCAACTCAGCATTCTGGATAAAATACCAGATCGCGAACAACGGTTTGGTTACCTCGAGGATTTTCTTGGTCAACTTTCGGCATCAATTGCGCAATCTAGCGGGCCTTGACGAAACCCAACGAGACTTTGCGCACAACCCCAACCCTGGCTTGACTCGCTGGCCGGCCCTTCTTTTGTTGTGTGCTACCCTCTTTGTGACCGCGATGGCAGCCGCCGATGACTACCAAATCGAAGTGATCGTCTTCAAGCGTCTGAACGCGGCGTCCGCCTCCGACGCCAATGCCGCCGATCAGAACCGCCCGCCAGCAATCTGGCCGAGCAATCTCATCGCGATTGCGCCAGCACTCACCGAGGCACGAAGACCCTTCATTTGGTCGCAAGCCGTGATGTTGGCGGAAGACTCAGACACCCAACAGGGTTCGGATTCATCAAAGGCCAGCATTGACGCGACCAAGCCTGTGTTCCTGCTAGCCAGCGAGAGCAAAGCAGGCCTTTATCGACGCCGACTCGAGCAACTCAATCTCGCCGCGAAAAACGATGCGACTGACCCTAATTTAGAAAGGGACCGATTGCGTCGAGATCAGAGGGATGCCCTCTTGCAAGCGGCATTTTATCCAGAGGCGCCCTATGCATTCAGCGAGATCAGCGGGAATGAACGGCAGCTCGAAGGCCCCGCTCGATCAATCCGGCGAAGCAGCCTCTATGCACTCCTCCTCCATCAAAGTTGGCAGCAGCCCATCGATCAGACACCAACGCCCATTTTGATTCAGGGCGGTCAGCAGTTCGGTGATCGTTTCGAACTCGAGGGGACTTTGTCTCTAAGGCGTCAACGGTTTCTGCATGTCGAAGCGGATTTATGGCTCACGCAATTCTCGCCTCAGCGGGCATTACCCGCAGCCAAAGCACCTTCAAACCTCAAAGCCCAATTCCCCGATTTGTTTGAGGCCGCAGAACGAGGGCGCACGTTTTCAGCTGATGCCAGATTTCACCTGAGCGAGAGGCGGCGCCTTCGATCCGGAGAACTCCATTACTTGGACCATCCAGCGTTAGGGGTTCTCATTCTGGTCACACCATTGGATGCTAGACGATCGCTTTGAGTAAGGCGTTCAGGCCGTAGGGGCATGGGGCCTCGTCTTCGAAGTCCAACAAGTCGAGCAGGGCTCGTGGACGCGACGCATTCAATCGCCTTGATCAATCGGTTGTGCCCGGCGTCACGCCGTCTCTTGGAGTTGCTTCGTGAGCAGCCTGCGCAAATGTCCGAGCGACAGAAGATGCGCATAAACCCAAGCCAGCTCACCTTTTCTGAACAAAGCGAGCGCTTGCTCGTCTTCAAGTTCAAGTAATTTACGCTCGTCAACAACGCGCGCTTTGCCCAGGCTCATGGTGGCTTGATCCGCGCCGTTCACGCTGGCCTTCACCTCGGCGAGCAGTCCTAGGCTCGCGAGCTTTGCAGTGAATAGTTTGGTCCGTTCCATTTGCTGATGGAATTCTCTCAAGAAATCTGCGGTTTGCTTCACCAGCGGTGACGGCTGACCTGCCTCAAACAGGGGGGTGCCCTCCTCCATCGACAGCATCTCACTGCTGTCATCCACGCAGACAAGCGGCTGCTCAGATTCTCCCCGACCGATCGCAAAGGGGTACTGCCTGACAAAGGCGGGAACGTATTGGCCCATCCACGCACCCTTGTCGTCGACCCAACGATTATCGCCCGCGGTCAAACCAAACAACACAATCGGCACCCATTCACGGTCACCTTCAGCAAAAACGATCGGATACTCATGGGCAATCTCTGCGAACTCAACGCCAGCACATAGCACCGAGTTCACTCGTCTGGCAAAACCGAAACGCTGAGGTGTTTGTCGTACTTTCAACGCACCGTGTACCGCGGGCGATAGCGGTTTTGGATCCTTATAGAACAGCATTTGAGTCACCTGGCAGGACCTCCCTCTGACGACTCAGACGCCGACATTCCGACAGGCTCTGCGACATGAAGCGTCTGCGTTGGGTAAGCAATTTCTGCACCGTGATCGCGAATGATGCCGGCGATCTCCAGCAGGACGGCTTGCTTAATCTCATGAAATTCCACCCAGTTAGTCGTTTTGGTGAAGGTGTAAACCATGAAATCAACGCTAGACGCATTAAACGCGTTGAAATTCACAATCATGGTTTTATCCTGGGCGATGGCCGGATGACCTTGCAACATCGCCTTCACCGAGGCAACTATGGCATGCATCTCTTGGATATCGTCGTAACGAATGCCGATGGTTTCATAGATTCGGCGGTTCAGCATCCGTGAGGGGTTTTGCAGAGCGATGGTTGAAAATGCCGAGTTCGGTACATACAACGGGCGTTGGTCAAAGGTTCTAATCTCCGTCAAGCGCCACCCAATTTTAACCACCGTACCCTCGATATCTCGGTCGGGACTCCGAATCCAGTCCCCCACTTTGAAGGGTCGATCCATATAGATCACCAACCCACCAAAGAAGTTCGCCAAGAGATCCTTGGCCGCAAACCCTACCGCGATACCGCCGATCCCTCCGAAGGCTAAAACGCCCGATATACTCACCCCCAATGACTGCATCACCATCAACACGGCCGTAATGATGATCGAAATCCTTGCGAGCTTTGCAATGGCGGTCACCGTGGTTTCATCACCACCCGACGCGATATAGCCTTTTTCGATTTCCTTTGCCATGCGGATAACGAAGAGCGTGATCAGCACAATCAGAGCGAGATAGCGCAAGGTGGCAATCATCTCGAGTTGCGATTGACTCTGATGTTCTGCGATCAATTCAGCGGCAACGGAAAGCCCCATCACCCAGATGAGCCATTGCGACGGTTTTGACACCGTTCTTAAAAATGCGTCATCCCAGACACTTTGAGAGGCCTCCGCTCTTCTGTTGATGACGGCCATGACCCGGTGAAGGAAGTAGCTCGCGAGGGCGGTTGAGAACACCACCAAAAAGACTTGAACGACCAAGGGATCCTGAGCCCAGATTCGGAGCTCATTGAACCAGATTTCAAAATAGGACACGGGTGAATTCCGACCCAGTAGGATTCAATAGGAAACAGTGCGGTTGAGGCAGACGCACCCTAGCGTAGGGCGCGTAATCGAATGGGGTGGTAATCCACATCAGGCGCTAACAGTTGAGCAACCTTCTGCCTCGACGATTCTGTGAGATCGGCACCCATTGAGACCGCCGCTGGACGCCGTTCTCGATCGTCAAGTACCCGCCCCAGATCTGCCAGCATACCTTCGTCGCTCATCAATTCGGGCGCCGCCTCAATCGAGGTGTCCAGGGGATCTGGGAAATCGCTGGGTTGACCGCCGAACCAAGTCACTCTGCCTACATCCGCTTCACCTAACCACACGCGCCACGTTTGATCGTAATTGGCGCTTCTAAGGAGCGATGTAAGTCGAGCTTCGCGACTCGCTTCGGTCGCCGGGGTCACAAGGACCCTATGCCAAGTTTTAGATCCGACTCTGGCCTCTTGAACTGCTGTGATTTGACCCGTGAGTTCATGGGCTTGGGTCGCCTCTTTGATGGCCAGATCCGCCTCTACGAAACTCGCAAGCACCCACATCATTTTAGCCGACGCGGCCAGCGCAGATCCTGACGCGGTCAAGAACAAGCTGATCACAGTTAGACTCAAGCAACGCTTCAATACGAGACCACTCGGGAGATTAAAAGTGATGAAACGGCGCACTCAGGGCCTCCACCTGCCATAAGGGAACAGAAGCGTACATTGATCTGCCTGCAAAAATCAATTTTGTGAATGGGTTTCAAAGGGTTGCCTGCCGCTCAATACTGTATATACTGCCAGACTGTATAGATAAACAGTTCTCAGTTGCGGAGCGTCGTGATGATGAAATTAACCCCAAGGCAGTCCGAAGTATTGGAATTGATTAAACAACACATCGAGGACACCGGTTATCCCCCCACCCGAGCAGATATCGCTCAAAAATTGGGATTCAAGAGCGCCAACGCGGCAGAAGAACATTTGAAAGCACTTGCTCGAAAAGGCGCCATCGAGATGATCCCTGGCACCTCACGAGGCATCAAGCTTCCCGATTCGGAGGGGCTCCCCATTATTGGGCGAGTGGCTGCCGGTCATCCGATTTTGGCGCAGGAACACATTGAGGGGCATTGCGAGATCCCCGCCACCTTCTTTCGACCCAGTGCCGATTACATGTTGGTGGTTCGTGGCGATTCCATGATCGAGTGCGGCATTCTAGACGGAGACCTTCTGGCCGTGCATCGAACGCAATCGGTTAATCCTGGAGACATCGTGGTGGCGCGCATTGACGACGAAGTGACCGTGAAGCGTTTTCGCAGAGGCAAAGCAGCACACGAGATTGTTTTGGAGCCTGAAAATCAGGATTACGCTCCAATTGAGGTTGATTTAAGAGAAGTCGAGTTTGCTATCGAAGGGCTCGCAGTCGGGGTCATACGGCACTAAATCGATCGTTCTGATTAGAGGGCCTACACGCGGATTGTCGCGATCCTTCAGATGCCCCTAGGGACTTCAGGCTGTTTTCTTTCTGCGTTTGCCAGTCGCTGACTTGGCCTCAACGACGCGTTCTACCCAAGTCTGGGAAGACTCGTCATAGTCAGCCCGCCAACCCGATGCCTTGCCTTTCTCAAGTTCCGAAGCCACATAGTGTTGCTTCTCAATCCTTGAGAACTTTACCAATGCCCTGCGACCGTTTGGATCTGCCTGGGGCGCCTTCATTAAGAATTGATACTTAGGATCGATCTCATTTTGATGCGGCAGGAGTTCATCAATGTAGGGGGCTCTGGTCTCTCTGTTTTTAGGGAACTGACTTGCAGCCAAAAACAAACCCGCTGCACCATCACGCAAAAGATAGGTATCGTCCACTTTCTCGCACTGCAGTTCAGGCATCGGCACAGGGTCCATCTTTGGTGGTGCCGCCTCGCCATTTCTAAGCAACTTTCGAGTATTTTTACACGGCGCATCATCGACCTGTCCTGTGCAACCAAAATACTTTCCAAAACGGCCAGTCTTCAACTGCATTTCAGCCCCGCACTTATCGCAGGCTAACGTCGGACCTTCGTAGCCCTTGATTTTAAAGGCACCCTCTTCAAAGCCAAAAGATGCGCAATCAGGATTGTTTCCACAAAGATGAAGCTTCGTATGTTCATCCAGCAAATATTCAGTCATGGCCGAACTGCATTCTGTGCACCGTCGCTTCTTCATTAAAATGCGCGACTCAGCCTCATCGTCGGCATTGGCACTGACCACCTCATCGCCAGGAATCAAATTAATGGTTTGCTTGCAGCGCTCTTTTGGCGGCAAATCATAGCCTGAGCACCCTAGAAACACCCCGGTGCTTCCTGTTCGCACATTCATGGGGCGCCCGCAGGCAGGGCAAGATTTTTCAATCAGCGAGGGCTTATTTGCTCGCATGCCATGCTCGTCATCCGCCGCCTGATCCAAGCGCTCAGAAAAGTCACCATAGAACTCGTTCAGAGTGTTCAGCCATTCGATCTCGCCATTCGAGATCTGATCCAACTTCTGCTCAAGCGAAGCGGTGAAACCGTAGTCCAATAGATTGGGAAAGCACTCATCAAGCCGGTCTGTGACAATCTCACCAATTTTCTCGGCATAGAACCGACGGTTCTTCAAACTGACGTAACCGCGATCCTGAATCGTTGAGATAATGGCCGCGAAGGTTGAAGGTCGACCAATTTCTCTTTTCTCTAACTCTCGAACGAGCGACGCCTCACCAAAACGCGCAGGCGGTTTGGTGAAATGCTGCTTAGGTTCAAGTTGGTCCAATGCGAGATCATCCCCGACCTGAAAATCGGGCAACACAGGATCGTCCGTCGACTGCCCCGCTGGGGGCTGCGCTCGAGTGAAGCCATCGAAGCGCAAAATGCGACCTCGAGTTCGCAGTTCATACTCGCTGGCTCCAACCGTAATTGACGTGCTGGTATAGCGCGCGTTGGTCATCTGACAAGCCACAAATTGGCGCCAAATAAGTTCGTATAGTCGAACTGCGTCCGCCTCCTGCCCGCTCAACTGTGTCGCCGACACGCGGACATCCGTCGGCCTAATCGCTTCGTGTGCCTCTTGCGCAGCCTCTTTGCTCGCGTAAAGACGGGGCGCCTTCGGCAGATACGGTTCACCGTACTGACGTTCGATGAAATCCCGGACGGACCCGATCGCATCTTGACTCAGATTCGTTGAGTCCGTCCGCATGTATGTAATCAAGCCTGCTTCATACAATCGCTGAGCCAGCGCCATGGTTTTCTTAACACCGAATCCCATTCGAGTGCTGGCCGCTTGCTGCAAGGTGGACGTGATGAACGGCGGGTTCGGTTTTGATTCCGTGGGCTTGTCTTCCCTTTGGAGAACCCTGAAGGCGGCTTCGCGCAGAGCGCTCAACGCTTGATTCGTATCAAGTTCGTTCGTTGGCCTGAAGGCGCTGCCATCCACCCGAGCAACCTGGAATCGGGCCTGCTCTTCCCCCTTTGAGAGATCAGCGAAGACTTCCCAATACTCTTCTGGCACAAAGGCGCGAATCTCTCTTTCGCGCTCGACACACAATTTGACCGCAACCGATTGCACCCGGCCTGCGGATAACCCTCGGGCGATCTTGGCCCAAAGCAAGGGGCTGACCATGTAACCCACAACTCGATCCAAGAACCTTCGGGCCTGCTGCGCCTCAACTCGAGCCATATCGACATCACCAGGCTCTTCAAACGCCTCTTGAATCGCTCGCTCAGTGATTTCGTTAAAGACCACCCGGCGATAACGAGATGTGTCACCCCCAATGGCCTGCTGAAGATGCCATGCAATCGCTTCGCCCTCTCGATCCATGTCGGTTGCGAGATAAATTTCGGGCGCGTTCTTTGCCAATTTCTTTAATTCAGCGACCACCTTCTCTTTGCCTGGCAGAATCTGATAGTCGGCTTTCCAACCACGATCGGGATCCACGCCCATTCGTCGAATCAGCTGCTCCTTGGCTTTTTTCTTTTTATGAGCCGCTTTCTTTTCAGGGGCAAGCTTTCTCGTAGCCGCCGCTTCTGCCGCTCGCTTTTTAGGATCAACGGGCGCTGCGCCGCCACTGACCGGCAGGTCTCGGATATGGCCCACACTCGACTTCACAACGAAATCATTGCCGAGATATTTGTTAATGGTTTTCGCCTTTGCCGGCGACTCCACGATCACTAACGATTTACTCATTCAGCCTATTTTCCGTCTCACATCGAGGGCCAGTGCCCCACTTCATCTCACTCAATTGCCCCCAGGGGTTGTCTTAAAGTTAGCCTTGGCATTTCGCCTGGCAGCCCAAAACCAACCTCTGGCACACCTCTAGGGGGGCCATTTCTAACGCATCCTGCCCCCATCTGACAACTCTTCGATTTTTGAAGCGCAGAAGTGAGCGGGTCCTCCCCGACGATTCTGTCGTTGCTCTATCACCCCGAGCGAGAGGGCAACCTCGTGGCATTGGCATCTACGCGCGGTCTCTAAATTAGGATCGATGAACCTCCAGCAGAGACTCCAATAGATCGCAGATGAGCGTGACTTCCTCTTCTCGCCCATTCTCTTCCCAATAGGCCGACAGCGCACGGTTCGCCCAATCCAGCATCACGACCGAGGCAGGCAATCGAGCCACCGTCAGTCGAATTTGGTCCGTGAGTTGGGTTTCTTGCACGGATTTGGGCGCCCTGTCCGCCTCAAACGACAACCGCCAATCTTCGATTTGGACTCCGTCAGCCAGTGCTCGAGGGTTCGCCCCACCACCCACTCGTCGCGCAACCCAATCGGCAGGTCGCGCTTTCTCGTCGACCAGCTGCTTGTGGCGAACTCGAAAAGCGATAACACGCAATCTGGCGGGTAGTGGCAGACCGCTTGGCGTCCGGTATTTATCTTGGTCTGGGACGGGGTCGTCAATCATCGTCAATTCAACGCCCACACCTCGCTTCATCGCCAGCATCCGACCTCGCATGGCCTGTCGGTCCTTTGCACTCGGCCACAAACGAATCATCGGTGCGAGCACAAACAAGGCGATCAAACCTATGATCCAGTAACTCATCCATACCCCTCACTTCGTGAACTTTGCGATTTGTAACGATTCCCTATTGTTCAGGCAAGCGGCTCAGTGTAATTTTTCCAATGCAGGGCATGTATTCATTAGGGGAACGTCATGAGCAATGCTTACCAACACATCCTCGTCGCCGTCGATTTAACCGAGGAGTCAGCAAAGGTCTCCGGGAGAGCCATCGTGCTCCGTGATGCCTATGGCGCTAAGCTGAGTTGCACTCACGTCGTTGAGCCACTCAGTCTCGCCTATGGCGGTGACGTACCCATGGACCTAACGACCGTGCAAGATCAATTGCACGAAACCGCGAAACTTCAGCTCACGCGATTCGCTTCAACGCTTGAAATCCCAGAAGACCGGTGTCACCTCGTTTTTGGTCGCCCGGAAACGGAAATTCACGTTCTAGCCGAGGAAATCGGTGCGGACCTGATTGTGGTCGGCAGCCATGGTCGCCATGGACTTGCCTTGCTGCTCGGCTCAACCTCGACGGGTGTACTGCATGGTTCTCCCTGTGATGTGCTTGCCGTCCGCGTCGGCGAGTGACCGATATCAGCTGATTGTTAAGTTTCATGATGAAAACAGACGCCAGGCGCCTTTTGCCGCTCGCGCCTCGGTGCCTAAGTACCTATCGGCGAGCATGGTCCGCAACAGTCGCCGTTCCAGAAGCCTTAGAACGAAGCACTTTTCTTCAGTCCTTTCGCCAAAGGAAACTCCGCTTGAGGCGACTGACACGCCTTGACTTTGGGCGCGTTCATCCGCGTCTTTCAATGATCATTCCACTGCTACTTGGTCTGCTCTTACCGAGCGTTGCTTGGACTGCAGAAGTGATTCACTCTCCAGCGCTCGAGGGCGACACTCGCCAAGAAGCGGCAGCCTCCTCCAGCCCGAATGCAACACAGCGAACCGAGCAAGAAAACCCGCTGCGCTTTGACCTCCTAAACACGCAGAGACAGCGGGCTGCACAACGCGAACGCTATCGACTCGCAATGATCGACGCACGCCAAGGCAAAGCATCCGATGCAAGAGCCGCAATCGTTGAGCTTGAAGGTTATCCGCTCGTGCCGTACTTGGAATATGAGATTCTGCTTAATCGCGCTCGTTCCAGCGATGAGGACGTCTTGACCTTCATCTCTCGATACGAAGCCCTACCGATTGCGCCCTTCTTGCGCAGACAATTCAGTCTCTATCGCATGAACCAAAAAGCCCCCAGCGGATTCCTAAAATTTTACCGGCCTGGGGAAGGCGACAGCGAAATGCGGTGCTATCACGCAAGAGCCCTCTGGCAGAAGGATGAGATTGCTGCGGCGATGGCCGCCACCCAAGCACTCTGGCTGACGGGCGAATCGCAACACAGCAGCTGCGATGTTTCCTTCGCCAATTGGCGAAAACGAGACGGCCTGACACCAGAACTCGCGTGGCAGCGATTTGAATTGGCACTCTCAGCCGGCGAGCGGCGCCTGGCTGATTATCTGGTTCGCTTTCTCGACGCGCCTCACAAAGCGTTGGCGAATCGAATGAAATCCTGGCTTAAGAGCCCAGGCCAACACTCAATCAAGAATGCCTTTGATTTGACCGATCCCAGCCAACGAAGGCTTGGTGTTCTGATCTTAAGACGCTTGATTCGCGTTGACCCGGAGGAGGCAAGCAGCGCTCTTCGCCACTACGAGGGGACCAACACCATCTCGGCCGAAGACCTGCGTGAACTTCAGTTCCAGTTGGCTAGGACGGTGACCGTTGACGAGCATGACTGGGCGTTACTCAACGCGCTGCCTGAGGCAGTTAGGCGCACACCCGATATTTTGGAGATGAGCATCCGGCGCGCCATCCGGGAATCCTCTTGGCCGTTGGCAGCAGCGCTCATTACCCAACTGGATGAAGAGACCGCAACGCGACCTGTCTGGCGTTATTGGAAGGCCCGTCTCTCGCTCACACGGATCGCAGAAGAAAATATCTTGGCAGAGAGAACAGAAGAGACTATTCCTGCATTCGAGTCGGCCGCAAAAGCGCTCTCAGACCTGGCGCAAGAACGCGAATATTATGGTTATTTGGCTGCGTATCTTCTCGATCTGCCGCTCAAATTGAACAACGTTCCCATCGCTCGAGACCAAAACAGTGTGCTGAATCTTCGCGCCGCACCCGCAGCTCAGCGAATTGAGGAACTGCTCGCCCTCGATCAAATCACCGATGCACGGCGAGAATGGTTTACCTTGACTCGAGGCTTTTCCGCGACGGAATTGCTCGTTGCTGCACAGCTTGCCGACGACTGGCAATGGCCAGACATCGCCATCGCGACCGTGGCACAAGCCAAACACTGGGACGATTTATCGATCCGGTTTCCCCACCACTTTAGGTACCAAATCTCGAGAGCGGCTCGCACCGAGGGTTTACCTGAGTCCACACTCTTTGGCATCGCGCGGCGCGAAAGCGGATTCTGGCCAGAAGCCACGTCGAGTGTTGGCGCGAAGGGTTTGATGCAAGTCATGCCTGCCACCGCTCAGCATGTCCTTGAGGCTGCCGAGGAACGACTGGTATTTTCGGACCCTTTTGAGCTCATTGATCCCGATATCAATATCAAATTAGGGGCCGCGTATTTCTCGGAATTGATGAATAGCCATAGCCAAAACCGTATCCTGAGCCTTGCTGCCTACAATGCTGGACCCAGTCGTGTTGCCCGTTGGGATGACCCTGAGCAAGCCCTAGATGCTTGGGTCGAATCTATTCCGTTTGCCGAAACGCGGGCGTATGTTCAAACGATCTTAATGTACAGCTATGTCTACGCTCGCCAGATCAATGAGCCCGCAGAATTCTTATACCCAAGTGAACTTGCTTACTTCAACTCCATACTCCCACTCGATGTCATCGCAAAGCTGCGACAATGGGCTCAAAGCCCTCGGCCCTAAACGATTGAGCCTATTGAATTGGAGAAGACTGCGTGACCCCTTTGTTTGACATTGGCGCCAACCTCACCCATGAATCTTTTGCAGATGACCTAGACCTCGTCCTGCACGAGGCTCGTGCCGTGGGCATTGAGCGACTGATGATCACGGGTTCTGACCTGACGAGCTCTATTGCTGCCCACGAGATGGCGGAGGAACACGCTGGCCTTTGGTCCACCTGCGGGATCCACCCGCATCATGCGGCGCTTGTTAATGACAAAGCGCTGGCTGAGCTCGAACGTCTTAGCACAAATAACTCGGTCAGAGCCTGGGGCGAAATGGGCCTCGACTATTTTCGGGACTTCTGTCCGCGTGAGGTTCAGCGCGCTGCTTTCGAAGCCCAGCTTGAACTCGCAAGTCGCGCACCCAAAGCACTTTTCCTCCATGAGCGCGATGCCTTCGAAGATTTCTTTCCAATCCTGAATCAGTACCGCGACCGGTTCGGTCAGGTCGTTGTGCATTGCTTCACTGGGAGCGCCGAGGCACTCCGGGCCTACATCGACCTAGACTGCCACATTGGCATCACTGGATGGGTCTGCGATGAACGTCGAGGGCAGCATCTACTGCCGTTGATCAAAGAAATCCCTTCGGATCGACTGCTCATCGAGACCGACGCGCCCTATCTTTTGCCGCGCACCCTGAGACCCAAACCAAAATCCAGGCGCTGCGAGCCGAAACACCTGGTCGAGGTCTGCCGGTTTCTAGCTGAGCTTCTCGAGGTCGAGCCTAGCGCACTCGCGAACCAAACCTTCACCAACGCCAACCACTTTTTTCAAATCCCATGAGCTATCGTCTTTACAGTACCGACGGGTGCCACCTCTGCGAGCAGGCGTTCGACATACTCATCCGCGAGGTCGGACTCGCCCCCGATAGCCTCTCGGTCATCGATATCGCCATGGACGATAGCCTTGTCGAACAATTCGGCGTGTACATTCCAGTACTCGAACGGGCCGGGACCGATGATCGACTCTACTGGCCGTTTTCGGCCACTGAGGCCGCTCACTTCATTCAGTCGAGCGCCTCAAGATGATTTCCAGCGTTTCTGCTGCGACTTTGCGCGATGCTTTGATTAAGATGACGTCTGACCTAACCCAGTGAGAAAGCCTGTGGCCCTTCAGACCTTTGCAGAGAATATCCACTTCGGGGAAGGCCCCCGATGGCATAACGACGCCTTGTGGTGCTCAGACATGCATGGACGCCAAGTCCTTCGTTTCAGCGCAGACGGCGTTGCGAAAGCCATTCTTGAAGTTCCACACCATCCCTCGGGCCTGGGCTGGCGACCCGACGGCACTTTGCTCGTTGTCTCCATGGAAAATCAGCAGGTGTTGCAATTCGACGGCAAGACCGCGTCCATCTGGGCAGACTTATCCGAGCTCACTGACACTCGCTGTAATGATATGGTCGTGGATGTCGAAGGTAGAGCCTACGTGGGTAATTTCGGTTTTGATCTGCATAGAGGGGAGAAACCTCGCCCGACCAATCTCATTCTGATTGACGCTGATGGACAAGCGAGAGAGGTCGCACGAGACCTTAAATTTCCAAACGGCATGATCATCACGCCTGATCAGCGCACATTGATCGTCGCGGAGTCTTTTGGCGCTAGGCTGACCGCATTCTCTATCGAACCCAATGGCGACCTCACCAATCGCCGGATTTGGGCGGAAATCGAAGGCTCATCCCCTGATGGCATCTGCTTTGATGACGCGGGTGGCGTTTGGGTCGCATCCCCGGCCTCTGGCACCTGTTTTCGTGTCGAAGAAGGTGGGCATATCACCGATGAATTAACACCGGAAGCCACGCCTTTTGCCTGTATTCTAGGCGGCACGCTAGGCAAAACGCTTTTTATCTTGATTTCACCAAGCTCACATCCAGACAAATGTGCAGCCGATGCAAAGGGCAAAATTGTATGCCTGGATGTCGCTCACGCGAGAGCCGGCAGCCCATGACCCAATTAATTCGTGTCGCTATCCTGAGCGGCGGGCCGTCAGCCGAGCGCGACGTGTCGCGAGTCAGTGCTGCCGCCGTTGAGGCGGCTCTGAGAGCCATGCCTCGTTTTGAGGTCCACGCGCTTGAGCTCGGAAGTGACACCGCCAGTGCCCTCATCAATTTGAAACCCGACGTAGTGCTCCCAATCCTTCATGGGCCTCCGGGAGAGGATGGCACCTTGCAAGGACTGCTAGAGCTGCTAGCGCTCCCCTACGTTGGCTCTGCGGTTGCGGCGAGTGCACTCGCCATGGATAAGTTAGCCGCCAAGGGGGTTTTTCAGGCCGTGGGGCTGCCCACGGCCAAGTTTGAAGCCGTTCACGCACGAATCGATACACCCTGTTTGAGTGAGAAGCTTGCGAGAGTGAAAGAACGTTTAGGGGAACGTTTGGTCGTCAAGCCCCTAAATCAAGGCAGTGCCCTTGGCGTCACTCGCACCGAGTCCTTTGAGGAACTCGAGCCAGCTGTTCAGACGGCACTCGACTTTGGCGGTGCACTCCTCATTGAAGAGCGAATCGATGGTCGAGAAATGACCGTGGGAATTCTGGACGTTGACGGTGAGTGCCTTGCCTTTCCTGTGATCGAAATCACCATTCCGGACCAGACCTGGTACGACTTCAACCACCGATACACCCAGGGAGCCTCCGCGCATCTGATGCCGGCACCGATCGACGAAGACCTGCGAGCGCAGCTCCAACACGCCGCCATCCTTGCGCATCAGGCGCTCGGTTGTAGGGACTTATCAAGGGTCGACTTTATTGTGAACGATGACTCATTTGTCGTGCTTGAAGTAAACACCATGCCAGGCATGACCCCCACCAGTCTCTACCCAGAGGGGGCGGAAGGCGCGGGGCTTGCGTTTGCGTCGCTTCTAGAACGGCTCATCCAATCAGCGCTGAGCCGTCAATAACTTCAGTTCCCCAAGCGTTAGGGGCTAGCGTCCGGCTTCAGAGATCGTAGCCACGCTCGTTGTGCTGCGTTAGGTCAAGCCCTTCCGTTTCTTCATCGACCGAAACCCGGAGCCCAAGCACTGCATCGACCAACTTGAAAAGAATATAGCTGGCAATCGCGGTATAAAGACCAGTGGCAATCACCCCCGTTACTTGAATCATCAATTGACTAATGATCGTTTCGTCACCCAATCCTTGACCTGAGAAAACACCCAAGGCATCGCTCGCGAACACAGCGGCGAGCAATGTGCCAAGCGCGCCACCGACCCCATGCACAGGAAACACATCGAGAGAATCATCGATCTTAAGTTTTTGCTTCAAGAACACCGTGGCGTTGTAGCAGACAAAGCCAGCCAAAATCCCAATACAAAGGGCTCCGCCTGGGCCCACAAAACCGGAAGCGGGCGTGATCGTGCCTAATCCGGCGACCATCCCGGTCACAGCGCCCAGCGCACTTGGTCGACCAAATTTACTCCACTCGCAGGCGACCCATGTCAGTGCACCAGCAGATGCTGAGATATGCGTCACCAGCATGGCCATCCCGGCATCGCCATTGGCCGCCAGTGCGCTCCCGGCATTGAACCCGAACCAACCCACCCAGAGTAGACCTGCGCCAGTGATCGTCATGGTCATGTTGTGCGGCGGCATTGGTTGGGACGGAAAGCCATGTCTTGGCCCCATCACGACTGCCGCCACAAGCGCCGCCACGCCAGCGGTGACATGCACCACGGTGCCGCCGGCGAAATCGAGCAAGCCCATTTGTCCAAGCCAACCACCTCCCCACACCCAGTGTGTGATCGGGGCATAGACCACGAGCAACCACAACCCTGAAAACGTCAACATTGACGAAAAGCGCATCCGCTCCGCAAATCCGCCCACGATGAGCGCGGGCGTAATGATGGCGAACGTCAATTGAAACATCACGAAGACCGATTCCGGGATATCCCCCGACATCGTACCCTCAGTCACACCACCCAGCAGAAATTGATCGAACCCACCCAAATAATCACTGCCTTCAGAAAACGCGAGTGAATAGCCAATGATTAACCAAAGAAGCGAGACCATGCAGGTAATCGCGAAACATTGCATGAGCACCGAAAGGATGTTCTTGACTCGAACCAACCCACCATAAAATAGCGACAGCCCTGGAATCGTCATCATCAGCACCAGTGCCGTGGAAGTCAGTATCCAGGCCGTGTTTGCGCCGCTTAGTCCGTCATCAGCAAAGACTGAAGGACTCATTAGCAACGCGACAAGGGGTGAGATCATTTGTGCAATTCGCATGTCGGCATCCTATTTCCAGATTTTGGGCTACGGGTGTGAACTGAATGGTCTGGGGAGAGATTCTTTCCTGATCTTGATCGACGCATGCCAGGCGAGTCTTATCTTCAGAGACTCGCTTACCCGGCTTCTAAGTCTAACGGCCACCAGGCTGGATGCCAATGCGGAATGACGGCGTCGAGGTGCCAGCGGCCATCCAATTTAAGCGCTTTGAAGCGAGTGACTGTCCGGATGAGTCTCTCATCTCGATCAACCATCAATCCAGGCTATCCAGGCTATCCAGG
>Ga0255780_10001754_pt1 | contig 20034 bp, 19 predicted proteins | sample 071ome_32_FD_179978 | JGI IMG/M metagenome (GOLD analysis project Ga0255780, IMG submission 179978) | Coastal salt marsh microbial communities from the Groves Creek Marsh, Skidaway Island, Georgia - 071405AT metaG (version 2) | ecosystem: Environmental > Aquatic > Marine > Intertidal zone >... | reverse complement strand
ATTCGCTGACCGTGCAATAGTGATCGCTGGCATATTTTCAGAAAGCAGCTCCATATCAGTAATGCCAGCTGCTGCAATGTTTTCGCCTTTGAACGCCTGTACCGTCAGCGCGACGTCCTGGAGGCTTTCAGCCTTCTTCTGGGCAGTGACCACCACTTCTTCAAGCTGGGCGCCCATCCCTACCGGAGCATAAACCGCAGTTGATGCCGCCATGCAACTCAGCACAACCGAGGGGAAACGTTTCTTAAAGCCCGCTACGCGAGGACTTGTGGCGATTTTCTTCTGAGTGTAAGTCGTCATTTTTATGGTTATCTCCGCTAGGTGATTTATCCCCAACTCGACTTTCTGGGTGGGCCGACAAGCGACGCCACCAGGCAGCTCTAGGGGCACGAGCGCCCAAAGATCCACAAAATCTGTTTTAGAGACTTACAAAATCATGATTTTAGGGCTCTAAAATCATGATTTTGTAAACCTTGACGCAGTTTTGATCAAAACTTAACCAAATAAGCGCTAAAAGCCCCCAGTCAACGCAGAATTACAGAAAGATCCAGCAACGCTTGATCGGACGCCCTGTGCCTCGAAAACATGATTTCATTAGCATCGATTATTGGACTTGGTTAAGTTGGGGAAAACTAGAAGAATCAGACCCAGCACAAGGCGGCATTTTGATGAATTCCTATCAAAACCAACCGAGTACTGATCCCAAGCTTCAAGAGGCAGTACCGGTGGGTCTCATCCCTCGGCTCCGATCATTGCTCACAAGGCACGGTCTTTTAATTGCACTGACAGGGCTGTTCATGATCAATGCCCTCGACCGGCAGATACTGATCATATTATTGGAAGACATTAAGCAAGAATTCACCCTGAGCGATAGCCAACTCGGCTTGGTCAGTGGTTTTGCATTCGTCGCTATCTACATCACCATGGGCATTCCGGCAGCCTATCTAGCCGACCGTAAAAACCGCAGCAAGTTAATTAGTCTGGCACTGGCGCTATGGAGTCTAATGACTGTGCTCTGTGGCGCCGCTCAAAATTATACCCAGCTGATTCTGGCGCGATTTGGCGTGGGTATTGGAGAATCTGCCTGCACGCCTGCGGCTCACTCGATGATTGCCGACACTTACTCCCGGCGCCACCGGACCACCGCACTTGCCTTTTATGGCTCTGGCTACTTCGCGGGTGCTTTTTTAGGCTTCGCCTTAGGAGGTTGGATTGCGGAGCACTATGGCTGGCGCGCTGCTTTCTATGCCGTTGGGGCGCCCGGACTACTTTTCGCCATACTCACCTGGCGCTATCTAAAAGAGCCTGTTAGACGCTCTGTCGTCTCTACGGATACTTTGGGACTCTTCGCCAGCGTTGGAGTTCTTTGGAAAATACGCGCTTTCCGTTGGTACGTCTCTGGCAGCTCCATAGCAGTATTTGGATATGCAGGTATCATGACATGGCTACCAACTTTTATGATTCGAGAATATGCCTCTAGCAAAGCCGAGATCGGTGCAATCTTGGGTCTCATAGTGGGTGTCGGGGGCATAGCCGCAGCCATGGTATTGGGCGTCTTAACCGACAAGCTAGCCAGCAAAGACCGCCGTTGGAACCTCTGGATTCCGGCATTGATATTTAGCATCTCCGCACCCGCGACGGCGGCGGCTTTCCTTGTCCAAGATATGACGCTCACGTTATTACTATGCGCAATACCCATGGTTATTTCCTCTGCTTTTACCCCCCCTATGATCAGCATTAGCCAACAAATTGTTGCCTCCAATCTACATGCAATGGTTACCGCTTTGATTTTTCTCTGTAATAACTTGATAGGTTTTGGTCTGGGACCGCTTGCCGTTGGCATGCTCAGCGACCACCTAACCCCAGAGTTGGGAGAGGCCGCTGCACTCAGGCAGGCACTGGAGTATCTTAGCTTCTTCTTTTTCGCAGCTGCCTGCCTGGTTCTGGTCAGCATCAGGTATCTACCGCAGCCAGCAGAGGAGTAACTGCAATAGGGCATGACCGGGTGATTCTGTTGACAATGTAGAAGCAACCCCTAAGATGCAAAAGACAAAGTCCTCCACAGCTGGTGTTACTAGTGCTCTATTTTTCGCCCTCGCTCACAGATCTGACCATGTTGGCAGGTACTGCACTCGCGGGAGCGATGGGAATAGCGCAGCTTCGGCACCGCGAAAGTCCAAGGGACTGGCTAGCGGGGGGATTCTTACTGTGCTGGGCATATCTAGAGTGGTCCAGCTTCCTGTTTAGCTCCCGCGCTATATTCAGCCATCCTCATTTCTACTACACAGCCAATCCGGCGATGCTGATGTGGGGTCCGCTGCTATACCTCTTCGTTGACGCCCTACTGCACGACCATTTTGAGATGAACTGGCGCAAATGGCTGCACTTTGCACCCAGTTTCGTTGCTCTGTTGCTACTACTTCCCTTTCTCCTGACCACAGACGCGTCCAGCAAGGTAGATCTAATCCATGCAACTATCGACACTCGGCGGAATAATCTGCATGAGCTGATCTCCGAAATTGGCATGTATCACATAATTCTGTACCTGACGGCGACCCTCGTTGTTCATCTCTATCCCAGCCGCCCCGCCAGAGCGAACTACAAGGTACTTTTCATTGCCGTGGCGTTTATGGCTACGGCAATGGCGCTGCACCTGAACGCCCTTAGGGACCCAGAGGCACTGGGCTTCATGGCAGCCTCGATCGCTAGCTCGTTTCTGATCTTTTTCATCTTTATAAGCACGTTTTCTAGCTCAAAATCAGTCGAAGATGTTTCTAACATACTGCGTGAGCAACGCTATCTCCGTTCCACGCGACTGCAGCTGGTGGATCAAGACGAAATCGCGGCAAAGCTCCAACGCATCATGGAGGAACAGGAGCCCTACCTGAACTCCAATCTACGTATCACCGATTTAGCGCGCAAGCTCAGCCTTAACGGACCACAGCTATCGGAGTTCATCAACCGCCATTTCAATAGCAATTTCAACAGCTACATCAACGGCTTCCGGGTAGAAAAAGCTAAGGCGCTGCTTATCGATAAGCCCCAGCTGGATATCACCAACATTGCTTATGACAGCGGATTCAATTCCATCTCCTCCTTTAACACCGCCTTCAAGAAGAAAACCCTTCTAACACCCGGGCGTTTCCGTAAGCACCATAGTGAAAATACGGACACGTCCGCGCTTCCGGTGTGATCAGGGCTGCCTTAATAGAGCCAAGCAGTTAAATAATTTTTATTTTCACGACCAAAGCTAGCGGCCCTGCTGCGTTTGACTTCAACCTTGTCGGAGTCGGCGCAGAATGCTGTCACGAGGCAAAAGAGGGGTTACTTTCGACTATAGGCATGCTCAGCCGACAGAACAAGCAGGTGTGTCTACTCTCAACAGGGCCTTTTAATTTCCGATACCTCAGCACATGCACTGCTCTGTGCATCAAGAATCTCATGGCCCTTCCACGCTTATAAATCTTTGACCAGGCGGTGAGCCGCCTCTAGCGCTCGGCTAAACTCAGTGCTCAACAATTCCTCTGCCTGGCCACCTTTACGCTCTGGTGTATATGCTGAGGCGGTTGGCTGAATACCCTCGGCCAGTAATGCCTGCATCGTGGCTGCTGTGGTCGCTTGAGCGCGTAAGTGACGCCATACCCCTGCGACTGGGTCGAATTGGTAGAGAGATTGCAACCTCGACGCATTAGTAGCGACGAATCGAATCGCCTCTAGAATATAGGTGCACTCCTCGTCGCTGGCCACCCAGTGAAAATTAACCCTCACCCAACCGGGCTTTTGATCCAGTGGTAGCCGGCCTTTACCGGCTCGAGCCGCACGCAGCATAGATTCAGCTTTGGTTTCATCAAAACCTAATAACTGGTGGCCATAGGGACCCGCACACGAGCAGCCACCGCGGGCCTGAATACCAAAGAGATCGTTTAGCAGCGCCACAATATAATCATGAGGTAGGCAATGGTTCCCATCATAGAATCTGAGTGAAAAGATGGGCAGCCGATCTACTTCTGTACCCGGCCCCAATATTTCAAGCCCCGGCACCTGACCCAGCATCTGCCAGGCTCGCTCAAGGTGAACATGTTCGCGCTGAGCAATGATGGCGCCACCCACCTGTTCCTTCAGCGCAAATACCAGCCCACAACGAATACTCTCAACAATAGCGGGGGTGCCGCCTTCTTCTCTAGCTTCCACATCAGCGATCCAGACGTGGCTGTCTGCATTGACGTAAGCAACAGTACCCCCGCCAATAATTCCTGGCCGCTCGCGGCTCAACAGATGGCGTTTAACCGCCAGTACGCCCGGCGTCCCTGGCCCGCCCAGGAATTTGTGGGGCGAAAGGAATAGTGCATCGATTTCGGCGCCAGGAAAATTCATGTCCAGAGGCAAGTAGGGTCCGCCCGCAGCATAGTCCCAACAAGACAGGGCACCGTGCTGGCGTAACAGTTTGGTGATGCCCTGCACATCGGAAAGAATGCCCGTGACATTGGAAGCCGCTGAAAAACTGCCCACTTTCATGGGTCTATCTGCATAGCGCTGTAGCGCATCCGCAAGGTCTTGTTGATCGATCTGCCCCTCTGGGGTCAGACCAATACGAACCACCTCAGCAAGCGACTCTCTCCACGGTAATTCGTTTGAGTGATGCTCGTAGGGGCCAACAAACACCACAGGACGCATCGCCTCGGGAAGTTCATGACACACCTTGGAAGATCTGACCAATCCCAGCATGTCTACCAGGCGGTTGACCGCTGCGGTGGTGCCGCTGCCCGTAAAAATGAGTAGATCTTCGCTGCCCGCATTGATAGCCGACCGGATGCAATCTCGGGCGGCCTCGCGTAAGGCTCCAGTTTGGGCGCCATTGAAAGAGGTCTCGGAATGAGTATTGGCATAAAACGGCAATACCTGCTCGGCAATGATAGTTTCTATGCGCCCCAGCGCTCGCCCACTGGCCGTGTAATCGGCGTATACCAGTGGCCGCAGTCCAAAAGGCGTGGAAATATTCACCCCCGCGCCAACAATGTCTCGACGTAAGCCCTCCAGTGAAACGCTTGAAGGTATATAGCTGTGTGCTGCAGTCAAAATTGAGGTACCCACCTGTTAGCTGTCATTCGGCCTGTTAGATGTCACGGTGGCCGGCTCTGTGTGCCAGTGAAGTCTTCGAAACTTGGGGCAAGCCCACGTCCGTCATCTCGGAAACTTCGGAGCTCAGGGTAGGCTATTAAACACGCGCGTTTTGGGCTAAATTTGCATAATATTTTTAAGAAATAGACGTTATGGCCAATTTAAAAGAAAAAATCGGACGAATTGACCGAAAGATTCTGCAGAGTCTTCAACGCGATGTCAGCACTTCCCTCACCGACCTCGCAGATACCTTAAACATTTCCCGTACGGCACTCAGTCGGCGCATCAAGCGAATGGAGGATGAGGGCTATATCAAGGGTCAGGTGGCGCTGGTTGATCCCGCGCAGGTTGGGCTTAATTTGACGGTCTTCATTGCCATAAAAACCCACCAACACAACGCAGCTTGGTCTGCACAATTTCAAGAGGTATTAGATAGGTTGCCAGGCATTTTGGAAGCTTACCGACTCGGGGGCGATGTGGACTATCTGCTCAAAGCTGTGGTGAGCGATATGAAAGGCTACGATCGGCTTTATCAACAACTTATCGAAGCTGATTTATTCGACGTCAGCGCAAGCTTCGTCATGGAGCAAATGAAGTACACAACGGCGCTGCCCATCTGAGCACTCATAAAAAGGGGTGGGTTCTGTTTGGCCTAAGACCAAAATGCGTTGCCAAGGCCTGCTGATACTCAATCAATGCCGGGGCGAGCTGAAAGGCAATCTTCGCCCAACGGACCGTTTATTTACCATATACTTTCCCATCACCAGCACTGCCTCGAGCGGCTCGCCGAAACTACCACTGCGTTGACCCAGACGGCGCACAATGGGCTGTAGAAAACGGATATGGGCAAATACCCCCTGCTTTGGTGCAATATCCCGCGCAAAAAGCCGAGCATAATCTGGCCGGCGCACCATCAACACCAACATCAAAGCTAGAAGCACGTATTGAGTGGCTGAAGCAGCGCTTGCGAGAAAAAGGGATTGAGCTGCCGCTACCCCTACACCCTGGAGGCAAGCCGGGCATAAAAGTAGAGATACGCGCCGAAGCACTCCAGCATACAAAGCTTTTCACACAAGCCACGTTTGACCATGCTTGGAAGAAACTGCCAAAAACAGATGGATAGGCGTTATTAACCGGGAGTGAACTGAGATATTTGATCCGAAGACAGTTGCCATCACCCAAAAACAGACGCTCAGACTATTGGGTATCAGTGACTGTTATCGGCCAAAAGCGGACTCTGAATCTAGGCACAACCTCGCCCTCAAATTACACTGCAACTTCGACGATCATTCACCCTGCTTTGATATAAATATCGAAGCTTTGATAAGCGTCTCCCAAAGCCAGAAAATAATAACCTCCATTTATCGACACTCGCTCGGACTGCATCCAAAGCGCTTCTTAAATGTTCGCGAAAAATGTGCAGAGCTGGAAAATCCCAAGCTATACGCTAACATTTCAATGCTATGTGCAGCGTAGGCTGGATCTTTTAGTAGTAATGCGCTTTTTTCGAGGCGTTTATTCAAAATCAACGAATGTATTGTTTCAACTTCCCCCTGAAACAGCTTATGCAGGTACCGGGTCGATATATTTTGTGCCTCAGCAATCTGTTGATTGGACAGCTCTGAGTTACACAGGTTGTTATCAATGTATTGCAGTATCCGACGTTTTAGTGAGTCACGGACGATAGAGTTGGCGCCAATCTGATCAAGCATTACTGAGGAACTGAACGCCATAGCGATCATGTTGACCAAGTTTTCAGAAAGCTCAACAGGCGCCCTCTGTACATTGCGCAGTTCTTTAGCAAGAGAAAATATAAAGTTTCGTAGCACCGCCCCCAATCCAGTCTGTCCTGAAATCGTGATCGCAGTGTATTGCTCTGGATTCATCAGATGGCGTGACAACACATCTTTGGGCATTTGCACTATTAGTTGATGAAACTGCTCATTAAAAGTAAGCGTGTAGGGCTGGGTGCTATCAAAGAGTGCGAAACTTCCTGGCGTTAGAAGCGCCTCCCGACCGCTTTGTTTTACCAAGCCCTGTTTTTCAATTTGAAAGCTAATAAGAAAATCCGCCTCGGTGGATTTCGATATTTGGCTCTTAGAGCGTTGCACCAATTGCGGAGTCGACATCACCTCAGCAAAGCGCAAGTTGCCAACCGAAACACCTCCGCGCAACTCACCGACGAAATCCTCGTGCGAAATATCTTCACAGTCGAGTTTGACAAACTCTTCACAGATAACTTCCCGGCAGTAGTCGACGCGCTCTTCCACCCTGAGATCAGTTGTATTCTTTATATAACCGTCGGAAATTAAAAAGCTCATCTTACTACTCAACCAATTGAGTTCCTCCGCTCTAATTTACGCCATCTTCAATTAAGGCTCAAAACCCTAAACATCCCTATGATTCGCCCGCTTGGAGCTTTGCGCCGTACTCATCCTCGGTAATAACGCCCCCTTCGAGCTCGGCTCTTCCTTGATCCTCAGGACGCAGAGAGTCCTGAAGAAAATCAATGCGCTTCCACGCGGGAAAGGGTTGAGCGCCGTCACTGGCAGGGACATAGGGTGAAGTTTCTACCCGGGTATGCTTATGAATGTAACGTGCGCAGTTGATGAATACTTTGTCTACATGCGCCCTGACGATTAGATTCGCACCTGGGTAACGAGATAGCAGTTCGTCGTCACTACTGACCTTCGCCGTGGCCTGGACTCGAATTCGGTTCGGTGTTTCGAAGTCCATAAACAAAAGGCCAATTTTCGCGGTGTCCGCAATATTGCCCATCGATAGAAACATGCCATTGCCGTCATAGTTCGGGAACGCGATCGTGGAAGGATCCAATACCGTAACAATGCCCGGAGGTCCGCCTTTGTGCGAGACGGTAGGACAGCCTGACGAATCCACCGTAGACAGAAAAAAGTAGTCCCTAGATTCGATAAATCCTTGGTGCATCTCATCTAGCTCGTCCCGCACTATCGCCGTTTCGACGGCCGCCGCTAGTGGCAAACTGTCGAACTGCGCCTGCATCGCCTTCTGCGATTCCGTATAAAATGCCATCGGATCTCTCCTCTTGTTCTAGCTGAGTGCCAACTCAGCGCTACGGGCCAAAAGCAGTGATAAAAGTATCATGGGACGCAAAAATTGCGATATTAAATGGCAGAGACCTGCTCCCTCTCCTCCACCTCCGAATCGTTCTCAACGGGTTCCGTCGCTAATACCTCTACCGGTACTTGAGGTGAGCGATTCAGGAGTAATCGTGTCACGTCTGGCCTAGCGTAATGCCCAGCAGGATCCGCGAACGACTTGGCTATCGCGATAGCGCCCAAATCCAAATCTGCAAACAGCAGACCTTCTTCCGCCTCACCCAACTTTTCGCACATGGGGCTGCCATCGGGAGCGTATATCTGGGCGTGTCCGCCACCCGTATTAATGAGTGCGGCTTGATCATCGTTTTCAACTAACAGGTCGTACATCGACTGAGAGATCACCCCACACGGCGCTAACACGAAACAACCACCCTCTGCTGCATAGGTCTGCGAGACAGCCTGGTTAAGCTCTGGACCTAATGAATATGCCTGGGGTAAGCAGCTGAATGTTGGCCAAGCGGCAATGTGCACCTGTTCATGCATGCTGTACATGGCGTATTTTGACAGCGGTTGTAAATGCTCCCAGCAGCACAGCTGACCAACGCGACCGATATCGGTGTCGAAAACCTCTAAATCGCTGCCATCTCCCTCACCAAATACAGTTCTTTCCATATGGGTGGGCTTCAGTTTTCTGCGCGCTTGAATCAACTGTCCTTGATCATCAAACAAGAACTGCGCTATGTACAGCGAACCATGGTCTCGCTCACTGGCGCCAACCGATACGTAGATAGCGTTATCTCGGGCAGCTTGCGCCAACCGCTGGAACGCGTCGCTCCCTACAACTAGGCAATTTTCATGGTACTGCTGAAAGTAACGAATGTTATAAGCGGCTGCGGAAAGCCAAATCCACCAGGGATAGCCAGGGAACCAGCATTCGGGAAAGGCAACCAACTTAGCACCTTCCTTGGAGGCGTTTTCAATCAAGGATATGCCTTTGTCGACACAGCTCTCGAGGTCCATGAATACTGGGGCAGCCTGCACAACCGCAGCTTTAAATTTGATGCTCATTTACTGTTCCTCACTTCCGTAAAAACTAGGCTGTTGTTAGAAGCGATACCTAAAGGTTACGCCGTACTCCCTTGGTCGATTGTAGTTCGCCTCGTGAAAACCTAATCCAAAGTTTGAGTCGCCACTTTCTATGTAACGCTCACCAGCCAAGTGTACGTCGTCAAAGGATATGGCACCAATCGGGCCGTTTTCTAAGAGACACTTTTCTGCCGGTTGCTTCTCCAGTCTAACCTGCTAATCGCAGGTTGTGTATTTTCCTCTTCGTCATGGTCCTGGCCTTCACCAGGGCCCGCTGATCAAGTATCTCGTTACGCCTGCCTTCAAAGACATCCGCTGGTGTGACGTTGTCCAGTGACTCGTGATACCGCTCGTGGTTGTAGTGGTGCACCCATTCACCAATCGCTTTCTCCAGCTCCCACGGGTAGTAGTACTGCTCTAGCTTCACCACATTCTTCATTGACCGGTGATAACGCTCAATCTTGCCCTGAGTCATTGGGTGGTACGGGGCGCCACGAGTGTGCTCGATATCCTGCTGCTTAAGCCAGGACTTGAGCTCGCCGCTGATGTAACAGGGCCCGTTATCTGATAACAGGCGAGGCTTGTGACGAACTCTGGCCTCCGATAGTCCGGTGGCCGTCAGGGCATCCTCCAATGTCTCAGTGACATCCGAGGCAGCCATGGTGGTCGTCAGGCGCCAGCTGATGATGTAACGCGAGTAATCATCCAAGACCGTAGACAGGAAATACCAGCCCCAGCCCACCACCCGGAAGTAGGTAAAGTCGGTCTGCCACAACTCATTGATCCTGCGGGTTGGGTTCTGGAACGTGTCCGAGGCGCTCATCACCATGAACTGGGGGCTGGTGATCAGGTCATGGGCCTTGAGAAGGCGATAAACACTGGATTCTGAGACAAAATAGTCATAGGTATCAGTGATATGCCAAGCCAGTTCCCTCGGGGTCAGGTCGGGACGCTCCAGTGCGACTTCCACGATCAACTCCCTGACCGACTCGGGAATCCGATTCCAGTGCTGTCGCACAGCCCGGCTTTGATTCTCAAGGCCATCCAGCCCACGCGCCTCATAGGCGCGATACCAACGGTAGAAGCTGGTCCGGCTGACCTTGATCTCCTGCAACGTGCGACGGATAGACAGCTCAGATTCTTCAACCAGCCGGATAATGGCCAGCTTCTCAGACGCGGTGTACATCATTCGTCGTCCAAGATCACACCCTGTCCAGTCAGACTTTTTTTGAGCCAGTCATTGCGCAGGTAGAGTTCCGCCACGGCCTGTTTCAGATCCTGGTTCTCGCGCTTGAGGCCCGTAACCTCATCGGTATTTGCCTCGCGGGCAGTGTCACCAGACAAACGCTTTTTGCCAGCTTCAAGGAAGTCTTTGCTCCAGCGGTAGTACAGGTTCTGGTTGATGCCTTCCCTGCGGCACAGCTCGGCAATGGAACATTCCCCTCGCAGACCCTCTAAAACGATACGGATTTTCTCTTCAGTGGAAAACTTACGGCGGGTCTTTCGGCGAATCTCCTTAACGGTTTTTTCTGTGTTGGACATGCTCATGTTGAAACTCCTCTGCTCAATGAAAAGTAGCAAAAGTATCTCTTAAGAAATCAGGCCCTTTGGTCCTTCATGCTTTGACGGCGCACAATTCCGACAAAAACCCAACCCCTTTTTGCAGCGTCTTTGCGGATCGACGATGACTGGCAGGCTTGGATTCCTCAGAGGACACCCATTGCTGTGCGCACGACTTCGTCAAATCCGAAAACGTTGGTAAAAATCGTGTTGCCTCCAAGATGTACCGTCTAGCCTCTGTCTGAGTACGACGATTGGCATAATGCTCATGGGCAAATTGATCCATAAACGCAGGGAGCGGCACACCCTTCGAAAAATCAAGCAGCCTGTAGCGTTCTGCCTGGGAAGGACGCAACGCGGAAAGCCATCGCATGGTGTCCTGGCGCGGATTTAGTCGCTTTGCAGACAAAACGTCCACATCACGATTGAGAACATGGGAGATTAACTGACTGGGATCACGTCTAGCCTGCTCTATCGCCTGCTGCCAATCAGCCAGCACAGGCGCTGCGAGCCGCATTGCCGTTCTTTTGTCTTGCGTCTTGGTGGATTTAGCAAAACGTGTTTTACCCAGAACATGACGGACATCGACAGGAACGCGTAATTCGACCTGCCAGATACCCGACTTCAAGCGTGTTAAGTTCATGTGCAAGCACTCCGTGAACGGTTGAAGTACACAGACTTTTACACAGAGCTTTTGAGGAACCTAAGTAGCTACGCGGTTTCAGGCGTAGTGGCGGAGCGGACGGGACTCGAACCCGCGACCCCCGGCGTGACAGGCCGGTATTCTAACCAACTGAACTACCGCTCCAGGTAGACGGCACAGCGTGCCGGTTGTGTTTGGACCAATCTCCTGAGGGAGTTGGTGGGTGATGACGGGATCGAACCGCCGACCCTCTGCTTGTAAGGCAGATGCTCTCCCAGCTGAGCTAATCACCCCAAACCAGAGCGGCGCATTATAAGTCGCGAGACCGCCCTGTCAACGGCCCCTCGAATGTTTTTCCCATCCCAGCCCCAGAAGCGGTAAACTCTCGCGCCGACGCGCCCAGTCGATTCTCTATTGGTGAGTCGATAGCGTGCGGTAGAGGCGATCCAACCGAGAGTGACGACCATGGAACTTTACAAAGACTTTCGTTTTGAGGCGGCCCATCGGCTTCCCAACGTCCCAGAGGGCCATAAGTGTGCGAGATTACATGGGCACTCATTTTTTGTGCGTCTAACGATTACGGGTGACGTCGACCCTCACACCGGCTGGTTAATGGACTTCGATGACATCAAAGATGCCTTTAACCCCCTCCTCGAGCAGCTCGATCATCACTACCTCAACGAGGTGCCGGGCCTTGAAAACCCTACCAGTGAAATCCTAGCTAAATGGATTTGGGAGCGTCTGAAACCAGCCCTCCCGGAGCTTGCCAGCGTCGAAATCCGAGAAACCTGCACCGTAGGGTGCACTTATCGCGGTGACTAGTCTGCGAGGGCGGTAATCGATCCTTGTTTTGACGGCCAGGCGCCAAAAATGTAGACGGAATTTAAAAACACTTAAACAAAAATCTTGCAAATTTTTTGTCCCGCCCTATTGACCACTTACCCACTGTTATGCACACGTCGATTGGCGCAGCTCCCAAATTGCAAATTTACCCGCGGTAAGTGAAATCTGACTCACGTAGTTGCCATAAGTTGTTGTTTTAATAAGGAATAAAGGTATTGGTTATTTTTTAACCAATTTGTAACAAGCACTTTATTTATAGACTCAAAAGCTGCGTTGAACAAAATACCCACTAAATTATCCACAGCTTCTGTGGATGAAAGTTAGCTATTATTGATGCCGATTGCTGCCGCACTGGGATCGTTGGCCTTAAAACATCGCCATGGGTGTCACAACAGAAATTCTTTTACCAACCGATTGAATTCACCCGGTTTCTCGGCATGCAGCCAGTGGCCAACCCCGCCAAGGGTTTCGATCCGAAAATGGGCGAACAGCGCCTCCACCGCAATAATATGGGCCTCGCTGACATAGGCAGAAAGCTCACCTCTGATAAAAAGGGTTTCCCCATCAAAGGGATAGTCGGCCTGCAACCCCTTAAGCAGTTCTGGATAGGCCGCCCGTAGCCCTTCGTGATTCAATCGCCACCGCCAACTTTCCTGCCCCTCTCGCATTAGGCTAAGCAGCAAAAACTGCACGACTTCTGGCTCGGTGATCGTCTGGGCCAACAACGTGGCGGCCTCCTGACGGGTTTTGCACTGTGCCCCCGCTACGGCCGACAGCCCCTCAAACACCCCGTGGTGACTGGGTTGGTATTCGACTGGCGCAATATCGGCAACAACTAACCGATCTACCAGCGCGGGCTCGGACAACGCCAACTGCATGGCGACTTTCCCTCCGAGGGAATGGCCGACAACATGTGCCCTGGGAATATCGCGGGAGTGCATCCAAGCCGATACCGCCGCGGCGTAGGCGTCGATGGAAGGTTTTTTGCACCAAGAAGAATGACCATGATCCGGTAGGTCCGGGCTATGCACCCTGAATTCATCTTGCAGCGCCCGGGCAATACTGCCAAGGTTGCTGCCCTGGCCAAACAGGCCGTGTAGGAGCACTACATCGGGCCCGTCACCGAGCACACTGTCGTGCAGCCCATTGTTCATCACTCCCCCCTCCTCTGATAGCATGTGTCAATCGATCATTAAGGAATTTAAGTATGACCCGGCCAGCGATCCATCGCCTTCCCCGCTTCCCACGTACGTTTGGCACTTGCTGCGGCGCCCTGCTAGCGGCATGCCTGTTTCTCGCGGGGTGTGCCACTGGCGGTGACTACAATCCTACAACCAACGCCAACCAAATCAACCAGGCCGCGCTCGACAAGGGGGCGCCCAAGACGATTGTGATTGCCAGCGTCAATATCGGCACGCCATCGCGCAATTACATTGAAAAGTCGGAACCCATGGTCGATGGCCGCGTGGCCGCCTATCTGCGGGATCATGGCTATAAAATTTTGCCCCAGCGGGAATTCTCGCAGCGCTGGGAAAATGCCAAGCTTATTTATGGCGACCCGATTGACCCCACCACTGGGCGTCTTAACACCAAATCGTTTATCCAGATCATTCAATCGATTCGCGACGACATGCGGGACAAGACCGACGTGGAAGGGTTTTTATTCACCGATCTTATGGAGCACGATGCAGTCGTATCAGGCGGTATGAATCATGTCGCTCGCTTTAACGGTGTGACCCGAAAGCCCTCACTGAAAGGACCCGGTGATGGCGTCTCAGCGGATTTTGACTGGGGGGCACCGGTCTCAGCGGTATCGCTTCAGGTGAGCCTGTACAACATGGATCTTGATCAAGTCTTTATGGGGCTCGGAGGAATCGATCTTACCGATGCGATTGATACCCGCTCGGGTAACGGCTTTGTCCGCCGTAAAGATGTACTGGAAAACGAAGACTTTATTGATGAGGGGATTGCGCTGGCACTGCACCCGCTTATCCCCATGGCTAACTGGCCGGGCAGCGACCCCAACGCCAAGTAGCAAAACTCGGGTGAGCTGGCATCGGCGGGGCCACTAAGTCCCGATTCAGCCCAGCACCTCGAGGCCACGCTCGATACACCACATGGCACTGGCGATGCCCAGCACCGCCACGGGTAGCTGTACCCAGGATGCTGAATACGCCGGCGACAGGCGCCGCGCCAAAAACCCCAACCCGAGCAGCACCGCAATAAAAGCGAGCTGCCCAGCCTCTATGCCAATATTGAAAAACAAAAGTGCCAGCGGCACATTTGCCTGTGGCAGCCCCGTATCGGCCAGCGCTCCGGCAAAGCCCATGCCGTGAAGCAGTCCAAAGCCACCCGCCAACCACCAGGGGTGTCGCCACAACTTTGACTGCCCCCTTTCGCGGGTGAGCTCAATCGCCAGCACAAAAATAGAAAACGCGATAAGAAATTCGATAAGCGCAACCGGGTAGTCAAAGACCCCTAACGTCACCATCGCCAAGGTCACGCTGTGCCCAGCCGTAAACGCGGTAATAGTCCAAATCAGCCGGGTGCCTCCCCCAACTAACAGCAGCAGACCCAGCACAAACAACAGATGATCAATGCCCGCCCAGATGTGTTCTGCGCCCAACACCGTATAACGACCGATGACTTGACGAGAATTGGGCTCTCTTGGCACTCGGAAGGAAGTGGCCTCAGGATTGAGCACAGCTTGATGGGACTCGCCCTCCAGCAATGAGATATTGAGCATCACCGAGCTTTGATTCTCGGGTATACCCCTAACAGCGATGACCCTCTCGATCAGCCCGTCTTCGCAGCGTACCCGGCGTTGCTGCAGCTTGCCGGTACCCTCTTGTATCCACGGAGATATTTCCTCGTTACGACAATTTTCGGGCAACACAGGTTCGAGCGCTACGTCGCTCGCAGATTGAATAGGTGTTTTCCAAGTAACCGCAAAGCTGTCTTCTGTCACCTGCTGAATTTGCAAAAGCGACGGAGCGAAGCGATGCGCCTGTGCGTCGAAGGCGCTCAAAGCGGCAATTAATAGCAACCAAACCCTCATTGGCGACGCACCTCATAGCGGGTCATCATGGCCCGAACAGCGGCGTCGAGCGCTTCCTGCTCTCGTGCGGTTTTAAGATCCCAACGAAGCTGATCAACAACCTCATCAAACTGTTGAGGTCGTTCCCCCTCGTAGTTTTGGAGGTAAATCAGATGCTGGCCAAATACCGAGGCCACGACACCGATCCAAGACGGGGAAACTGCGCCCTGCTCTACCCGTGACCTTAACGCGTCGGTGAATTCACTCCCGAACCGGGAATCCACCTCACCCCATCGTACTTGCATAAAGTCAAAGCCAGACAGGAAGGCGGTGCCGTATTGCAACGCTGCTTGCGGCAACAATCCTTCAGAGCGAATAAGCGCCAAAATCTCTGCTGCCTGGTCACTCGAAACATCCCGCAAAAAAACATGGCTAAAACTGACGCGGGCCGGCGCCACAAACTCATTTTGACGGCGCGTATAAGCTTCACGTAAATCGCTTTCGGTCATTGTTTGCTGAGACACGCCGGCAGTAATAAGTTGGCTCATTACTTGCACGATTCGCCTTCGTATAACCTCATCGGTCAGATGTTGATTCAGGGCCATAGCGCGCTCGACCAACTCAGCGTCCGTCGCATCACTCGCTGGGTCCAGAAAGCGCATGTTGCGTATCAAACGTTGCTCGATGGTGGGGTCACGCTCGTGAAGCCCGAGTTTAAGCCCTTCCCTGAACAACAGCTCATCCTGAAGCTCCATGTCGATGAAGCGATCCATATCCTCGCGGGCTGGCGCTCTCCCCGTCAGCTGAGAAAAGCTCTTTGCCACCAAATCGAGCCGCGCTGTACTCGGGGGACCCAGAGTCGGCATCGGTTCAGGAAAGAGCCAGACAAGCGCAAGGTGCAGGAGCAAACCCAGCATCAAGAAATGGATCCAAACAGGGCCCGGTAGGAAGCGTTTGGTAAAAAACACAGGCAGAGAGTTAGTCATTAAACTTTGGAGCGCGCTTCTCCATGGTTGCCGTCATAGCCTCCTGCACCTCAAGCTTACTCATCATCGATGCATTCCAGAGCGCCACGTACTCCAGTCCCTCCTCAACGGAATGATCACGGGTGAAGGTAATCACCTGCTTGGTACCACGCATCGCAAGCGGTGCTTTCGAGGCAATCGTCTGTGCGATCTCTCTCACCCCCGCCATCATGGCATCGCGGTCGGGGTAAACCGCGTTGATAAAGCCCGCGCCTCTTGCCTCTTCCGCCGACATATTGCGACCGGTATACGCCAATTCCCGCACTAGACCCTCCGGCATGAGGGCCGGCAGATTTTGCAGGGTGCCCACGTCTGCAACAATCCCGATATCAATCTCCTTGACGCAAAATTTGGCGCTCGCCTCGCTATAGCGCATGTCGGCGTAGCAGACCATATCGATACCAGCACCGACGCAAGCACCGTGAATGGCCGCCAACACCGGCTTCCGGCATGCCTGCAAGGACTGAAGGTTGCGCTGGAGTCCGCGTACATGCGCGACAAACTGTTCCGCAACAATCGCTGGGTCGGGGTGCTCGGCATGGATTGCGCCAAACATGCTCAAATCAATGCCCGCGCAGAAATGCTTACCCTCCCCGCTCAAAATAACCACGCGTACCTCGGGCGTCGCGTCAGCCCACTCAAAGGCCTGCTGCAACTCAACCCACATCTCTGCGCTTAGCGCGTTGGCACTGCTTGGACGGTTGAGGCAAATATCCAACACATGCCCATCAAGGCAAAGCGCTAATGTTGAATACTGCGGTACCTGTGCCATAACGGCTATCTCCTGAGTGCGTATAAACCCGATAAGGTTGATTCAGACGTTGGCTCCCCGCCTGGGAATGCCGCTATCAGCGGTGCGCGATCATCTGATATCAGATACCTGCGTTCGGTGACGACTGCCCGCAAACGGACAAACCGGCAACCGGCCAAGCACATGCGCGACAGCATAAAGCAACGCAGCGAATCATTGAACAATCGCGGGGTATCTAATAATGACTCAGATACGTTGCGATCGATTCCTCGGGAAGCGGCTTGGGGTCACCGTCGCGGGTGCCGATGTACAAAAAACCCATAATTTCATCGCTGGACGCACCCCCTAATTCCCGAATCACAGCGGGTTCACGCGCGTAACTGCCGGTTCGCCAAACAGCGCCAAAACCGAGCGCCTCCGCGGCCAACAGCATTGCGTGCAGCGCGCAGGCTGCGGAAGCTGCTTGCTCTATCCGAGGCACCTTTGGGTGGCTCTGAGGCGTGAGAAAACCCACAAGGACCAGTGGTGCTCGCAACGGCGCATTGCGGGCTTTGGCCCGCTCCGCTTCGGTGGCTTCAGGCTTTGACATCAGCAAAGTGCGTTCGAAAACGCCCCCCAGTGCTTCGCGGCGAGCGCCGCTCACCGCCACAAAGCGCCAAGGCCGCAACCGTCCATGGTCGGGTGCTCGCAGACCCGCCAATAAAATATGGTCTAGCTCATCCTTTGACGGACCCGGTTCGGTCAGGCGCGGATGAGAATTGCGCGATTGGAGCGCCTTAAGGAGAGACATAAGCCTGCACGGGGTAGTTCATTCGGCGAGAAGCATAAGCAACCCATTGATCGAATACCAGCACCGGATTGGGATTATGCTCAGGGTATCAGTCAGCGGTCTGCCCATGCAGCCAGTCGGCTGGCAGGTCCGGCGCCAGGGGTATCACCCGTCCTGACATGCGCAGATCGGTGCGGCTAACCTCTACATCTTCGTCGGTTAAAACGCCTTCGTTAAACCGGTAAGTCGGCGTCCAGGTTCCCGCCAGACGCGTGCTTTCAATCTCCTGTCTCGCCCGCTCCGTCTGCTCGTGGGCGCTTGCCCAAGCGGTGTATGCGCCCTGACCGTAATGACGGCGCACCAGCTCTTGGGTGACGCTTGGGCTCAACAAGGTCGCCGTCGCGTTGTTACCGCCAAACCCTTTGCTGTTGATAAGGGCATAGGCGGGCTGTTCACAGGTCTCGGTCTGAAGCGGAAACATCAAACGCTCGGTAGCCACGTCGTCGGCGATGGCACCAATGGTGTTAATACCCGGTAAAACCCCTGTCTCCCATACCCCGAGCATCGCCGACAACTGATCCCCCGCTGCGGCTCCCAACGAATGGCCAATAAAGCTCTTGATGGCCCCGACAGACCAAGCTTCAACCCCGAAGGCCTGTGCCACCCGAGACAGGATGGTCGACTCAGTCACTCTGTTTTGGGGGGTCCCGGTGCCGTGGGCCTGCACCATACCGCCACGTTGAAAACGCTGTTCGCCCACTATTGCCGCTGCGACCGATGCGGCTTTCGCAACCGTGATGTAATTGCCGGCACCCGGTCCGCTAATCGATTTTTTAGCACCGTCTGCACTCACCGCAACATCTGGTACCGCAGCAAGCATGGGTGCACCCATCTCCATCGCCAAGGCATCATCGAACAGCACCACTACCTGCGCAGATTCCGCCATAGTGAAGCCACAATTGTCTCCAAAAGGTCGGCAGGCGTTGCGCCAATTCGGCATGTCGTCAGCGCTCAAGCCGTCGAGTGCGCGCAACCCTTTATCGGTGGCCAGAGCGCCCATGGCTGCATAGCCCTCCATCACCTCGGGGACTATCGGCGCCTCGGCAGCGCCGACGATCGCGACCCGAGCCCGACCTGCTCTGATGTCTTGAACCGCGAGTTGGAGGTTGTAGAGAAAGGTGGCGCATGCTCCCAATGCGGGTCCGGTATTGCCCATCGAACGAAGCACATAAGCACTGATGAAGTCACCTGCCATTTCGGCGAAACCAAAGGGACATTGCTTTGACGTCACTCGCTTGCCCAGGGCGCGGCCTCGCAACATCCCGCCTGAGCCCTCCTCATCAAGCTGACCCATCGCGCTGCTGACGTAAACGCTGATGGCATCGGGGGCGACCCGTGCGGCAATGTCTTCCCAGGACAGCCCGAGGTCGGCAAGCGCATCCGAGGCGGCATAGATACCCATTTGTAACGCTCTTGGGTGATTTCGCGACGGATACAATTCCCCAGGGTGAAACCCGGTTGGCAACTGCCCGGCTGCGCCAACGTCAAAAGCCCGGATTCCCGGAAGTAAAAGCTCCGCGTTTTGGGGCAGCGTCACTCGAGTGCGTCGATCATCGACCAGCGAGGGCGCCAAATCCGGCGACACACCACTCATTACCTGGGTTGCCGACATTGTCGCGCTGATGGACTCCTCGAGATTTATCCGCCTCGCCCATGGGAGTGCGTCGGGAGAGAAGTGGGTGGATTCAATGGCTCTAATAAGCGTACCCGCATCCTGTTGCTGCGCCTCACTCACCCCCATCAGGTTGGACAAGGCGCTACGCGTATTACGCTGATCTACTTGAGAGAGTTGCTCGATCACCATGCGTTTAAAACCATGGCGGTGAGAGGTTCGTCCCGCACTGTTGATACCGCCGGCGGCCACGAGGATGGGAAGATGTAACATGGTGAACGCTCTCTCAGTGGGCTTTAGGGTGAGCGCGCCGCGCAAAGGCCCGCTGCTATCAGGCCGCCAAGTGTAGTGACGGCGGCGGCCTATTTTATGCTTAAATAGCCATTTAATATGCTTTATAAGCCGACCTCATGAGAAACTCTCGACGAAGTCCAGGTGACCACAGCGACA
>Ga0255780_10001751_pt1 | contig 20047 bp, 14 predicted proteins | sample 071ome_32_FD_179978 | JGI IMG/M metagenome (GOLD analysis project Ga0255780, IMG submission 179978) | Coastal salt marsh microbial communities from the Groves Creek Marsh, Skidaway Island, Georgia - 071405AT metaG (version 2) | ecosystem: Environmental > Aquatic > Marine > Intertidal zone >... | reverse complement strand
CGCTCTCTCGGTTCTTGCAGGGAGGGCGAGGCCGCTATCCTCGGCTACCGCCCACTGCCCCTCTTCCGCGCCCCGACAGGTGCACCGGCTTTCCTCTTGACCACCGCCAGGAGCACCCAGGCCGACGCGAGGCTCCCGGCGTACCCCGTCACGCTCGCGCGGAGGGCGTACCTCCGGACCCCCCGCTTGTCCCCGAGGAGTGCCCCTGCGCTCGAAAGCAGGGCCTCGGCGGCTCGCGAGCCACTCAGGCTGAAGACGTTGATGGGGACGCCATGAAGTTCCTCGTCCGCGCCCAGGAGCCGCCTTGACGCGTCCTCGAAGTCCCCGGCACCCACGAGGGGTCGCCCGGCGACGGCCTCGGCCTCGTACTTCGACACCTGCTGGAGCAGCAGGGCGGCCAGGCGCGGGTCCCACTCCACCGCGGGGGCGCCCGCGCGGGCCCGGAAGGACGTCACTTCCCGCCGCATCCTCTCCTCCAGGCGCGCCTCCTCCTCTCTCTCGCTCAGTCGCGCCCTGGGCAGGGGGGGCGCATCCGGGAGCCCGCTGGGCCCTTGGGGGGAGAAGGCGAGCCACGCCCGGCGGTCGTCAAGGTCCCACACCACGGCGTCCACGGCCGGCGCCCCGGCGACGAGGCCGGCCACCGTGACCTCGGTCTCCTCCCCCGCCAGCATCCCGGGGGCCACCTGGAGGCTTACCCGGACGCTGCCCGGGGACAGGACGCTGTGGACAGCGCGGTACGGCGTCCCCCCCGGGCAGCGAACGAGCGCCGGCGGGTACCGGTTCCCCCGCTCGGGGTCCCAAAACGTCGGTTCCCTGCCCCCCGCGGCGAAGGAGACGCACCACCACGCGGGACCGTCGAGGCCTTCCCCGACCACGACCCACGCGTCCATCCCGAGCCCCAGCAGCATCCCGCAGAGCAGCGCCGCCCGCTCCCTCGGCGACGCCTGCCCGCTCGTCACCACGGCCTCCGTGCAGGCCCAGGTCGCGGCAGCGGCCTCGGTCGGCAGCGCGTCTCGGCGCGTCCGCAGCAGCGAGCACATGCGCAGTGCCTGCGCCGGGGACGGGGCCACGTGCGACGGCGACACGGCGCGGATGTACGAGAAGGCGGGCCGGTGGTACCCGTCGTCCCCTGGGGCGAGCAGGGGGACCGCCCGGTGCGCGAGGTGGGGGTGGTCCCGCACGGCAGCCGCCCACCACTCCTTGGCGCGAAGGAAAAGGGAGGCGGCAGAAATGGCGGCTCCCTCGGCCTCGGCGTGACGGGAGGACGAAAGCTGGGACGCAGGCACCGAGTCGAACAGGGACGGGGCGACTGACAGGGAGGCGTCGAGGATTCCAGCGACGAGGTGGCTCGACACGTCCCCGGCGCCTGTCACGAGGCTCGGGAGCCGGAGGGTGAGGCTGGACGAGACGCGGGCGTTCGGGCGGCTGGCGAGGACGTCCCGCCAGTCGAGCCGACCGACTCCCAGGAGGTCCGTCATCCCGATGGCGGTCCCGGGGCTTGCGGGGGGACTCCCTTCCGAACTCCCCTCTGCGGTAGTGTCCAGGGCCAGGGCCAGGGCCACCACCAGGACCGGCTCCTTACAGTCCATGAGATCTGACGCAGTGGAGCCCCTGCCCCCCGGGAGCGGCACCCAGACCTCCCAGTCCATCGGGACGACCGACCCGGCCTGGAACGCCGGGGACCAGCCGTGCATGCCCTGGAAGGACACGTGGAAGGCTACCCGCTCCCCCTCTGCCGCGGCATTCGCCACGTAGGACAACATCGCGCGCCCCGTCGCGAACTTGACGACCAGGTATCGGCAGTCCTCGCGCGGGACCCCGTCCGCCTCGGGATCGCCGAGGACGAGGGTGTTCCCCCCTCTCGGGCGCGGCTTCCCGGTTGGGAGCAACCCCCCATCCGCGCCCCGGGAGCTCCCGGCGCGGCCGTGAGACTCGAGACGCGTCACCGACAGTGCGATCCCCGGGGCGTCGCGCGGAGCACCGCCCCGCGGTGTGCCGGGCGGCTGGCCGGGGCTGCGGGTAGGCATTGTGTCCCGCGCGGGGGGCGTCTTTGGGGCAGGGGTGCCCTGCTGCGGGAGCACGAACCCCTTCACCTCGGCGGCCAGCCGGTCGATTATGCCGAGCGCTTCCGCTTTTTGCAGCAGCGCCGCCTTGTCGGCACCGCTCCCAACCGCTTGTCTGCGCGAGGAAGTGGTGGGCCATTCGTTCCCGTGCGCGAGGCGGTCATGGACTCCACCCCACGGTCGAGTGGGTGCCGTCACGGCGCGAGGGGGCGCACCTGAGCTGCACATCGAAGCCAAGCGCCTTAACCACATCACGTATATGAACGCGAGCGGTAGCGACCTCATCCGGGGTCGCCGGGACGCTCGACATGTTTGGCGCCAGCCGGGGGTCAAAATGCCCCTCGAAGGAGACCAAAGAAAGGGGACGGGGAACTGGCGGGGGGCTCGCCGAAATCCAAGGCACGAAGACCAGAAAGTTACCGCTGATGGCCTTCTCCGGTGATAACTATGCCATCGCCCCGGGTTACCGGCGGTCACTAGCGGTGGGTCGCCAGGATTTCGCCCAGTGGTTCTTGCATCCCGGGGATTCCCCCCGGCCAAGTCCCCATGCTGTCCGGTGGTTGGCTCATAATGGGTCGAAGCCTTTCCATGTTGGATCTCCCGCGGACTGAGTACATTTTATTGCCTAGATAATACGCGTATACCCCCGTCGTTCGGCCTATACATTTGAGTTAACGGGCCTCGACCTTGCGCCTCTTTTCGCGAGGCGAGGTCCGCTTGTCGTCTTCATTATGCCACCTTCGGCCCGCAGGGTCGGATTCGGATCCGTTCCTGCGGACGCGAAGAGGGAGGGCAAGGCGGAGGCCCGCGATACGGGGGTGAGTGTCCGCGACCAGGCTCGGGGTCTCAAGGTCGCGTGCCTAGTGTAGGCTTGACAGCCACCCGAACTTCACGCCCCAGTGTGACAGGCGCAATGATAGTTGCTTCTACCCCACACAATCCATCGGCTCTGCAGGCGCCACCGGTGAGTGCCTTGCGGGCTACATCGTCTTGGGCAACCCAGGCGCTGCGGGGCTTGGTCTCCTCGATCGTCAAAACGAACCACGAGAGGGCGTGGCAGGATGCTGGGCATGGTGTGGCCGGGCTGACGCGCGCAACTGCAGTGGCCCTGCTGGCGGAGGAGGGTGGGCTTTCGGAGCTCCAGCAGACGGCTTTCCTGATGGCGCTAGAGACTGTCCTGGGGATGCGGTGGCCGGCACCCATGGGCACACTGGCGGACCTCCTCCACGAGTGCACCTCCTCGCTCGTCCGCGGGAAGAAGCCCGACTTGGCTGCGCTCGTCGACGAGTATGTCGCTCAGCTGGAAGCGGAGCGGGCCGCCCTCGCGCCTGCGCGTCTGCAGAGACGTTCAGGTGCTACCAGTGTGAGCAGGGCCTTCTCTGAGGACACGAGCAAGGCGGGCACTCCGACGCACGTGCCAGGCGACGGGGAACAGTCACAAGTGCCGACTCGGGCGTCCGGGAGCCAAGGCGCGGACGCGCCGTGGATGTGGGGGCTCGACGAGGAGAGAACGGTGCGACCTGAGATCTTGGGGAAGAAGAGGTTCAACATCGTGCATGGCATTGGAGAAGTCCCCGACACGGACCTGAGCCTAAGGGAAGAGCCTTGGGAGTTCGAGCGGAGGCGGAGGGAGAGGGCGCGCCTCCGTGCGCTGAGAATCGCGCAAGCAAAGGCCGACGAGGAGTCTGGCGAGGCTGCCCTCCAGGCAATGACTGCTGAGCTGAGCAGCGAGAAGAAGGGCGCCTCGCCAGGGCAAGACCCCGCCGGGCCTGCAGGAAAGAAAGATGGCCCGCACCAGAGGCACGCCCAGTCGTGCAGGGTCATTGGTATCCCAGGTAGAGCGTCAGACAGCGATCCCGTCATGAAGAAGTACGCCAAGCACCACGCTGCGTTGGAGCAGCGGGAGTCAAAGTGGGGTGAGGAACGGCAGCGCAAGATTGCCCAGCGGAACCAGGGCTGGCCCGACGTGCGCGAGTTGATCAAGACGGACGACGTGGCGGGTGTCCCGAAAGTGGTGGTTATGAGGAGTTTTGACAAGAAGGCGGTTGTGGAGATGCGGGGAGGGAAGGAGTGGCGTGGGTGGCTCGCCCCCAAGGCTGTGAAGGAGTGGGGTCGCGTGGCGGGAGGATTTGCACCTGTGGCCAAGGTCAAGGTGGACCCTCCCCCGCCACCGCCCCCTGTCCGAGACGAAATCTACACCTGGATCACCAGCGACGGTGACTCCCTCGACCTGTCCGCGATGGCCGACGAGATTGCCGGTGCCACCGCGGCTGTTGACTCCATCCTCGGGCGCTGGGGGGACGCCACCTCGCCGCTCTACCTCAGATACCTTCAGCTCCTCGGCGACATGCGCGAGGAAGACGGTCTCCGGCTGGAACTCAAGGCCACGCCTCTGTCTGCGATTAGCGACCTTCGCAACAACGGGTTCCCAGACACGGTCGTTGGGAACGGTCTCACCGAGCCGGAGACCCTCTTGACCCTCCAGCGGCACGCTGACGAAGTTCGAGCCAAGCCACCTCGAGAGTCCCTCGTTTCGCGCATGCTCTCTGAGACGGCCCCGTTCGTTCCGCCGCCGCCGGATGCGGAAGGACGGCAACCGGCACAGGCGCCGAGCAATCGCGGGGGCATTGCCGACACGAACAGCAACTTCCCAGGGCCTGTTGCGAGTGAGACGTCAGGACGTATGTCGACTCCGGTCCTCGAACGGCTTGCGCGGGAGGTTGGCCAGCTTTCAGGTTTCGATGAGACTGCGCGTTCGCCAGGAGCAGGGAAAATGACAGTCGACGAAGCAACTATCTTCGGCACGAAGGCTGGCGACCTGGTGCGGGCCACCCGAGTCAATGGCTCGTTCAGGGACGGGATGGGGAAGGACCGGGTCATGCCCCTCGGGGAGCCGGGGACATCTTGGTACAGGGTAAGCGTGCCCGCGGGATGGGGTCCCAAGCGCGATGCTGAGCAACCAGGTGCCGCTGATTTTGGTGCCATGAGCCTGGCTGCGAACCTGACGACCTAGCCGAAAGTTCAAAGAAGTGCCACTACTCGTTCGCTGCCTTCGCTGCCTCCTTGCCCGCCTTCTGCTTCTTCCTCTTCAGCTTCTTCTTCAGCGCCTTTGTGACAAGGCTGTCCTTCCTCGTCAAGGCGGCATCTCCGTGCTCCGAGGCGCCCTTGGGACCGGCAACTGGCGTCTCCGCCCTCAGCAGCCCGATCGACTTCTCGTACACCTCTGCTGACACCTTCCCCTTCTTGGCCCTTTTCAGTAACCGATAGTCGTCTTCCAGGTCATCTAGGTCTTGGCGCAAGCTCAGCTTCTGCCGCTTGGCGGCAGTGAGCTTCACGCTCTCCAGCTTTGCAGCTTCCTCTGCCTGCTTGGTCTTCGCTGCACGCTCCTGCTTTTCGCGCTGCCTTTTCTCCTCCCTTGCCTGCTGCCCTGCCTGTCGCTGCTTCTCCCTGCCCTTCTCGCGGAACCGAACCGTGTCCGGATCGACTTCAGACTCGACAAACGCGTCGCCGATCTGCTTCCGCTTCACTTCCTGCATTCTCGGGATCCTGAGTAGCGCGAACCCGTACGCCAACCGTGGCATATCCAGGTCCTGCAACCTGAAGATGAACTTGCAGTGGTGCTCCTTGTAACCACGGATATACGAGACGAAGGCCTTCACTCCCCGCTCCATCAACTCCCTGTCCGTCTCCGACCGCTTCCGCAAGCGGGCGCGCACCGCCAGGCTCGCGGCTTTCAGGACATCCCGCCCGCTGCCCTCTGCCTGCGCAACCTGCCGCAGGATGCCCATGTCAACGACCTGCTCCAGAGGCATCTCGTTCAGCGGGACACGCCGGACGGCAAGGAAGGGCGGGTAGTTTGCCGCCTCGTGTTTGAGAAGCAGAGTCGCCGCACGACCCTCGCGCCCAAGCCGCGCAGTCCTCCCCACGCGGTGGACGAACGCGTTAGGATCCTGAGGGGGATCAAGCTGAAGCACCCAGTCTACGTCTGGGACGTCGAGACCACGAGCAGCCACGTCTGTGCACAGCAGACAGCCTCCCCCCCTTGCATTCCGAAAATCTTCCAGTGCCGCCTCTCTCGCTGCTTGCTTCATCTGCAGACATCACGAACGCACACCCAGCTAGTGAGTTGGAGCGCGGTACAGGGATTGAGCGCCGGGGACACAACGGATGCCCTGTTTGATTGTGGGAAAGCATATCACCTTGCCGTGCAGCGCCCAAACCTGCGTCTGCCCCGCCTCCTCCTTGAAGCCCGCCAGTGCGAGGCTAAAGAACTCCACTGAAGCGCAGGACAGCGCGTACACGATGCTTTTCTGACTCGAGCCCCACCTCTTCAGGAAGGCCAGGAGCAGGGGCAGCTTGTCGTCCTCGTTGCACTCGATGAAACCGGCCTGCAGTGTTGTTGGCGTCTTCTGGCCTGCGTCGTCCTTTCCCTTCCCTCCCGCACCGATGTTCACCGCGACGTTAACTCGCACGGGGTTCCGCAACCCAGCGCGAGACAGAGCCTCGACAGCCTCCGTTTGCGTTGCGGAGAACAGCCCCGTCCTCCGCTGCCGAGGGAGGCGCTTCATGATGGCGTCCAGGTGCGCCCGAAAGCCCATGTCGAGCAATCTGTCCGCCTCGTCCAGAACCAGAACCTCTGCGATGACAGGGTAGCGCGCGGGCATCTCTGGTTTGCTGTGGGCGGCTCACGTGTCGTGCTCCTTCCCGCCAACACAGAAATGGAGTCTCACCCAGCGTCTTGAGATCGAGCGCCCCTTCGAGGCGTTCCAAGACGTCCTTCATGCGCCCGGGGGTGCCAATGAGAAGCTGCGCCCCGCTCCTAACGGCGTTGACATCCGCGGCGACCTCGTTCCCGCCGACCAAGAGGTGCGTGGAGCAGTTCGGGAGCGACTGGCTGAACGGCTTGGCCACTTCGAAGATCTGGCGGCTGAGCTCGCGCGTCGGCGAGATGACGATGGCGCCGACCTGATGCTTCTTCAGTGGGCGCTCGAGCCGCCGCAGCATCTCAACGATCGGGACGACAAACGCCAGCGTCTTCCCCGACCCAGTGCTGGCGTCCACGGCCACGTCCTTGTTCTTCAGGAACAGTGGAATGGTCACCTCCTGCGGCGGGCGGCGGAGCAGGCGTGATGCGGAGACCGATGGACCATCACCTCTGTCGTTTTGCTCGAACGGGCCCCAATTGTAGCCTCGATAGCGCGGAGGTGCACCAGCGGAAGCGGCAGCGCACCTGGACCGGCGTGCAGCGCTCGAAACCCAGGGTTTTGAGGACCTCCAGCGTCGGAGCCGTGAGCCCCTCGATTGAGGTGAATGGCGTGGGACCGACGGTCCCCATGGCGTCGGGATGACGCCTTCGCTACCCCCTGGTCCCGCAGACAACCCACGCAACTGCGCCCAGCAGTCAATTCCCTTCCAGGCGCTAATTTGCGGCCGGTGACGTGTCGCGTCTGATTCTGAACTACTGTATCAACACGCGATTCTGGAATTAGCCCGATTTTTCGCGTGGACGGCCGCAGCCGTACTCTAATGGAGGTATGACGCGCGCGCTCGTGCCAGATGTCTGTGTTGCATCCGACGGTCCACCGGAACGTCGCCACCGCGTCGCTAAGCCATAAGGGGCTCCGATGCGCCCTCGTGGGCTCAGGAGTGCCTACTGTACCAGCCATTTGAGACAAGGATTTTTTTTGGCGCGCGCTCGGCAGGTGGAAGAGAGACCTCGGGGACCCCTGCACGACAACTGCACTGCTGTCTCGCTCAGGCTCGGCGACCCTTCTCCGGCTGTGTGCTCATCACAACGGCTGATTTCTTTTCAGGGAGGTGTTGACGGGCACAACAGGGGCACGCACAGAGGTGACTCCACACCTTGACCAGACGGAACGAAGTTCATCCAAACCCGGATGGATTTTAACCCCTCCCGGCGCCATTGATCCCCCCCCTTTCCCATCTTGTGGTCCGTTGCCAAATGTATCTCCGAGATCCGGCGGAATCTTGGCGCGTCGTATTCCACCGGCCGCTCAGACGCGGTTCAAAGCAGGCGAGTTGTTGAGTCGAAAGACCGCGGCAATCGGCCCTGTTCTCAATCTCTCCGCCGCCGCCCCCCCCCGTGCAGGCCAGCATGGCGAAGGACGTGGAGATGAGTGACGCCGGGGCGGCCGAAGCGAAGCAGGACTCGACCGAGGCGCCCCCGAAGGCGAGCCCGAGGGACGTCCTGAAGGGGTGCGTGAACCTGCTGAACCGGGCGGTCAAGACGAAGGATGTCCGGGTGCTTCCCGCGAGGGCCCTGCGGCAGATGGCGGGCGTGAGGAGGCAGACGACGTCGGCCGATATCCAGGCGGTCGCCACGGACTCGCTCGCCACGACGTGCCCGCTTCGCGACGTCGTCATCTCCACCATGCAGGCGGAGGCCAAGCGCGATGGCTCGTCGGCCTCGTCCGCCGCGGCAGATGCCACGGACGGGGACGACGCCAAAAAGACGGGCCCGAGCTCGCTTCCCGAGGCCGAAGTGCTCCTGTGCATTGCCGCCGCCATCAAGCTGCAGGATGCGGGGCGGGTGGCCAGCGCGCTGCCCCTCCTCGAGGCCGCAATGGAGCGGCTCGTGGGTCTCAACCGGCGGTCGCTCGACCTCCTGGCGGCGAGGGTGTATTTCTACTACTCGTGGGCGCACGAGGTGCAGGGGACTCTGAGTAACATCCGGCCACAGCTCCTGGCCCTGCACCGCACTGCCGTGCTCCGCCACGACGAGGTGGGGCAGGAGACACTGCTCAACCTGGTGCTGCGCAACTACCTGCACTACAAGCTGTACGACCAGGCCGAGCACTTCCGCTCCCAGGTGCAAGGGTCGAGCACCGACACGATGCGGTCCACGCAGCAGCTGAGCCGGTACCTCCACTACCTCGGCCGCATCCGCGCCATCCAGCTCGACTACACCGAGGCCCGGGACTGCCTGCAGCAAGCGCTGCGCAAGGCCCCCGGGGTCGCGCGGGGCTTCAGGGCAACAAACCTCAAGTGGCTTACGCTTGTGCGCCTGCTCCTGGGCGAGGTGCCCGACCGCATGGAGCTCACCCAGGCCCAGACCATGACGGCGATGGCGCCCTACATCGCCCTCACCCAGGCGGTCCGCCGGGGCGACCTGAAGGACTTCCAGCGGGTTTCCGAGGTGCATGGGGAGGCCTTTGACAAGGACGGCACCACCAACCTCATCGTGCGCCTCCGCAACAACGTCATCCGCGCGGGCCTGCGCCGCATCTCGGTGTCCTACTCCCGCATCTCGCTGGGCGATGTGGCTTCACTGCTCGGGCTGGACAGGAGCCAGAAGGACACTGAGTGCATCGTCGCCAAGGCCATCCGGGATGGGGCTGTGGATGCGACGCTCGAGCACGACAGCGGGTGCATGGTGAGCAACCAGGTGCTGGACATCTACGCAACGTACGAGCCCCAGCACGCGTTCCACGCCCGCGTCACCTTCTGCCTGGACCTGCACAACGAGGCCATGAAGGCCATGCGGTTCGAGCCGAAGGCGAAGGCGACCCCGGCAGGTGGGCAGGTGCTCATGACCGACGAGGACCTCGCAGAGGCGTTTGACGACGACGACGAGTTCTGACTGATCGGGGATCGTTCGCCCGCCGACAATCTGCGGGTTTTTGAAGGACTCTTCCTTGCACAACCTGCTCGGTGCCTCTGGCAGCCTCCCAGAAACCGGACTCGCGGCCCCCTTCTGTTGAATCCGGGTGCTCGGCCACCCCACGGCGTAGAAACTACGCGAATCGACCTCGGCCACGGCACCAGGTGGAAGGGCGCGAGCCGGGCGGGGCGGCGCTGACCATGGACCCTCCGACGACCGAGGCCTTGAGGGGCGCTGTTCAGGGCTTCCTGGACTCACCCCAAGGAGTCGAAACTGGCTCGAAGGACGACGTCCTTGACGTTATCGTGGCGTCCATTCGGTATGTCGCACGGGCGAAGGCATTTCCCACCCGCGTGGCAGCAGAGACCGCCGGGGCCTTCCCTCCGCTCCGCCACCCGCCCACCCGGTTGCTCGAGATTTCTACACGCGGACGTCGAGTGCCCGCGGCAGGTTCCCATCAATGCCGCCCCCTTATCCGGTGATGAATATGTTGGCCGCCTCTGCGGACCGTTTCTTCCGGGGATGAACGCGCCTGGTGGTCGCTACGACTCGCCCTCGCGTCCCTTCCTCCACCGCAGGGATGGCACCACCACCTTCGACCACCTGATCACGACCGTCCTCGGACCCTCGCTGGTGACAACAGCGGGGCACGTCCGAGCCCGCAGCATGCTCATCGTCGGGGAGGTACTGTGCCGTCACCCGGCTGCCGTAGACGACGCCGCAAAGCTCCACTCGTACGCCGAGTTCCTCCTCGACCGGATCGACTCGTCACGAGTCAGCCTCGAGGGGAGCCTGGTGGGTCTGCGGGGCCTTGTTCAGCGGTACCGGGACCCGTCGTTGACCCACCTCGTTTTCGAGGATGCCAAGGCTATCGCTGTGAAGCTCCTCACGCAAGTGCACCTGCAGTCGATCGCCTACGCCCCGCGTGTGGCGGGCTTCGAGCTCCTGCTGGTGCTGATCAGGGGCTATGGCAAGGCGCTGATCCAGGACGGTGTCGACGTCTTCGACGGGTCCATTACCGCCGTGGACCAGCAGAAGGACCCGCGTTGCCTCTTGCTGGCCACGCAGGTGGTCGAGGCCCTCGCCGAGCTCCCAGCAGAGGTGCTGCCGGGTGCAGACTCGGACGCGGTGAGGGAAATGCACGAGACCCTCACCATCTACTTCCCCGTCCGGTTCCACCCACTGCCGGGCCAGGAACTCACTCGTCAAGAGGTCGTCACGGCCGTAGAAAGGGCACTTACTGCGCTCCCCGGCTTCCGTGGGCATCTCGTCCCGTGGATCCTGCAGAAGCTTGCAGAACGCCAGGACCCTTGCGACTGCCTCCAGCTTCTCGCCACGTGTGTCGAGCGCTTCGGAGCTGGTCCGGACGAGATGGGGCAGCATGAAGACGCTCTCTGGGCTGCGGTGAAGCACGAGATCATGGCGGGCGCCAGGGAGGGCCTCAGTGCCTCCGAGCGGTCGTCCACGGCGGCTGGCATCGCCGTGGGGACCCTCTCCCGGTGCATCCGTGCAGGCATGCGTTCCTTCGCATCGAGAGCGCTGAATGAGCCTGTCATCGCTACCGAAATGGCCGACATCCTGCAACAGGCAGGGCACTGGGAGTACGAGTCGCCTGACAAGGTCGGGAGGAAGCTTGGCGCTGCTTGCTCCTTGCTCAGGGCATTGTGTGCGGCCACTCGGGAGAGTGCCGAGATGGCCATATCCAAGGCGACTCCAGTCGTCGAGGCGGCCGCCCAGACATGCGCGGAAAAGCTCTCTCTCCGCCCTCGCCAGTCGCTGGAAAGCATGGAGAGGGCTATGGGCCTCCTGGAGGAGTGCGTCCGGGGCATCCTGTCCCTCCCGGGGGACGACCGTCCCATTTCTGCGGATGCTGCTTCTGGGATCCTTCGCATCCCGCTCGGCATGCCTCTGGACGCGTCTGTCCGCGCGAGCGGGCCGCGCGCTATCGCGGCTGTGGGGGCTTGCGTCGAGCTGCTGGCCGTCGCTCTCCCGCTACTTCCAGGGCTCCCAGGGGCTGGGGCGTTCACCACCATGGTGTGCTCATCCCTCTCTTCTCTGTGCTCTTTGGGACTCGTGCCGACCCCTGAGCAGGAGTCCCGCATACCTGACGATGACGTTGCGTCTCTACAAGAGTCGGGACGAGCTCTGCAGGGCACCTTGGGGCGATGCTTCGCCGCCATGGACGGGCTCGGGGAGGAGTGCTCGGCCGCTTTGACGGGCACCCTCCACCTGGGAGCTGAATGCATGGGTTCTCTGCTCGGGGAGGTTGACTCCCAGTGGCCCGGAGACGCTTTTTACATGTGGATGTCCTGTCTGGAGGAGGTCGCGAAGGGCGGGGGTGGGAATGCGGGGGCAGCGACGGGACTCCTCTGTGACGTCCTGGTGAACGCTCTTGGCAGGGACCCACGGGAGCAGGAATCGATGGGAAGGACGCTCGCATTGGCGTCATCCATCGCGTCTGTGATGAGCTCAGGCCCAACACGGCCTTTGCACGACGCGGACTTTGTCGCGCGCGTCGTGGAGACCATGCACGCGGCTTCAGTGAGTGCGAGCGCCTTCTCCCGAAGCCTGCTCCGCCAGGTCGCATGCGTTTTGTTTCACGCGTGCCAAGGCTCGGGGGTATCCAGCCGCGCTGGCGCATCCGCGCAGAGGTGGTTGTCGGAAGGCGGGCTCTCTCCGGCGGCCGACGTCCCGGCGTGGGTCGTCGGCGCGTGCGCAGTGATGGCAGCCCACGCGGCAGAGGGCTCTGGTTCCGCGATGATCGACTCCCTGGAGGAGCTCGCTCTCCTAAGCGCCAACGCCTCCGTGGCCGGGGCGGCCTCCCAAGCGCTCGCCGTTCAGCTTCTTCACTCGAAAGCGCCGGACCGGGCTGAAGCGCTGGGCCGCATTTGCTCCTTCCTGTCGAAGACGGATGTGTCGGCCCGTGCGGCTCAAGTGGTGGGTGTCGTTGGGGCAGTTCTGGGGGCGGCTGGTGCGGAGGGCTGGGAGGTTTGTCTTGACACGCTGGTTGAGGGCGCTCGGGCTGCTGTCGCCGACTCTGTCGGTTGTCGCCGTGCGCAGTCCACGCTTGGCGCCCTCGAAATCATGTTCAGGGCCCAGGGTGGGCTTCTCGCCATCGGTACCGCAACACCAGGTGCTTTCCTCTGGCGCCAGCGGATGATCAGTGCTCTCCTCGCCAAGGTTGGCGCTGCCGGGCGGACAGACCGCGCGTGTGCCCTCTCTGCTGTGTGCGGGCTGGCGGGGTGCCGGGTCGAGCACGTTAAGGCCGAGGCCAAGCGCGCCTGGCCCTTCCTCGTCTCTGGCACTGCCGCCATCATCTGTGATGGGTCAACCGCCAGTGAGGCCGAGGTGCTTGATCTGCTGGGCATCATCGACGAGAAGTGGCCCAGAAAGGGAGACCTGGGATTCGGGGTGGTGCTCCGGGGGGCGCTCTCCCATATACAAGCGATCATTGCTGACAAGGGGCTGCGAGAGACAGTTGTGGTGGCAGCCGACGCCCGGGTCGGCATGGATCACCTGGCCGCCTGTCTCTTGCAGGCGGCTTCGTACAAGCCGTCGTGGGCTGTGCGTGCTCTTGCCCTCGAGTCACTGCGGCTGCTGGCAGACGGGGCACAGGCGTCGAACTTGTGGCACCGGGTGAGTGGGGTGCAGAGGGCGACCGTGAAGGGCATCCTGGCATCGCTGGACGACAACGCCAGGGAGGTCAGGCAGAGTGCCATCAGGGCGCGGGTGGCTTGGGAGTTAGAGTAGCATAACGCTCCCAACTCACGCTTCCACGCCCATGGGGGCTTGTCATTTTTTGAACCCCCAACCCGAGGGCGCGTGCCATTGACCGCACCATTCAAGAGATCGCTACATTACCATGCCCTGCCCCGCTGCATGCTGGGCCATGAACGCTCGAGCTCCTGCTGACTGATGTCGCTCTCAGAGCCGCTCTCGGAGCCGCTCTCCCTGTCAGCCTGTGGCTCGTCGCCGCTCGGCCGCGAGGAGACGTCGCTATCCTCGGGGGTCAGGGACGGGGGATGGGTGCGCCCCCTCTTCCCGGCACGCTTGAGCCGTACTGCTGCGACGACGTCCCTCACGACGCCCAGCACCTGAGCCCGCTTGGCGTGCTCCTTGAACCTCGCCCTCGCCCCTTCGTCGTTACCCAAGGTAGCCATATCGGACGGGCCGCCCTTCCTCAGGAGCATGGCGGACAGGTACTTGCGGCCCTTGTCCTTGACGCGGTGGACGCACAGTGAGGTGTGGATCTGCTGCTTCCCGTTGAGCAAGATTCTGGCCAGCACCCGAGCTGTCTCCACCGTTAGCCCCGCCTGAGCAGAGCTGAGAGCCTTGGCGATGCCAGCCTCCCCGACGAACCCGTCCACGTCCGACAGTGACCCGAGCGACCGCTCCAGGCGCTTGTAGTACTCGACAGACTCGGCCAAGTACTGGTCCCTCACCGCCTCCGCGAAGGGCCCCTGGTTGAAGTTCTCGTCCTCCCTGAAGAGAGCGCATGGGTCGGCCACAAACTCGCCGACTTCCTTCCTCAGCGCCGCCATCACCTCGGTGAACTGCGCCCGGGTCTTGCCCCCACCCTGGCCCACCCGGAAGAGCCTGTGGAGACCCTCCTCCGCGTCCTCTATGGAGACACCGCACCCCCCCCTGCCGGCGAGGGACTTAAACAGCTTGATGATGTCCCGCTGGAGGTCCTTCTCTTCCTCCTGCACAGACTCCACCACCTCCCCGGTTAGGATTTTTAGGAAGAGCTCGCAGTCGGCGTCGAACTGGTACTTCCATGCCCCGAAGACGAGGGAGTACCCGACCTCGGCGATCTGTCCTGGGGACCCGAACTTCGTCTGCAGGTAAGAGTACGCGGCATCCCCGAGGGTGTTTCCATTCCCGCCCGGCCCCCACATCTCCGGAGGCTTCCTCTTGGCGAGCCGCTCGAGGATCTTCTCCCGTGCCTGCCAGATCTCCTTGATCATCCGCTCCGTCTGCATCTTTGAGAAGTTGCGGTTGCGGGCCTTGCCAGCTGTGCGCAGGAATCTCGGCACGTGACTCGCAGAGCCAATGGTAGGAAGGATGTCGAGCGAGGCCGTCTTGCTCTCGGACACGAGCGTCGAGATCTTGCCGAGGTACCGCAGAACCACCTCCCGCTTCTCCATGTCCTGGCGCTCCCTCCGACTCCGGACCTCGTGAGCCAGCTTCATGCGCGCGTCCTCCAGCCTTGCCCGCTCCTTGACTGCAGCGAAAAACACGTGCCACGAGTCGGGTCCGGTCGCCCGATCTCCGCCGAGAGGAGAGGAAGGGTGGGCCCAGCAGCGGCGCGGACCAGGCGGGCTCACCAGCGTGCTGGAGGGAGCTCTCCACCTCGCGGTTCCTCTTGACCAGCCCGCAAGTCCTCTTCGCGAGCGCGACGACGCGGTCCCTGGTGGGGACGCGGGCCTGCTGGATAGAGTGCATGCAGGCTGGGGTGCTCATACCACTCCTCTCAAGGGCGCCGAAGAACTCCCTGTCGAGGACGAAGCCATCCTCAGTGCGCCCGCTGAGGAGGTCCACGAGTAATGTAGACACGCAGCCGCGCTTCGTGGCCTCCATGCAGATCTGCGAGACCTCCGTGCCCCCAAGGATCGTCTCGACGGCGCCCACGTCCTGGTCCAACAGCCCCTTGGACAGCCTCTCCCGCATCCCTGGGGCCCGGAGAGCACCAGCGTAGAAGCCAACGTGCGGCTTCAGGGACATCGGAATCTCCTCGCCGGTCGAGCAGCGTGCGAGCAGTAGCATGGCAACGAGCTCAGGGGGGTGGCTCCGCAGGCATGCCACTGCCCTCTCGATCCACGTGCCCTCAGCGTCCTGTGTGCCAACCGCCCCGTCGCCGTCATCGACCACGCCATAGCACGCCAGGCTTGGCCGCGGCGTCATGGCCCGCAGCCTCTCCCGCAGGTACTCGTTGTCGTCCACGAAGGCATCCATCTTGATCTCGAGGTCGCCCTTGGCAGAAAGCTGCTCCTCAAGCTGCTTGACCTGCTGCTGCGCGGCATGGAGCTCCCTGCACACGAGGGCGGGACACAGCGACGCTCAGCAAGCCACGCCGAAGCGCAGGACTAGGGTCTGCTGGGCAGGCACCCGACCCCGAGTCAGCCTGGGGACAGGCGTCGAGGGTGCCATTGCGTGTTCCTCCGGCCCCACCTCACCTCTCTGCCTCCCTGACACGGGCCCGCATCGTCTCGTTCTTCGCCTTCAGGTCGGAAACGACCGCGGCGAGCTTCGCCTCCTCCTCGCTGCCAGCCCAGTCATCCTCCGCCCCCTGGTTGGCCATTCCATCCATCAGCGTCCCATAAGTCTTGCGCATCGCGTTCCCCCGCGCCATCGAAACGGCACGAGATAGGGGGCCAAGCGCAGATCCCTCCTCACCACGCTGGGCATGACTCGCGGGAGCCCGGTGTGCGTGCCCCAGGTCACCCCTGCGGTCGCCAAGGCTGCAATTGCGGTCACCCGGCCTCCCAAAAGGGGTCGGGATATCCGCCTTGTACGGGTCGAACTGGGCAGTGAAGGGGTCTCCACCGCCTGGCCCACGACGTTGTGTCCCGGTCCTGCGGAGGAACTCTGCCATGCTTGGGCATCTCCCCTTGACCCCGGCGCCACTCTGCGTGAACGTGGACTCGATAGATGCGTGAGCGAGCTCCGACGCCACTGGCCGGCCGTGTTGCTGCGCGGGACGCCCAGTCTGGCCGGGGACAGAAGCTTCACCTGACTCGCCCACACGAGGTCGACCTTGAGGTTGCGGGAGACGTTCTGCCACCTGTCGTTTTGCGACTCGAGGAGCTCAATTGCCGACAGAAGTGCCTGGTTCTGGGCGTCGAGCTCGCCGTTAATGACCGCCATGGACCTCATGGCCCACGTGAACACCGCCGTCATCCCCGCCGAGATGAGATCGATCAGCTCCCCGCGCTCCGGGCACTCCAGGGAAGTCAACGCGGACACTTCGCCGACGGACGCAGTGTAGATCTTCCATCCGTTCTCGGCGTGCATGGCGATCCCCTCCACCGAGTCGGTGTCGACGGTGGCCCCCCCATTGAACTGGGCCACCTGGGACCTCAGCCCCTCTGTGAGGGCCCGCGTCTTCTCCGTCATCGATGCCCTCGTTCCCGTGCCCCTGCCGATCGCGAAGCCCCTCTCACTCGCACTTGTCGACCCGAAGGCCCGACGTGGGGCTGACAGCCCGCCCGAGGGGAGGAACGGGGCAGGCCTGGCCCCAGGCCCCGTGTGGGCGCTGCCAGCCCACACGCGTGGGCTCTGGTGCGAGACGTTCCGCCTGGGGCTGCTGTCTAGGTCCGGTGTCCTTGCGGAGACCTTGCAGCTGAACAGGTCCCGTTTCTGCTCCACGGGCTGCTTCAGCATCGGGCTTGAAGGGGCCCGGGGGGACGAGGGTACCGACCAGGGTGTTCGGAAGAGGCGCAGGGGGGAGCTGACAGTCCCAGGGCACCCAGAGGGGACCTTCGTTCCAGGTGCCGACCCGGGGCAATTGGGCGAGTCCTTCGCATGCGGGGCGTCCGGAACAGAATCGTAGAAACCCACTCTCCGTTCCTGCTTCCTGACCTCGACGGGTCCTTCTTTCCGTCCTGCGGGCCACGGGTTGCCGGTAGGGGGTGGGGACAGCCTTTTTTTTTGCGAAGGCTACTAGATTGTCAAGCGCTTTCTGAATCACTGGACCCGCGTGAGAGTATTTTTATCATTCGTCAAACGCACGCGCTGGACGGGTTTGAGATTACCAATCGTAGCGAACTTCACCTGTGTCGTTCTCGTTATGTGCCATTTTCACACCACGCCGTGGGCAACTGGGGTTAGCCTTCGCTTCTCTGACCCTGGCCCCGGCACTGAAATGTATATTTATGACATCATAGGATGCGCGCCTATGATGGGCGGGGCTATGTATCCGAGGATAGGACCCGGGGTCCGTGTACGACACAGCTGCCCATGCTGACTGACCTGTGTGGGTTGCTTTTTGTCGCTGGAATGTGTGCAGAGATGACGAGATGCACTCGGAGGGTCATCCCTTGTAGGTGGCGGTCGCTACCGGGGGCGCAGTTCCGACCCGGCCAGCCGCGTCCGGGGTCCAAGGTCGCGGCTGGGGCCCAAGGTCGCTGCCAGGGGGTAAAGCATTGAAAGGGACCCGCTGCAGTCGAGAGATGACCGGCATCTTCTGTATTTCATCGCGATGTTAGACGGTAACGGTCCCCAGGAGCTGCTCCAGAACATCGTCCACGAACTGTGCACGCCGATTCGGTTGCGGAGGCTGCATGATGTGCTCGGGCCACCGGAAGTTGTCCAGAAAGTCCTCCAAGTATACCCGGGTGACGTTTTTGAGGTCATACTCCAGACCCTTCGTCTCGGTAACGAGCTTCCTCTCCCTGCGCTCGGCAAAGAAGCACAGGACCAACCCGAAGATCCACGCGACGATCTCGGATGTCAGAATGTTGAGGACGATGCTGAGGAGGAAGCCGACCCCGTCGGGCTGCTCGATTTCGCCGCGGTCGGCCCTCCGCCGCATATTCCCGAAGATCACGCTGGGACCGATGATACCCATAAGGGTCGTGACAAGCAGCGCGAACATTAGGACGAACCGCGAGGCCCAGGTCTGGTATATCTCGCAGAGCCTGCCGCGCCCCGTCAGGCAGGTGCCGGCCGCAGCCTTCGTCAACACCAGCACGACCAGGAAAGAAACGGCACCGAACGCAAGAGAGAGCGCCTGGCTCCCGCCTTGCTCGAGGAGGATGGCAGCAAAGAAGATGTTGAGGGCCACACGGGTCATGATGACGAACAGGCGCTCGTTCCGCGTCAGGGCGTGGAACCGAGACGCGAAGCGCATGGACGTGAGCGTGCATGTGGCTGAGTTCATGACGAAGATGACGTAGTTATGCCACTTGCTGGTGCTCCACTTGACCCGCTGCCGGTACAGCTGGAACTGTACGAAGCGCTCCGCGATTGACCCCCACTCGCCGTTGTAGAACCCGTAAAAGCTGTTGGCTGACATCATATGCCCCCGCAGGACCATTTGGTTGACGAACCTGTCTACGATCGCCACATCCCCGAACTTGGAGAGCCCCGGAAGGGCCTCCTCAGTCTGCACCCACTCCCGCCGCAGGATGTACCCTGTGTTGGGGTGGAACACGCGGATGGGCATGAGGCGCGCGTTGTACCGCCGGTTACTGAGCAGCAGCTGCTCCGACGGGATCACCCACCCGTCGCTCCACCGGAGCGCCAGGACGAGCCAGACGTAAAACAGCTCCGTGGCCGCCTCGTGCCGGCAGAAGATGTAGGTCACCGGACTGACGAACACGATCGAATAGCAGACGAACGGGAAGAAGAGAAGTAAGGTCATGGCTGTGTTGTACAACACCAAGGCGCTCCGGAGCCTCCGGTTCTCCTTGGCCCGCTCTTCGAGCCCCTTCACGACCCATGTCAGGGGCCAGATCCAGTAGAAGCACAGGGCCAGAAGCTTGTACGGCACGTAGAGGAGGTAATGCGCGACAATGACCCAGAGAATGATGTACGGTCCCTGCAGCAAGAACTGAATACACGACCCCAAGCACGAAGGGGTCGTGTTGTGGTACTGGCTGTCGTACCAGGGGCGCCCCTGCTCATCGACATCACCTCGCCGGTCATCCACATCCGCCATCCCCATCCAGGCCGCCGCCTCGTCCTGCTGCATGGCGTTCGGGTGGGCGACGGCGCGGGCGTTCCCGTCCGGTGCCGGACGCGGGGCGCCTCCCGCATTGCCAGGGTTCTCCAGGTCCTCCCCCCCCGGGGGGGGCGGGGTAACTCCCTGGGCGGCGCCCGTGCCCGCGCCCGCGTCTGCACCCGCGCCAGCAGCAGACGCCCTGGGTGCGCCATACGGAAGCCGGATCCCCGATGCCTGTGGGCACAAACAAATACACTTCGTTTCGAGGGAAATGCCGGGGGAGGCGGCCGGGGGGGCGCGGGCGCGTCTACACATGGAGACCTCTTGCCCCCCTGTGGGTTGTTGGTCGCGAGGCTCGTCGGAAAATGGGCGATCGGCACGTGAAGTCACACCTGCACTGCCTGTGTCAGTTGCGCCAGCCAGCCAACGCTCCTGTCGATCGCCAGCTCGGGCGGAAAGCGGTCCCGGTCGCTTCCGCTTCTGTTCCGAGTGGTGATGGGTGGGCCCCGCTCCCCGAACTCAGGCTCGGGGAAGCGGTCCCCCTGTCGATTCCATCCGACGGGGAGGAACGCCGGCATGACCAATGCCTTTAATCGACGGTTATACGCAAAGAATTGCGCCAAGAGTGGCCCAATCGCCCTCCGATTTGCTGCGGAGTGCTCCAGATGTAGGGGACGCGGGGCGTTGGGCCGCCGGTTG
>Ga0255780_10001749_pt1 | contig 20052 bp, 19 predicted proteins | sample 071ome_32_FD_179978 | JGI IMG/M metagenome (GOLD analysis project Ga0255780, IMG submission 179978) | Coastal salt marsh microbial communities from the Groves Creek Marsh, Skidaway Island, Georgia - 071405AT metaG (version 2) | ecosystem: Environmental > Aquatic > Marine > Intertidal zone >... | reverse complement strand
CGAGGCCGCGTACTGTGCCGCCTCGTTGATGTCCCACTCCCCACACTGCCCAGCGAGCCCGCGGATACACAGACGCATCCGGACCAGCACCACACGCACCGTACCTGAATCGGTGCCTGCCAAACGAAGCCAAATGAAGCCACGTATTTTGAGGCTGCCCCACATGCCCCACATGAGGTCACCCAGCCGATCCAGGTCGTTACACGTCACGCCACCACCGACCGTACCTGCGAGTGCGTCGACGTGCCCCAATACATCACCATATACACGAGCGCGTGCAGCCCGACGAGGTATATCAGGAATCCCAACCGGAACAGCGGCGACCCGCGAATCAACACCACGGCCTGCTGGGCCAAGCCGTCCAGCATCCTCGCAAAGCCCTCGACCCAACCCTCGACCGCCTTGAACCCGGCTAGCGTGTCGACAGCGCGCAGCGATCGCGTCGGGACGACGTCGTCCGCGTCCCCGCCGGCGAACAGCCTGTCGACGGCCGCCGATCGACGCCTGACGCCGTCCGACTGGGACTGCATCACCAAGGCGCTCTTCTCGGCCGAGAGCTGTTCAATCTGCGTCTGCTTGGCGTACAGCACCGACGTCAGCTCGTTCACGCGACGCTGCAGCGTCGTCGCGTCGCTCGTCTCCAGCTGCGCGATGCGCTGCTTGTGCCTGGCGCTCTCGTCGCGGAGGCGCGCCACGTCCTGTTCGAGCGCGCTCAGCTCGTTCTTGGCGCCGGCGGCGTCCTTCAGGGCGCTGCTCAGCTCCTCCTCGAGTTCGCGTGCGCGTGCGCCGTCTCTCTCCGACCTCTCTCGCTCCTTCCGCTTCTCCGACGTCTCCGGCCCTGCGGTCGCGTCCGTGGCCGGCGCCGCCTTTCTGACCTCCGCCAGTTGGACCTCGAGGGCCGTCCGATGGGACTGCGACTCGGCCAGCTTGGCGGCGTACTCGTCGAGCACTGCCTGCGAGTCTGCCAACGCGGCCGTGGCCCGCGCCACCGCCTCTTCCAGCTGCGTCTCCCTGGCTTCGAACGTCTTGCGCAGTTTCGCGTGCGCCCTCCGCTCGTTCTCCGCAACCATCTCAGCCGCGTCGACGTCCTTCCGCAGCGACGTCAGCAGATGCGTCTCGCTCACGTTCCGTTCCGCGGTCAACGCAGCGCTCTCTCGCTCCTTGCGCTCCAGCGCCTGCCGCAGGTCTCGGATGATCTCCTCGTTCGATTCGAGGTCGGCTGTCGCCGTCTCCAGGCGGCTCCCCAGGGTCTGGGCTCCTTGCAACTCTCCCTTCAGCCTGGACAGTTCGTCCTCCAGCTCCCTGTTCTTCTTCTCCACGTCCGTCAGCTCGTCCTCGAGATGCAGCACTTCCTTGTCGAGCCCTCTGTTCTTCTTCCTGAGCGCCTCGACGAGCCGAGCGAGCCGGTCTGCGTCCTCGTGCGTGTACCCTCCCCCGTCTCCAGGCGCTGACGTCGAGGAGGACGGAGTGTCGCCCTCGGTCACCGGCGGGCGGGGCTGTTGTTGCCGGTGTCGTTCGTGGTCACGTGGATCCGCAACAACAGCCTGTTGTTGTTCTTGTTGTTGCTCTGCGGATTGTTGCTCCGCCTCCTCCTCTTGCCCCTCCTCCTCGACCGCGCGTTCTCGCCCCTCCACTTGCTCCTCGACCTCCACCGTCTGCCCCGCTCGCCCCCGCTCCTTCTCCCGCTCCTTCTCCCTCTTCTTCTCCATCAACTCCTGCCGCCTCCTCTCGAGACGCTTCTTCTTCTTCAGCAACTCGATCTTGGTCGACGTCGACGAGGCGCGCCGCGTAATCGCGGGGTTGGTACGCCCACTCGGTCCGCTCGGCGGGGCACCGCACTCTTCCGTCCCCGCTAACCGGCCGTCTACCCGGTCCTGTACCGGGTCGTCTACCCGGTCCTCTACCCGCTTCTCACTCGTCTGCCTGTCTGTCTGCACGCTCGTGCCCGCAGACAAAGCGCCGAACAGATCTGCTCCCAACGAACCGCCCTCGTTCATTTGCTTCGCCACCGACTGGTCCACCGCCTGGAGGAGGTCCTCTGCCTTCTTGAGGTTGTCTGTCAGCCATTCCATCGCGCCCGATCTGACTAGATTGTTTGCATCTGAGATGAAAAACGTCAGAAAACCAAAAAAGTCGTGTTTTCAAACACCCAGCGAGCGCGAGAGATCCTTCGCGAAACGAACTCGTTCCCGGGTCCCAACGGTCGCTGCTACGCTCACCCCCGCGAGAATACCGCTTGGTTGCATCTTCTGTCACAACGCAACGTCGTCCGAGGTCGTTCGAGGCGTGTCTCCGAGACGAGAATGAACAAGTACGACACCCCCAGTGGACGCAACTCCCTGCTCCTCTTCTATCACGAGCTGGACGGCGGAACGGTGCTAGCCGAGCGCGAGCATCTCCTCGACGAGATCGAAGCGCTGGGCCTCCACGTTCTCAGCATCCAGTTCTCGAGCCGCTGGGTGAACGTCACGTTTTCGGACGCAGAGACGAAATCGAGGGCCCAAAAGCTGCTCCTCTCCCGGCCGCTTCGGTCGCTCGACCTCTCTCTCTCGCTTGACTTGCCCGAAGAGGGCTGCAGCCTCGCTCCTGAGCCTTCTCTCTCCCTCTCGGGACTCCCCTCCGCGTTTGCAAGGCCCCGGGGTCGAGACGGGCGTCGGTCGAGGAGCCGGTCCAGGGACCGCGGCGAGCGGCTCGCGATCGCGAGGCGGTCCGTCTCTCTGTCGCCAGAGCGTCTGGCGGCCAAGGAGGACACGGTCGTCGGGACGCCGATGACGCGCGAGCGCTCCCGGTCGCTGTTCGAGTCCGGTTTTGATGGGTTCGAGTTTGAATAATAATGGAACTAAATTACCGGAACTAATACCCACGTATACGTATGAAACATTCTTTTCTAAAAAGACCAATCCCCTAGCTAGCTAGTTCTTCCGCATCTTGATGTACTCGGCGAGCGCGTACAAGGGCGCGGCCTTGGCCGGGTCGTACGATGCCAGCTGCGCCTTGGCGTCGGCGATGAGCTCCTCCGCGATCTCCTTGCTGCGCTCCAGTCCGACGAGGCTGGGGTAGGTCGCCTTGGCAACGGCCAGGTCCTTGCCTGCTGTCTTGCCGAGCTCCTCGGTCGTCGCTGTAATGTCCAGGATGTCGTCCACCACCTGGAAGGCGAGGCCGATCGACCTCGAGTACTTGCGCAGGCGGTCGATGTCCTCCTGTCCGGCCCCTCCCAGGATGGCCCCGCTGACCACGGCCGACTCCAGCAGCGCCGCCGTCTTGTGCTCGTGGATATATTTCAGCGTGTCCAGACCGACGCTGCTATCACCCTCGGACTTGATGTCCACGACCTGTCCACCCACCAGTCCCTCGGATCCCACCGACTTGCCCACCTCGACAATGACCTGGAGGACGCGCTGCGCGTCCACGCCCTTGGTCTCCCTCGCAATGTACTCGAACGACAAGCTCAGCAGCGCGTCTCCCGCCAGAATCGCCATCTCCTCCCCGTACACCTTGTGGTTTGTAGGCTTTCCGCGCCTGAAGTCGTCGTTGTCCATGGACGGCAGGTCGTCATGGATCAGCGACATCGTGTGGATCATCTCGAGCGCGCACGCCGTCGGCATCGCCTGGTCGATGCTCCCTCCGACCAGCTCGCACGAGGCCAAGCACAGGGCAGGTCGCACTCGCTTCCCTCCGGCCAGCAACGAGTACCTCATTGACTCGTTAATCACCTCGGGGTACTGCATCGGCACCGACTTGTCGAGGGCGGCGTCGATCAGCTTGGCCCTCTCTCCCATGTACTGGTTGAAGTCAAAGCCGGTCTTCTTCTGCTCCTCCACGGACGTCTCCGCCGTGCACACGATCCTGGCGGCGGAGGGGGTCTTCGAGGGCAGGGCTCGGACGCTCCTACGGATATATATACGAGGGGTGAGGCAGCAGAAGGGGCGGAGAGGGGGGGTATATGGTGCCAGCGCGCGACGCCATAACGGGAGCATCGACGAATGTGGAGGCTTCGACACCGGCCAAAGGCCGGCAGCGAGCGCAGCGGGTCGGAAAAAAGGGAATAGAAATCTCGTCGAAATCATGTCGGGCACCACGACCGCCAGGAGGATCGAGGGCCCGTCCTGGCGACCTCGGATGCCGTAGAGAGCCCAGAACGGACAATGCGCGCAATCAGACGCGCAAAGGCCTGAGAAAAAAGGGACAAAAACGCACATGTGTTTGGTCCGCATCGAGCACTGCGTCGGGCGGAGCGCGCTCAGGCGCATTGGCTGAGCGCTCATCTTGGTATCGTTTCAATTTGATGAGATATGCGAGCCCGGATGCGTCTGGAGGGCTATGGCTCGACCGCTCGACTTTCCAGTAGTCTCCACCCCCCACGATGAACACCTCGATCGCTGGTGCTCATCACCACATGAACCGCCCGACGGTGCCGTCGCCCCACGTGAAGCTCCGGTACAAGAACACGTAGACAGTGACGGCGTTCAACGCGAGGTAACCGACGAGCGTGACGAGCTTCCGGGCCATGGCCGGCGGCCGGCCGGCGGCGTCGACGTACAGCACCGACCCCGGCCGCAGCATGTGCAGGAACCAAGGGACGGTGAAGTATCGAAACTCGACCAGGTGCGCGGGTACCAGGACGGCCGCCGTGCACGCCGCCAGCAACCCGGTCTTCACCGTGGCCGCGGCAGTGGCGGCGGCACCACCACTCTCGGCGCGACCACTCGGCGATTCCCCGTCCTGGGTCGCCGTTGCCATCCGCGCCGAGAGGGCGTAGAGCGGCACGAAGTAGTACCTCGACAGGTCCGACGCGCCGATGAACCGCCGCCAGAGGTAAAACGTGTAGTGCCGGTTGTCGGCCAGCATGAACGGGTGGACCAGCGTGCCCCGGTCGACTGCCAGCAAGGCGGCGAGGAGGAGGAGGAGGACGGGGAGGAAGAGGGGGGGAACGGGGAGGTCGTGGTCGTGGTCGTCACGGCGACGCCGATGGCGGACGGCGACCCAACCCCGTCCCGCCCACAGGGGCAGCATGCTGAGCACGAGGAACAGGTAGAAGTAAAAGGGCTGCACCCAGTGTCGCACGGGCACGTGGTTGGCCCTGTCGCCGATCACGACAGCGCCGTTGTGGACGACGAAGGCCACAAACGCGAGCGCCGAGAGCGCGTGCAGCCCGTAGCGTCGCACGCACGTCGACCGCTCCGCCCAGGCGTACCAGATCGTCGATCGGACGACGTCGCCCGGCGTCCTGATCGCCTTGGCGGTCTTTGAAGATTCGCTCGTCGAGGCAGCCATCGAGGCAGCCACCGCGTGGTCCACGACGTCCCAGCCCACCAGGCAGACCATCCACACGGCGTTGGTTTGCCGCATCAGTATGGAGCATCCGCCGAGGAGGCCCGACAGGGCGTAGCGCTCTTTGATGAGCGCCAGCCACGTGGCGAGCACAAACACGGTCGACGCCGTGTCCGTGTAGTACAGGAAGATGAAGAAAAAGTGGAGCGGGAACGTCGTCGCCAGCGCCGCGTCCACCACCGCGTCTACCGCGCTGCCTCGTCGGTTCGCCCGCCCGCCCTGCAGGACGCAGAGCTCGTGTGACAGCCGGGCAGCGACGAGGGCGAGCGCCGGGTTGACGCTCCGCAGGAAGGCGACGGAGCAGCAACAGCAGGCGCCTGTGATCGATCTCACCGCTGCCCACGCCAGCCCTGACAGGATATAGATGCCGGGGAAGGTCGTCACCTTGGGGTCGTGCTCTGGTAGGGGTTTCGAGAACGAGGGCGATGCTGCCCACCGGCAATACTGCCGGCCCTGGGGGACGTGGAAGACCTCGTCCATCACGGGGTTTGCGCCAAGCTCGTCGTCATACATCCTGGCGAGCCCCACGACGACGATGGCCAGGCCCACCCCGGCCACGACGTGAAAGGGAAAAATGGCCATATCGTTTTTCGCCGAAGAGACCCGCGGTTCTCGTCGTCTTGCAGACAGAATTCCCGGGCAGATTGAGCGCGGTCGGAAACCGGCTGGTGGTGAAGCTTGAGTTGAACCTTGTCCGTGAGCGCGAGCGTCTGCCGCTGCGTGTTGCAACGGCGAACGAACGAATCACGAGAGACGAAGGAAATGGCCGACAGCCAGTACGGCCAGCTGCGAGAGTCCATGCCGCCCCCGCCGCGGCGGCGAAACCAGCAGGACCTTTCCGAGGACTCAAGGTTGGGCCGCGCCGACGGGCAGGAGAAGGAGAGCTCGGCCCTCGTCTCGGGTGGCGTGTCTGGTGTGCCCACGGGGTTTTTCGATGGCGCCGACACCCCGGTGGGTATTGGTCTCGATCGACGTGCGCTCGCTCATCGCGCGCCCTGACTCTCTCACTCGCGCTACGCGCTTCGCTCGTTCGCCAGGCCGCGAAGAAAATGAAAAAGTCGGGATCGAACGAGGATTTCAACTCGTTCATGCAGGAGATCAGTGCGATGGGCGCCGACAAACAGCGAGAGCAGGACGGGACCGTCTGCGTCGTCTCGGACGGGGGTGCGGGTGGGAGGGGTGGGAGTGAGAGGAGGGGTGAGGGGAGACGGGCGGAAGGACGCGAGGAAGGACGCGCGAACGGGCGTGGAGAAGATGAGGACAGCGTCCACGCCGACGTGTCAGATGAGGAGGATGAGGAGGACTTTGAGCAGTTTGTGCGGCGAGAGCGCATGAAAGAGGTCAAGGAGGCCGTTCAGAACCGCGTCCGGCCACAAGATCGGGAGTCGCACCAGGAGATGATGGCACAGATCAGCGCGGTGGCTTCGAACAACGCGGTGCGGCTGCCCCAGGTGGCGGGGCGCAGGCACGAGTCCGTCGTCGAGTCGTTCAACCAGCACATGCAGGCGGCGTCGGACAGCGACGGCAGCGAGAGCTCCCAGGAGGACTGGCGGTCGAAGAAGCTAGAGTCGAAGTGACCCCACTAGAAGCGAGGTCGGCGCCGGCGCCGGCGAGCGGGAAGGAACGGCGACCGCGACAGCGTCGGTGTCGGCGGAACGCCTGGTGTCGACGTCTTCGACACAAAATCCAATCCCATCGCACGCAGGAGAAACCCAAAACCACCACCGGTTGTCGGGGCGACGCCCGAACGCCGGACGACCCCCGCCCTGGGGGTGGAACCGGAGGGCGCCGACCAGGTCCGGCGGGTGCGGGTGCTGGTGCTCGTCGGTGTCACCCCAGCCCGTCGCGGGGGCGATGGCGCCGAGGATGGGAGGGGGAACGACGGCAAAGGCCGCGTGCGAGTCAGCGTCCGCCAAGTATGTAACAACCCCAGCAGAGATTCGGCTCTGGCGAGAGGCCCTCCACGCCCCCGGCCTGGACTCACTTCGAATAAAGAGTCGTTTCGACCCTCCACGCCGGATTGTATACACCATGGGATCTCCGGACGACGACAAGAAGATTGACGTGCATGTGATTGACGGTCGGGGATACGTGTGGAATGCAGACGGTACGTATACGGTGTCGTCGTCGCAGATGCATGTCGCCCTCCTCAGTTGGCCCCTTCCCCCTATACCCCTTCCTCCTTCCTTCCTCCTCTCGCTCACGCATTCACGCGCTACTCGTACCCCGTACCCTCCTCGACGACAGACGCGTACCGGCTCCGAGAAACGCACGGCATCGTGGGGGCGATGATCGGCGGCATCGCCGAGTTCAAGCAGCAGAACCGGGTGCGCGGGCTCCCGATGCAGCTGTCGCCGGAGGAGGTGTCGTTCCTCCTCCGCGACGAGGGCGCCATTCGGCTCTATTCGATGAATGACTTCTCCAACCGCGTGCGACTGGCCAGAAAGTCGGTCGCCGCGGCGAGGGACGCGCACGTCGACAGCGACAGCGACGGCGGCGACTCGTCCCCGTCGTCCAGCAGCAGCGGCGACGACGGCCCGGAAAAGGCAGAGGCGAAGAAGAGGACGTGGCAGTACGCGCTGGTAAAGGGCACCGAGTTTGTCATTCCGAACGAGGGGGGCAGCGGCGAGGAGGCACGCCAGTGGGACTGTCCATGGGAGTATCCCCGGACGGAGGAGGAGCAGTGGCGGTGCCGGATCTTTGCCGACCTCAAGAAGAAAAAGTACTGCATCACGGGCGGGTCCAAGTTTGGATGCGACTTCCTGCTGTATCCGGGCGACCCCACACTCTTCCACGCGCAGTAGGTGTTTCAACTCGACCGCGCGCTCCCGACGCGCCCACTCGACCTACGCTCTCACTCGCCCCACGCTCTTACTCGCCCCACGCTCGTTACTTCCCATTTCTCACAGGTTTTGCCTCAACGTGGTCCCTCTCGACCAGCCATTCGTCATGTCGTGCTTGAGCGCAAGCTGTCGCGGGTCGTTCCAGGCGAGAAAGCACTTGTTACATGGGTCGATAGATACGGATTCAGATCGCATCGTGTACACGACGTTTGGACAGCTCGGAGGTGCGTTATAGAATCCGCCCGACGTGCGTTCCTACGCCCCGACGCTCCCGCTCACTCACTCGCGCTTTGCGCTCGTTCCCTCGTCAGGTTTCGGATAGGAGAGAGAGAGTGATGGAGAGGGAGAATGTCCACTCGCGCATGTGTATATTCCTATACCATCACCACTGCATATTGTGTGTTTCGTGTGCGTGTGTGAGCAACCTAGCGATCAACCAATCAACCATTCAACGAAACCCCGTCTCGTCGTCCCCAAACCGTGGCGTCTGCAGTACCCTCATCATCGAATTCCTCGACATCGTGAATGTTCCGATTAGCGTATATATACTTCTATCATCGGGTCGCAAAGCCACGCTGCGGCACAGTCGAGACGGCGATTGGCCACGAGGCGACTGGCCACGCATCGAGTCCCGACCGATCTGTCAGAGTACGAATACATTGGATTTATCCTCACGTCGTATGATCGGTAGGGGAATCCTTGATACTCATCACTCAGATCGCAAAGAACCGACCGAATAAAGGCACGCACCATGGTGAAGCGACCCGAGTCGCGACGATCCACGCCCAACGATCGACCATCACGACCCCAAAACGACCGAATCGCTGCTCGGTTCAAATGTCAAAAACCGCGGCGACAGCGTCTCTGCCAACCGCACGTCGTCCCCATCATCCGCATCTTCTTCTTCGTACAGCCCGACCATGGCCCGGCAGCACGTTTCCATCGAGGCCCAGTCCACCCCGCACCCCTCCCACCACCGATCGGGCAGCGGGTACCCATGCCGCTCCGCTGCCAAGAACAACGCCGCACACGCCACATACTCCGCCTTGAACCGCACACACAGCGCCGTCCGCAGCGAGTCGCTGGCAATGTCACACGCCGTCTGCAACACCTCCTTCCGCGACCCCATACCCAGCTGCGCCCCCAACGTCAACACGAACGGCGACGCATGCTCAACATGCATCACGAACCCGAAGCACCGCAGCAGCTCCCGCTCAAACTTGATGACTGCCGCCTTGAAACTCGCGTAGAACGTAGAGTACACGTTGAGCATGTTCATCGACTTCCCTCCCTCTTGTCGTCCCTCTTGCCCCTCTTGCCCCTGTCGCCCCGCCACTCCCTCGCGACAACACACGCCGCGAACGATACAGTCGTAAAACATCACCAGCACGTCCCGAAGACGCAACGCCGAAGCATCGTCGCAGTCAATGACCTCCTCCAGCTTGCACGCCATCCAGAACACGGCACAAGCCATCACCCGCACGTCATACTCCTTGAAAGACTCCTTGCAGTAGAACCGATGCATCAACACGGCAGCGGTCGCGTACACGCTCATCGGAAGCTCCAGGCGGTGACATGCGTGCCAGATGAGCGTCGCACCGTACCGACGGAGGCGTCGCTCGTCCGACCGGGAGACTCCCTGCCTCGAGGAAGGAGAGTCCTCCAGCTCGGCATCACTGACGTAGAAATCATTGATCGTGGAGAACGTCATGGAAGCGGGAGCAGACAGAACTGGCGCAAGCCCCGTTCCCGGCCGGGTCGACGACACGACAACACGACAACAACACGACACGCCTGTCGCGTCCGTGAGCGTCACAACAAGTGATGAAGTGATAAAATTGTCCGGAAGGAGACAACCAAGCACTCGAGCGAAATCACTCCACTGCTTGAACAAGAACTCGCCTCTACGCCGTCGACGTCATTCGAAAGCGTTCAGTTTGAGTACGTATGTTGTTATCGTTACATTGATCACGCGCACGGGGTCCTATCCGCTGGGAGCCGACGAGACGCCACGGTCGATTGCTCCGCCGTCGCCTGCCATTCCCGGGTCATTCTCCCCGTTCCGACGGGCGCGACCATGCCTCGCGGCGTACATAGCCGTATATTGACACTGTTCACGGATTCGTGGACTGCGGGCGGTCGCCACTGTCCGCATCGTTCGGATTCCCCGGATTGCCACGCTCACTGCCCTTGCCTCTTCGCCACACACAGGAACCGTCAAATCAATCTCGTCTACACAATGGCTGATACGCAGCAGCAGCAGCAGTCTGCCCCGAGCGGAGAGCGCGGAGGCTTCGGACGTGGATTCGGAGGGCGTGGTCGCGGGGGACGTGGCCGCGGCCGCGGTCGCCGTGATGACGGCGAGGGTGCCTGGGTGCCGAGCACGCGCCTGGGACGCCTGGTGCAGGCCGGGAAGATTAAGTCGATGGAGCAGATCTACCTGTTCTCCCTGCCGGTCAAGGAGTACCAGATCGTCGACCACTTCCTCGGGTCGGCGCTCAAGGACGAGGTCATGAAGATCATGCCGGTGCAGAAGCAGACCAGGGCCGGACAGCGTACCCGCTTCAAGGCGTTTGTGTGCGTCGGAGACTACAACGGACACGTCGGTCTGGGCGTCAAGTCTGCCAAGGAGGTCGCTGGAGCGATTCGCGGGGCCATCATCCTGGCCAAGACGGCCTGCGTGCCGATTCGTCGTGGATACTGGGGAAATAGGATTGGAAAGGTGCACACGGTGCCGATGAAGCTGACCGGAAACTGCGGATCCGTCACTGTTAGGCTCGTGCCCGCTCCGCGTGGAGCCGGTATCGTTGCGGCTCGTACACCGAAGAAGGTCCTGCAGATGGCCGGTGTGGACGACTGCTACACCTGCTCTCGCGGATCCACCAAGACGCTCGGAAACTTCGTCAAGGCCACCTTCTATGCGCTGTCCAAGTCGTACGGCTACCTGTCTCCGGATCTCTGGATGGAGACCAAGCTGAACAAGACGCCGATCCAGGAGTGGAGCGACTTCCTCGCCAAGCCGGTCGTCCAGGCCAAGAAGCACTAAGTGTCGTTGTCGGAGATGTAACAGCTATTTATTATGATAACTGACTTCATTTCTTGACGAGCAGCGGGCCCACGTTGTCTCCGCAGCTCTCGTTGTGTTTCATGTGCGCGCCGTCGCACAGCGGGAAGGTTCCCGACCTCCAGCAACGGCAGTACGCAACTGGACGGTGGTGGTGGTGTTGGTGGTGGTGAGGGTAGGGAAAGTGAGTGATTTCGTGAGTTCGTGGGCGAGCGTGGTCGGTGGCACCACGACGACGACACACGTACCCTGAGGCTTGTCCTGGGCAGTGGTATCGGCCGTATCGACGACCTTGGGCTCGTCCTTCCGAATCGACCTGGCGAACGAGCGAAGCGCGAATGAGTGAGAGAGAGAGAGAGACGGGGCGTGGTCACACAAACACGAACGGGTTGATGGGCTCGGCGTTTACGCGCACGGTACGCTTGGCCTGCGCGGCACAGGCCACGCGTGGCTTGACAGAGGTGAAGGTGAGTGCGGTCTGCATGGTGATTCGCTCAATGTGCGAGAAAATTGTGTGTGCACCTCACATGTGAGACTCGAGTTGAGACACGCAAAATGAGCTTGCTGTCTCGATCAGGCGACAATTGTATCCGGTTCCATCCACATCTCACCATGATGATGTCTACCGCCTGCCGTGTGAGGGTCGGAGCACCCCGCAGCGCCACGTTCAGTCCCAGGCCTGCGTTTGTGACGTCCGCGCCCGTCGTCCGCCCCACCCCTCAGGTGGTCGCGCGCGGATACAACAGGGGAGGAAACAGCGTGCCAGAAAGGCTGGTTTCTTCGCTTCCGTACCTCCTGCCACTCTTCGACAGCCTGCGATACGGCCGGTTCCTCATGGTCCAGGTGGGTACTCGCTGATTTGATTTGAACCCGGTAGGCCAAGGCGCCCGAGGTTCACCTTCACTCGCTCCTCCTCACCCCCACATCCTCACATCCTCACATCCTCACACCCCCACACCCTCACACCCTCACACCCTGTCTCTCTCACACCAGTTCCCGATCATCTCGACCGTCCTCGCGCCGCTCAACCCGTTGATCCAGCTCTATTTCACGGTGCCGTTTGCCAGCCTGGCGTCCTTCTTCGCGATTTATTTGCTCGTCGTCAACAACTTCGAGTGGGACCGCAACGTGCGCTTCAACGCGATGCAAGCCATCCTCCTGGACATCATTCTGATCTTCCCGGGCCTCATCGAGTCTGTCCTCAAGCTGCGTCCCGTGGGCGGTCTCGGGTTGCAGCTGTACATTCAGGTCTACAACGCCATCTTCCTGTTTGTCCTCGTGGCCGTCGTGTACGCCGTCGGAAGCAGCATCGTCGGCTCGACCGCCCGCATCCCCCTCGTCGCCGATGCGGCCGACGCACAGACGCGGTGATGGTGATGGTGATCATCGTCGGTTGTATTTATGTGTATATAACATGTTGAGCGAAGAACACCACGGTGAAGAATATTGTATCGTATCATATCATATCATTGTATCACGGGCGATTCACGACGAAGCCCGGCGGTGACGAGGTTGCGGAAGAACTCGGCCCGCGAATCCTCGTGCTGCCGAAGGTTTTCCTTGAGTCTGGCGACGTGCTCCACGTACAGCTCTTCGGAGCCCTCCGGAGCGTCGGCGATGTCGTCGTGGTGGATCTCGGGGTGCGAACCGCAGAGCACTGCGACACCCTCGCCGACCCGGCACCGCATGGCCGCGACGGCGTGGTTCAGGTCCTCGTAGGCGGCGAGGACCTCGATGCCATCGAGTCTCTGGTGGTTGACTGAGTTGATCCTGAAAACGGCATCGTCGGTGTCGTCAATCATCCAGTAGGGGCCGCCGTTGACGTAATCGAGGCACGTCGTCCACTCTCCGAGACCTGGCGAGCGAGCGAGCGAGCGAGCGAGCGAATAGGCGAGTAGCACACAGAAGCGCGAGTGAGCGAGTGAAACAACGCGAGAGCGCACAAGGTCGACAACTCACCGGCGACGTTCTTGTACTTGATCTTGGCGGCCACCGCCCCGCGCTCCGACTCATAGTCGAATCCTGGAAACGCTGCGCCGGCCGCCGTCCCCCTGTAGAACTTGAGGTGGCGCTCGCCGACGACCTCGAGTTTGGTGCCGGCTTCGAACGAAACCGCGCCGCTCGCGAAGTACGCCCCGGCGCAGAAACCCAGGTACACGCCGCCCTGCTCCACGTAGCTCCTGATGCGCTGCATGCCGACCGGACCAAGCGCCGACACGTAGGGAAGGTCCGCGCCGCCCGGAAACACGAAGAGATCAGCCGATCGCCACGATTCGTCGTCCGATGTGACCTCGGTCGCCGAGACCGTCCGCACGGTGAACTCCCCACAGCGTTCCAGGGAGCGGACCAGCGAATGGACTGACCGAACGGACGCGCCAGGACCGTTATAGACCAGACCGACAAGCGTTGGCGCCATTGAATTCAATTGAAAACTCGTCGACGAGAACTCGGGAGCCGGAGCACTGCTCCTTCTGCGGCAGAAGAAGGTCCGTTCAGTAATACCTCTTCGTGTTCCTGGGCCACTGACACGGCCACAGACGCGGCCTCGCGGCCACCCAGACGTATGACCGAGGCAGCCACGACGACATCGTCGTCACGAAGACGACGACCTCAACGGGTGATCGAGTCGGTCCTCAAACGCCTGGCGAGGCTGATGGTCCTGTGCGTCGTCGTCGTCCTCACAAGACTGCGGACCCTCTTTTCCCGGAGATGGAGGCTCGCGTCGTCCGTCCTGCGCGGCCGCCCGCCGCCCCCACCAAAGGTTCTGGGGGTGATCGTGCCGGACAAGCGGTCGCTTCGAAGCGAGCCCGAGCTGCAGGGCCTCGCGAGGATCGTGACGTGGGCGCGAGGATCGGGATTCAAGCTCCTATCATTCTACTCGCCGTATGGACTCTTTTCGCATCGCGTCATGGAGAAGGCTCTCGATTGGGCGGGAATACAGGACGACGTGACGGTTTGGAAGGGCTGGGACGCACCGCGGGAATGGGTCGAGTCGGGTTCCCGTCCGCTAGGCGTCGCCCTGCTCGGGCCGGAGGACGCAGAGCGGCCGCTGGCGATGCTGGGCGAGACGCCGGGATCGGCATCGGCGTCGGGATCGGGATCGGCGTGGGTCGATACGGTACCGGCGACGTCGTTGGAGCGCGCGTTGGAGGCGCCCAGCGAGCTCAAGCGGATGATGGAGCGGGTGGTCGGGCCGACGTCGTCAATGTTCCCGGACATCATCCTGATCTTCGGCTCGAGCAGCTCGCTGTTCGGCTACCCGAACTGGATGACACGCAGCGTGGAGATATACCAGCTGGGAGACCTCGCGGCCGTCACGTCGGCCAAACTCTCCGCCAGCCTCGAGCGATATTTGCGGACAAACGTCCGGCTCGGGCGCTAGCGTGGAGATCCCTCTCCCTCGTGGGTGAGCACCTACGGCGTGCAAGTGCAAATTTAATTCGACTGACATCACGTAAGCAGTGGTTTTCTTCTCTCCCTCTCCTTGAAACGAAACGATCGAGAGAGGGACCCCGTTCCCGGATCGTCCTAATTTGAATTGAGTCGAAGGAATTGATCGAGAACAGAACTATGAAGGTACCGCAGGCGATCCAGGCGCTGGCTTCGTCTTCGTCTTCGTCTTCTGGGAAGCGTCTGAGGGAGATCATCGAGGCCGCCCCGGAAGACGGAGAGGTCGGGACGGTCGTCAGGCTCATCTCGGAGGCCCTCGCGGCCAGCAGCAGCGGGAAGGGCGCCTCCAAGGGTGTCGCACAAGAGAACATCGCGCCGCCGGTCGATCTATCGACGGCGGCGAGCGTGATCGACGAGCTGTTCTTCCTGCACCCTCGCGGGAAGCAGAAGCTCGGCTTTTTCGACGACCGACTGGTCGTCAAGACGGCCAAGCAAGACATCACCATCATGAGCACGGACGTAGAGGATGTGGTGATCCTCGATTCTATCCCGAAGGATACGAAGAACCGGGTGTACATCATGCTGAACTTCAGGGAGGACGCCGGGATCAAGAATGGCAAGACAAAGATGCGTGCTGCCGTCATCCAGGTCACGGGCGACCAGCAGTTGGATATCAAGCACCCCAAGGATGCCACCAAGCGTCTCACGGGGATCGCCGCCGTGGTCATCTGCCAGGCGGTCGGCGCTTGCGGCATCTCCGGGAAGTTGTTCCACGGCAGCGACGCCAAGGTGTTCAGGTCGTGCTCCGACACCGCGGCGGTCGAGGCGTACGTGAAAGCGAGGTCCGGATTCCTATTTCCCTTGCAGAACGGTCTGTGCTTCATGGAGTCCCCGCCGATCTTCATCCACAAGGACCGCATCCGCTCGGTGGACTTTTCGCGGGCCAGCCGGTCGTCGGCGACGTTCGACTTCCAGATTCATCTGAAGAGCGGAGCGATCGAGGAGTTCTCGAATATCTGCCGGAACGAGCTGGGCTGCATCCAGAACTGGGTGGACGCGACGAAGCTCCCGGTCGGGTTCCCAGAGACGTCTGAGGACGAGGACATGGAGGACGCCAGGGCCGTGGCCGTGGGCGGCGAGGAGGACGAGAAGGACGAGAAGGACGAGAAGGACGCCGGAGATGCGTCTTCTGACGACGCGTCGGACGAGGACTTTGATCCGTACAAGAAGCGGGCCAAAAAGCAGAAGAGGCTGAAGCACGGCGGGGACGACGGCGGTGCGGGTGGTGATGGATCTGACTCGAGCAGCAGCGACGACGACGACGACGACGACGATGACGACGATGACGACGTCGAGCTTGTCGACGAGGACGACCTGAAGGTGACGGATCTCAAGGCGAAGCTCGACGAGGAGCGCCAGACGAAGCTCAAGGACGAGGCTCTGGCCGCGACTGCAGAGAGGGAACCGCGGGAGGTTCCGTCCAAGGACAAGGTCGGCGCTGGCGATGACAGCGATGACAGCGACGAGGACTTCAACGAGGAGGACGACAGCGACGAAGAGGACGGCAGCGAGTCTGACAGCGACGATGACGTCGAGCTGGTCGACGAGCCCGACTTCAAGATCTCCGACTTGAAGCAGCGTCTCGACGACGAGGATGACAAGGGCACGGCGACAAAGGCAAAGAAGGAGACTGAGGAACCGAAGATGGAGGAACCGAAGACCGAGGAGCCGAAGAAGGAGTAGTGAGTGAGGGGGGCAACAGCAGCCGTACACGAGGTCGGACGACGTCGGGACAAAATTAAACATAATGATAGTCGTAATGGAAAAAACAACAGCAAACACACGTCAGATTACTCGTCGTCGCTGTCCTCGTACGGGGCCAAGCAGCCGTCCTGGCCGTGGATCAGGTCGCACGGGAACACGTCGCGCGGCTCGGGGTACAGCTGCTGCGTCTTTCCGGAGAGGTATCGGTTGATCATCTTCCTGGTCGACGGGTTGTAGCCGTCAGTGACGTCCATGTTCCTGTTCTTAGTGCGGGCCTCACTCATGCTGTGGCGCACGCGGGTGGCCAGCACCTTTCCGAGCTCGACTCCCCACTGGTCAAAGGCGTTGATTCCCCAGAGGAATCCCTGGGCAGCGACGCGGGCCTCGTACAGGGCCAACAGCTGGCCGACCGTGTACGGGTTCACGGCCGGCAGCAGCAGCGAGGACGACGGCCTGTTGCCGCTGAACGTCTTGTGAGGGACGTAGAAGCTCGCGACGCCCTCCTCCCTGAGCTCATCGGAGCTCTTTCCCGTGGCAAGCGCATCGGCCTGCGCGAAGAAGTTGCACATGAGCTCGTCGTGGTTGGAGACCTCCTCTCCCCGCAGATAGACGCTCTGCTGGCTCTTGATCGATCCGATGAACTCGGCAGGGACGACGCGTCCCTGGTGAATGAGCTGGTAGAAGGAGTGCTGTCCGTTGGTTCCCGGCTCGCCGAAGTAGACCTCGCCGGCTTTGAACGAAAGGGGATCGCCGTCGAGCGACACCTGCTTTCCGAGCGACTCCATGGCCACCTGCTGCATGTGGGCCGGGAACTTGGCGAGGGCCTGGCAGTACGGCAGGATGGCCAGCGAGCTCCTTCCCAGGAAGGTGGAGTTCCAGGTGGAGATGAGCGCCATGATGACCGGTATGTTGTTCTCGAACGGCGCCTCCCTGAAGTGAACGTCCATGTCGTGCGCGCCGCGGAGGAAATCGTGCATATGGTCAAAGCCGTACTGGAGCGACAGCGGGAGGATGCCGACCGCGGACGTGACCGAGTAGCGTCCTCCGACCCAGTCCCAGAAGCCAAATGCGTTCTCCGGGTCGATGCCAAACTCCTCGACGAGCTTGAGGTTGGTCGACACCGCCACCATGTGCTTGGCGACCGCGTCCTTGGGCTTGTATCCGAGCTGGGCCAGCTCGGCGGTCAGCCAGGTCCTCACCGTGCGGGCGTTGAGCATCGTCTCGGTCGTGGTGAACGTCTTGGAAATGACCACCACGAGCGTCTCCTCCGGGTCGAGCTGGTGGAGCGCCTTTGCGACGTCGACCGGGTCGACGTTGGCCAGGAAACGGAGCTTCCTTCCGACCGACGCCTCCTTGCATCCCTCCTCGAACTGGAGCGACGTGTGGACAAACGCGGGCCCCAGGTACGAGCCTCCGATTCCGATGGCAACGACGTTCTTGATGGGTTTCCCACTCACACCTGGCGGGGACCGAACGAACAAAGTGAGCGAGTCGGGGCGTGCGTGCGTGCGTCCGTCTCAATACACACCGGTCCATTCTCCGCTTCTGACTTTGTCAGAGAACTCCTTGATCTTGTCCAGAACCTCCCAGACACCCGGGACAACGTCCTCGCCGTCCACGTGGACGCGCGAGTCGCGGGGGGCACGGAGGGCGGTGTGGAGGACGGCACGGTCCTCGGTGGCGTTGATGTGATCTCCGGCGAACATGGCGTTGATCTTGCTCTTCAGCTTGGCGCGCTCAGCGAGGTTCAGGAGAAGCTGCAGCGTGTGGGACGTCATGTTCTGGCGCGAGAAATCCAAGTACACGCCGTTATGCTCCCGAATCATCGAGTCAGTGCGCTCCTCGTCGATGAGGAGATCCTTCAAATGGAGCTGCTGAACCTCCTTCGTGTGCTCCATGAGGCTCTGCCACTCGGGGCTGTAGGACACCGGGATCGTCTTGCCACCCAGCAGCGTGTTGCTGGTCGACGCCGACGTGGTGAGATCCACCGCCGCGATCTTCGACCAGGCCGCCCTCGTTGGGAGCGTGGCGGTCCTGAATGAGAGGAGGATTGAAGAATTGAACGAGCGTGCGTCGTGCGTCGTGAGTCATCAGGGCTGGGTGGGGTCAAGGGTGAGTGAGACGGATGTGACGACTCGACGCGTACCTGGCACGGGCCGGCCGCGTGGCCTGCTCTCCCAGTAGCGGGATGTGCTTCATTGTCGACGTCGTCGACGTTGACAATGCGATCATGGCGAACGTGCGAAGAAAGCGCCACCGATGATGAACCGATAACTGGCTTCGTAGGGCGTTGGCAAAATTACCGGACTGGGGTCGCTCTAGACGCCAGCCGTTCGGATAGAACAAGAACTAAATGCAGCGAAAAAAAGAATGGCGCGGGGAGGGTGCAGGGAGGCGGGGGGCCGTAGCTCGGACATGGATAAGCTGACCACGGGTTGACCGATCAACTCGAAAGTCGAGGACATCATCAGTCGTCGTCGTCGTTGGCGGCAAGGAGGTTGGCGTAGGCGCGGCTGGCTTCTTCAGCCTGTCGCCCTCCCAGCCGCAGGCTGACCTCGAGCCACAGGGGACAAGGCAGCTGCAGGCACCCCTTCAGGATGACCGCAGGCGACACGCTCGCGACCGACCACATGCCGTCCCTCACCTCCATCTCCAGCTGGCCCGGTGCCCAGGCTTCCGACCCCAGGAAGAACTTGAAGCGCTGTGATCGATCCGAGACTGTGCAGTTGAGCGCGTCGAGCCGCGCATCCAGATCCACAGGCACGGATCCGTTCGCCTTGAAGATGCCGGGCATGAGCTCTTCCGAACCGACCCAAGCAGAACCTGGAGAAAGAGCGAACGAGCGAAGCGCGTGGTGCGTAGTGCGTAGCGCGAGTGAGAGGGTCAGGGCGTTCGAAGGGTGAGCGCTCGGCGGTCCGGCTCAAGACGTGCCCTCGCTGTGAATGACCTGGACATGCTCCTGCATCGAGGCGCCGCCCATGTACAGCACGTTTTCTGCAAACAGGTGCTTGAGCTTTGACTCGCCGGTCTCGTCCTGGATCAGCGTGCGAGAGAGGACCAGCGACGTCGGGCGGTTGAGCATGACGCCCGTCGTGCCGTTTGCATCGTGCGACGTGATGAATATCACTGCCTCTTGCTGGTGCTGTTGCAACAGCTGTGAGGCATCGCTGAGTGCCGAGGCCGCGACGAGGACGGCCCCCTTTTCGAGGACGCACGGGACGGCCCAGAGAGGCTGGTCGCAAAGTTCTGGGTTGGACACGGAAGCGAGCGCCTCGTTCTTGTGCAGCAGGTTGCTCCTGGATCTCGTGCTCGTGCCGGCCTCGTTCTCTTCGCGCTGCTCGCCCATGATGAGAGCCGCCCGGAACGCGCGCCAGTCGTCGGACGAGGAAGAGGACTTGGCGACAAGCCGAGACGTCCGCTTGCGGTTTGCGAGCAAAATGCTCGCCCTGCAATCAATCCGTGATGCATGCATGGTGGACCGCCCTAGCTCGGTGGCGATGCGGTCAAGGTGCATTCATTCGTGATATTTTTGCAGCGCTAATGACAGCCTTTAAGGCTAGCCTTTAACTCATACCCCACAGCAACTGCTCGCTGCCCTGCCGGCACGATCGGCGTCGGCGGCGCCGTCCAACCGTATGCCGGTTTGCGGCCGGGGCCGCG
>Ga0255780_10001747_pt1 | contig 20056 bp, 14 predicted proteins | sample 071ome_32_FD_179978 | JGI IMG/M metagenome (GOLD analysis project Ga0255780, IMG submission 179978) | Coastal salt marsh microbial communities from the Groves Creek Marsh, Skidaway Island, Georgia - 071405AT metaG (version 2) | ecosystem: Environmental > Aquatic > Marine > Intertidal zone >... | reverse complement strand
CCGACTGACCGAACAATGGATGGGCGGCAAAATCGAAATCCCCGAAATCGCCGACAAATGGCGCAATGGCCCTATTGTCAAAGTTTCCCTACAAGCGCCCGATGAGGTTCAAGAAGGCGAAGACCTGCCCCTGCGCGTGGTCATGACCTCAAACAAAGTGGGGCATGACTTCCCTACCGGACCTCTGGATATCATTCAAAGCTGGCTGGAAGTCACGGTCACCAATGAAGTGGGAGAACTGGTCTTTGCATCCGGACGACGGGATGAAAAAAACTTCATCGAGCCCGGCAGCTTTCTGTTCAAAGCCGAGCCCGTGGATCAATACGGCAACCTCATCGACCGGCACAATCTTTGGGAAATGGTGGGCGTTCGTTTCCGGCGTGCACTGTTTCCGGGATATTCCGATACGGCACAATTCTCCATACCATGCACCGGAGGTCTGGCGGACAAACCGAAGGATGGTGATTGGAAAGAGGAACAAACCGTTACGTCCCCCAACATGAAAGGAGGCGATTACACGGTCACCGCCAAATTGCTTTACCGAAAAGTGGATCAGTTTTTGCTCAACTTCCTTTTTGGAGAAACCAACACCGTTACATCTCCGGTGGCCCTCATCGACAGCGCTGAAATAAAAATCAAGGTAAAACCAAACTCGGACACCTCACTCAATCCCCCTGCACCCACGCCGACAGATCGGCTCGTTTCGCTGGAATAAACAAACCACACATGACCCAACCAACCTTGACGCCCCGGCAACGCAAACTGCGAGGCACCGCCACCATACTGGCTTGGCTGGCCGGGCTCGTCGTGCTCTTCATCCTTGTCACGCACTATCGCAACCGGCCTTCGCCCTATGATCCGGAGGAAGAAAGCGAAGTGATCACCAGCAACCTGCGGCTCAATCTTCCCCAAGCAGCGCCCGATCCGATATTTGAAGACATCACCGAACAAGCAGGTTTGTCCGGATTCCGTACCTTTCAGGGACCGCGCACATCTCAACTTCCCGAAGACATGGGAGGCGGGGCGGCATTTGGTGATTTCGACAACGATGGGGACGATGACCTGTTCCTGATTTCAGCCGGAGGTCACCTGAACCTACCTGCCAACGAGCTCCCCCCAAGTCAACTCTATCGCAATCGGGGTGACGGAACTTTCGATAACGTCTCCACATTCCCCGAACTACGCATCCGTGGCATGGGAGCCGCGTGGGGTGATTACGACGGGGATGGTTTCATCGATCTTGCCGTCACCGGCTACCAATCCCTTCACCTGTTCCGGAACGAATCGGGCACGGGACGATTCACCGAAATCCTGCTACCGGGCGATCATGCTTTTTTCTGGGCCGGCGCCAGCTGGGCTGATTTTGACAATGATCGCGACCTGGACTTGTATATCTGCGGTTACCTGGAATATCAGATAAGCGAAGCGGACTTGGGTAAAACGTCCGCACAAAACCAGACCGCCGTTCCGTACACACTCAACCCAGCTTCGTTCGAACCGGCCAAAAACCGGCTCTATCGTAATGACGGCAACAACCAGTTCACCGACATCGCCGAACCACTCGACATCACCAACCCAACCGGACGCAGCCTCGGGGCGATCTGGGCTGATTTTGATCAGGATGGATGGCTGGATTTGTACGTGGCGAATGATGTGTCGGACAACGCCTTTTATCGCAACCAACAAACAACTTTCACCGACATTGCCCATGCGGCCTGGATGGCCGATTACCGCAGCGCCATGGGCATGACGGCTGCTGACTGGAACAATGACGGTGACGACGACCTCTTCATCACCCACTGGGTGGCCCAGGAAAACGCCCTTTATGACAACACCTTTGCCGACTTCAACACCGCCTCCCCATCATCCCGGGAAAGCACACCGGTCACCCATCCAACATCTCCCGGAAACGCAGTCGACACGGAGAAACCCAAAGCGCGTTTTGTGGATGTCGCCGACATGCACGGCATCGGACAAATGGCCTTGCCTTACGTCGGTTGGGGAACGGAATTTGTTGATTTGGATCACGATGGTTGGCAGGACCTGATAGTGGCAAACGGAAGCACACTTGAGATCCCTGAACAAATTCCGAAACAACTTCAACCGCAAGAGATGTTTTTCCTGTGGAACCATGCCGGCGGCGCTTTTCACAACCTGTCGGGCATGCACTCGGGATTCAGCGAAAAACACATCAGCCGGGGATTGGCCACTTCGGATATCGATGGGGATGGGGACATCGATTTCGTCATAGTCGATATGGATGGCGGAGCCAGGCTTTACCGCAATGACATGACCACCGGCAACTGGGTGCAATGCCGCCTACGCAACCTGAACGCCAACCAACAACTCACCGGAAGGGGCGAACACGCAGTCATGACCGTATACGCAGGCCCGAAAACCTTTCGTCGCTCCTTCAACAGCGTTTCCTACCTCTCCCAAAGTACTGCCACCTTGCATATCGGTCTTGGGGCATTATCGGTGATTGATCGCATCGAAGTGAAATGGCATGCAGGCAATCAACAAACATTCACCGGCATCAGTCCGAACGCTGTGTGGGAATTACAGGAAGGCAATCCAAATCCCAAGAGAGTGACACCAACCCCTTCAACTGAATCGGTCTCAGCGGACATCGACACAACAGGTTCGGACGAGCGGGCGAGAACGGTGGCCTTCTGGAAGCATCAGCGAACAGCGATGAACCTCTTCAAGCAGGATCAAAACTACGAACAGGCTATCGCATCATTTAAAAAAGCACTGGCGATCAACCCGCATCACGAAGATGCCTTGTTTTATTACGCCAGCAGTTTGATTGAGCTGAATCAAATCGAAGACGCCATGAGGCAACTGGAGAAACTAAGTAAAGTAAACCCTCAAAGCCTGCGGGCTTTTCAACAATGGGGAACCCTGCGAGCGCTCACGGCCAAATCAGCAACAGACCTGGAAACATCCGAATCGCTGCTACTCAAAGCACGGGCCATCAACCCCGAAGAAACCGGAGTCCTTCAACTGCTCGGCGAAGTGGCATTGAAACGAGGTAACATGGACAAAGCGGATGAACGATTGGCACACGTCATCTCCAGCAACCCACGAGCAGCCCGCGCCATCTACCTTCGCGCCTTCATCGCCATGACCAAACAGGACGATGAAACCAGCGCCTCATTCCTCAAACAAGCTCGCAAAGCCCTCGGCCCCGAATGGCAACCCAAGGGAACCACCAGCGAAGGTGACGTACGCCAACAAATGCACATCCATACCACCCCCTACAGCCAAATCTTCAGTGAGTGGAACGGCTCAACAGAACCCCAATCTGCCTTTGGTGGATTGGGGAATTTAAAATAGTGAATAATAAATTGTAAATTTCTGGTGAGGTAGGACGTGCCTGTCTGTCCCGCGACTGCGTGTATCCCCGGCGCGTCCCTTGGGGCATTCAATTCACTATCAACCTCCGTTTTGGGAAGCCTGCGGTTCTCGATAGCCTGCTCCGTTCGATGCATACCGACATGGCTTGCGCGATAACTCCACGTTAGGGTTTCCTTTGAATGGCATCTTTGAACAAGCAAGCCACAAGGTGCGGACCGGGGACGGTCCGATCTACCTGCAGTCCACTCAGGGTAGAACGTGCCGTCCCCGGCGCGTCCCTTGTGGCATTCTATTCACTATCAACTTCCGTTTTGGGAAGCCTGACGGTCTCGACAACCAGTTACTCTCGAAACATGCCGACATGGCTTGCGCGATAACTCCACGTTAGGGTTTCCTTTGAATGGCATCTTTGAACAAGCAAGCCTCAAGGTGCGGACCGGGACGGTCGGATCTACCTGCAGTCCGCTCCGGGTAGAACGTGCCGTCCCCGGCGCGTCCCTTGGGGCATTCAATTCACCACCAACTTCCGTTTTGGGAAGCCTGCGGTTCTCGATAACCAGTTCCTCTCGAAGCATACCGACATGGCTTGCGCGATAACTCCACGTTAGGGTTTCCTTTGAATGGCATCTTTGAACAAGCAAGCCACAAGGTGCGGACCGGGACGGTCGGATCTACCTGCAGTCCGCTCCGGGTAGAACGTGCCGTCCCCGGCGCGTCCCTTGGGGCATTCAATTCACCACCAACTTCCGTTTTGGGAAGCCTGCGGTTCTCGATAACCAGTTCCTCTCGAAGCATACCGACATGGCTTGCGCGATAACTCCACGTTAGGGTTTCCTTTGAATGGCATCTTTGAACAAGCAAGCCACAAGGTGCGGACCGGGGACGGTCCGATCTACCTGCAGCCCCCCCCGCAAATTCACCATTCACCATTTCACGGCCGAACCAGGTTCAACCGCACTGCCTGGTCCATGGCATGACGGGCGATCGGCGCGGCGGTACTGCCGCCGTAGCCACCATTCTCCACGACGACACTCACGGCGATTTGCGGACGTTCCACCGGGGCATAACCAATAAACCAAGCATGCGAATCACCCGATGGGTTCTGTGCGGAACCAGTCTTACCTCCCGCCGCCATGTAGAATCCTTCAAACGCTTTTTCTGCGGTTCCTGATCTGACCACACGTGCCATCATCTCCCGCATATGGATCGCGGTCTGTTCACTCATCGCGCGTCCCAGTTCCTTCAAGGGTTGTTGAAACGTCAGCCGGGGTTCCATCAGCAAACCATTGTTGGCAACCGCAGCGGCCACCATGGCCATGTGAATGGGCGTCACCATCAGTTCCCCCTGACCAATCCCCATCAGAGCCATGCTGAAAGAATCATTGGGAGACAAGTCCGGAAACCGGGATACCGCCGATTCCAAACGATCCAAAGGTCCTTGATACAATGTCAGTGATTGATCAAAACGCAAGAGTCGCCGCAACCAGTCGAATCCTTCCTTCCCGATGGTGACACCGACCTGTGCGAAGTAAACATTACAGGACTTCTCGATGGCCGTTCCTAAATCAATGGTTCCAAATCCCGGCCATTCCTTGCCGCGAGCCTGATAACTGTAAAAACTGAGATCGCGAACAATGCCTTTTCCATCGGGCGTGCGATACTCCGAGCCACAGTCAATCGTCAGGGGATACCCGGAGCCCAACAGGGTTTTTTCCAGATAGTAAGAACCAATGGCAACTTTGAAGACCGAACCGGGAGGATAAAGTCCTCGCAGCGCACGATTGAATAATGGTGATCCGGACTGCCGATTTGAGAAAGTGGTTCGGGACAATTTGTTGGGATCAAAGGCCGGCGCGCTGCAAGCCGCCAGGATGGAGCCATCCCGAACATCCAACACCACCACGGCCCCACGATAGGGTTGGCCTGCCGCCGGTTTGGCTGAATGATCATATCGCCCGGAAGCCAATCGTTCGTAAATACTTTGTTGCAACCGGGCATCCAAAGTGAGTTTGAGGTTCTTGCCTTGCGGTAATTTTTCCCGCGTCAGCAGTTTCTTGCTCACCGATTCCCAATCATCGGTCGAAATATCCTGGAGACCGGAAAGTGTGGGGTCGGCAATGGCTTCAAGTCCGTTCACCCCGAATACGGGATCAAAATACCCAATTAGATGAGCGGCTGATGGTCCCAGAGGATAACGGCGTTCAACGACGCCGTTCTTTTTCTGATTCTCAACCAGCGGGGTGCCGTTTCGATCCAGAATGATGCCACGTTGTATCTGAAGCGCTGGATTGAACTTCCGTCGATCGTGTTTCTGCATGAACGCCACAAACCGGGGCCGCAGGAAACCACCCAACTGCCAGGTCGCCTGGTAGACCAGGATACCCATAAACGCAAAAACCAACACCCAGCTTACCAACCTCACACGCTGAAGCTTGGGAGTCTTGACCGCTTTGTTGCTCTTGCGCACATCCGCATTCTTGATGATCAGGATCCACAGCACCCAAGCCACACCACAGAAGAATCCGATACGCACCAGGAAGGTGAATATCCGCACTTGTTCAGGTGTGATGGCTGATTCCATTCGGCGGAGTATGGAGCAAAAACCCTTCAATGATCAATGCTGGAAACTTGCCAATGATTGAACTTGCCCGGATAAGGGCACATCACCTACCCTGCACAGATCCCTTATGAATCCATTCATGGCTGAAATCGTCGGTACGATGATCCTTGTCCTTCTGGGCAATGGTGTCGTCGCTGGAGTTGTCCTGCAAAAATCCAAAAGCCACCAAGCCGGCTGGATAGTTATTACCGCCGGTTGGGGCATGGCGGTGGCGGTGGCGGTTTACATGGTCGGAGCCATCAGTGGAGCACATCTGAATCCGGCGGTCACAGTGGCCATGGCAACCATCGGACAGGGAGACTTTTCCTGGGGACAGGTACCGGTCTACATCCTCGCCCAAATGATCGGGGCAGTTCTTGGTTCCGTGCTGGTTTGGCTCACTTATCTGCCTCACTGGAAAGAAACACCCGATCAGGACGCCAAACGCGCCACCTTCTGCACCGCGCCTGCCATCCGAAACACCGGCAGCAACCTGATTTGCGAAATCATCGGCACCTTTGTTCTGGTGCTCGGGGTTCTAACCATTTTACGTCCGGATAACCTTGTTGCGGACTCGGGCTTCGACACCGGTATGGGGCCGCTTTTGGTAGGATTGTTGGTATTTTCGATCGGACTTTCGCTCGGAGGACCAACCGGCTATGCCATCAACCCGGCCAGAGATCTGGGTCCCCGGATAGCTCACGCCATCCTCCCCGTTCCGGGGAAAGGAGACAACGACTGGTCCTATGCCTGGATTCCTGTGGTGGGACCGATTATCGGCGGAATCGTTGGCGCAGTGGTTTACAATCTCCTTTGGGTAACAAACTGAAACAACTCAACTCATCTTTATCGCATGAAATATATCCTCGCATTTGATCAGGGAACGACCAGCTCCCGCGCCATTGTTTTTGATAAAAAGGGAAGTATCAAAGCTGTTGCGCAAAAGGAATTCGAACAGATTTATCCCAAGCCCGGTTGGGTTGAGCATGATCCACAGGAAATCTGGAGCAGCCAATTACAGGTTGCCAAAAGAGCGCTACGGAAGGCTGGGCTGACCTCAAAGGACATTGCAGGCATCGGCATTACCAATCAGCGTGAAACCACCATTGTCTGGGATCGTGAAACAGGTGAACCCATCCACAACGCCATCGTCTGGCAGGACCGGCGCACTTCCAAATTCTGTGATGAACTGCGGGACTCCGGGCTTTCGAGCATGATTCAAAAGAACACCGGACTCGTGCTGGACGCGTATTTTTCCGGCACAAAAATCCGGTGGATACTCAAGAACGTCAAAGGAGCCAGGAAACTTGCCAAAAGTGGTCGCCTTGCTTTTGGAACGGTGGATTCCTGGTTATTATGGAAACTGTCGAATGGTCAGCATCATTTTACCGACGCCACCAACGCCAGTCGCACACTCCTTTTCAATCTGAAAAAAGGAAACTGGGACGACTCCCTGCTGGAACTCTTTGAAGTGCCCAGATCCATGCTGCCCGAAGTCCGTTCCTCCAGCGAAGTGTATTTCGAAACCAACGTATTGGGTGGCAGTATCCCGGTGGCAGGCATCGCCGGGGATCAACAAGCGGCGCTGTTCGGTCAAGCCTGCTCTTCTCCCGGTATGGTTAAGAACACCTATGGCACCGGCTGTTTCATGCTCATGCACACCGGCAACCGCCCCAAGATTTCAAAGAATAATTTGCTATCAACCGTGGCATGGAAAATCGGCAAGGAAACCGAATACGCCCTGGAAGGCAGCATCTTTATCGCAGGAGCCGTCACCCAATGGCTGCGCGACGAGCTTGGCCTGATCCGTAAATCCGCCGACATCGAAACACTGGCCAAAACGGTCAAAGACAATGGCGGTGTTTACTTGGTACCCGCTTTCGCCGGACTCGGTGCGCCACACTGGGATCAGTATGCAAGAGGATCCATCGTCGGCCTCACCCGTGGCAGCAACGCAGGTCACATCGCACGCGCTGCGCTTGAAGGGATCGCTTATCAAGTGGGCGACGTCGTCAAAGCCATGGAAAAAGACGCAGGATTGAAACTGACCGAACTTCGCGTCGATGGCGGCGCTTCCATGAACAACCTGCTCATGCAATTTCAGTCCGATTTACTGGGAGTGCCCGTACTGCGCCCCAAAGTTTCGGAAACGACAGCGTTGGGCGCAGCCTACCTGGCAGGACTCGCTGTCGGCTATTGGAAGGACAAAGCGGATATTTCCAAACAATGGCAGGTGGACGCCCAATTCAAGCCGGGCATGAGCGCCAAACAAATCAAAACCCTCACATCAGGCTGGCAAAAAGCTCTCTCTCGATCCCGAGGCTGGGAAGAGTTTTAAATGGTGAATTTAAAATAGTGAATAGTGAATGAATTGTGAGCTATTCAACATTCACAATCACTCGTCCATATCGCGTCAACCGTGGCGAGCCGTGATCCGTGACTTCGAGGATGATGTGCATCGTCCCTGTTCCCGGTGGCATCACGCGCCCGCTCGGAACCACGAAAGACGCTTCTCTTTGATCGAAGTTTTTAATCGGAACGGGTTGCCCGCTGGTCCCACTGGACGTCGTGAACGTGCCGACTTCCGGATAGTAAAACCAATGGTATGAAAGCGCGTCCCCGTCCGGATCACCCGTTCCCCTGGCACTGAGTTGAACCGTTTCGCCTTTGGACGCCGTCAACTCCGCGGGATGCCCGAGTTTCACCACTGGAGGATGATTTGCCTCTGCGTAAGATTGCGTTCCCCAGTTGACTCTTGCGGCAAAATCATTCTGATAAGCGGAACGCCAACGCCAGATCGTGGCGTGATTGGTCTGGTGCCAGTTGCCATCGACACCCATGACCTCATCTTCCGCATTGGTCCAGAATGGACGTGTCTCCGGCTCCTGATGCCATCGCTGATAACGTGGAGTGTAGAACTCATATCGTCCTCCCCAACTTCCCCAATGTGGTTTGCCGGGTGTGTTCAATCCATTCTCGACTAGGCCCAGAAAACTGGGGGTATCGCCCTCCATGAGAAATTCGATACGCGGGTATTCCGCTCCGAGTGGACCTTTATTGCGGCGGATATTGTGATCCACCCAATAGTTGTTCACCAAACTGAAATCAGCTCCGGTAAACCGCGCATGAAATTTGTCCCCACTGATCCCACTCCAGGTGGCATGATGATACGCTCCACCCGCATGCATGCCCGGACTGGCGATGTAAAAGAGATCAGGAAAGGTCTTGCGAATCCAAGGCCCGCTGTTGTCCTGATCGGAAATGGTGTACACCCGCAACCTGGCTACAAACTTCGCAAGCTCTTCGGCAGAACGCGTGGCGCGCACCTTCCAGAGCGCCTGCGCCAACACATTGGGGCCACCCCAGACCGTGACCCACAAGGGACGATCCTCATCCCGGTCCGCCACCTCGATCAGCCAATCCGAACCGGAGGAATCCATACCCTCCCCAACGGCGTTCATGCCGTAATCAGGCCGCCCTTCGCGTAAAACCGAAAGCAGAGCATCGGCGGTGGGATAACCCGGTTCGTGCAGACTGAGATTCGCCTGCACCTTCCGGTAAGCATCCACAATTTCCCGAATACGCCAGGCCGCAGTCTGATCACGCTGATGGATAGAGGTGGTGGCCACCAATCCTTCGATATCAAAGTGATTGGCATAAGACAGCAACCGCACCATGGACTGTGCATCGTCCGGTTCGTTCTCAATGTCGGTGAGCACGAACAAACGCTCCTTTGCAAAAGTGGAGGTGCTACCCAAAATTAAAATCACCGTCGCCAGCGAAAGTTGAAAAATCCATTTCATCATACCATCATGTCAGAACAGTCTCGATCTCAACTCTATCGATCGAACACAAGTCGACACAAGCACAACATCACATCGCCACCATAGAATCAATCAAAACTCTTGGCGGCATTTGGAATCCCGGCACACCTCCGACCGAGGAGTAATACAGTCAGAACCCCAACCAAATGTAGCGCAAAAGAAGAGGGCTCTGGAATGGTGACGATGTTGACGCCGGAAAAGGTGCTGGGAATGCTTGCATCCGGAGCTCCGAGGACGGGCCCACTACTCAGAAGCACCTCAAATGGATTGGAATAAAACCAAGTTTGCCCTCCATCCGTTGTACCAGCCAGTAACAAGGTCGACGGCCCATCAACTCCATCTAACTCGGTGGTACCTGCAGAGAAATACCCGCCGGCAATAACAGACACCTGACGTCCAACAAAACTGCCCCGCTCGATCGCCAACTGCACCATGGTTCCAGCAGGTGCCGGAAACCCATCCACAGTAATAAGAGCTTTGCCAATGTTGCCAAGCTGAATTCTTCCCTGGGATTTTATTTGAAATACCCAAAGCACACATGACAAAACAATCCACACTCTTTCAAATCGTTTCATACAATTAATGCCGAGTCAGCCACTCTGATAAACATCACGCAGTTGGCACTCCCAATTCACCCAGCGTCGCCTTTTTGATCATGGCGTGGATTTGTTGCGAGTTCATGCCGAGTTTTTGGCCGAAGTCGGTAATGTGACGCAATTCCTGCGTGGACATGGTGCCATCCAGCATTGAAAGAGTGATCAGAAAATGAAGATCTTCGTAAGAAGTCGCTTCCAGTCCTTGCTCTTTTTCCAGCTTCGCTTGGTCGAAAAGAGTCACGATGGTCTCATCGGGTATGTTTCGGGATCGAGCCCAGTCGGCCAGGAAATTATTTTCTTTATCATCTAGGTCTCCGTCTATGAGCGAGATTTTGACCAGGTTTTTGAATGACTCGTGCAGTTGATCACTATTGAGCATTTCCGGTTCACCAGCGGTCTGGTTCTCGACTGGTGCTGAGGCTTGTCTCGACGCAGTGGCTTGCAGATAGTTTCGAGCATGCTGGCGTGAACGTCTTTGCGCTGAAACAAGGTAAACCACCACTGCCACCAGCAACAGAACGAGCAACAGGACAACGATCAAGTTTTGAACCAAGATCCCCACAAGAATGACCCCCATTGAAATGAGAAGTCCCGAAACGATACTAAACACAAGAATTCCCGCTCCTGCCAAACGCCCAAGGATCGGAACCGCAATAAGCAAATGAACGATCTGCCCCCAAAAGAACATTTGCCCGACAATAAGCGCCACCGCCCCGAACAATCGAACCATCCATTTGATTTTCTGGATGTGTGATTTCATGGATTGAAGCGCTGTTTCGCGATCTCCGTTGACGAGATGATGAAGCATCCCGTCATCCCGGATAAGTTTGGATATAAAACCCTCCTTGGCTCGAAACTGTTTCCCAACAGCCATCCCATCCTGAATCCTTCCAAAATAACTAACCGTCTGCTGAGCTGGAATTCCGAGGATGGTGAGCCGTTCGTCCCCCAGTTGTCCTTCGCCTTGTGGGTTGCGTTTGTAAAAAATATCCGAGTCCTGGACCAGGCCGCTTTGTTTGCCTTGCTGATTAAACGTAACGTTAGAAGCTGGGATCCGAAACGATGCATTCACAAATCGCAACTGGTCGCCGGAGACTGTAAAATCCCCCACTTGATATTCGACAGCCTGCCAGGTGTTTCCCTCGATTGTTTGATTCAAACCTGTATTACGGTTGTTCCGTTGAAGATACCGATGCCATCCTTTCGACCAGCGATCCCCATCATCATCATGGGTCGTTCCCAACTATAGATCTCGGCGAGTTCCTGCACCTGAAGATATCCAGGAAGCTTTTCAATATATCGCCCTCCAATCTCCAATGTTCCCAATTTAACTGTGAATGCCACGCTTTGATAGGAAGCCGATTCAAGAGGCGCTGCAAGCACCTGGGCTTTCTTTGCTGCCTGATAATAATCAAAACGCCCCTCATTTGTCCAAAGGCAAAGAATGGCTCCCAACATGATGATGGGACCAAAAACAACACCCCCTTTATTTCTACGATTTCTTCTTCGTCTTCTTTTGCTTAGGAACATAAAACAAAGAATGAGAAAAAGATGCTGTCAGGCAAATTACATTTTCAAATGAGAATTATATGAACGTCTTTGATTACAACATGTGCGTCTGAGTTTTGCCCGCTCTTACTGTAATAGTTTTTGGTCCAGCCCATGAAAAACCCTATTGTCACCATCTTGTTTCGCACAACAAATTCCAACAACCCATCATTGGAAGGAACTCTGTTAACAGCCCTATAACAGCAAGAATCTAACACTGGCCGCGCTTTTGTCTCGTTTCAAACTCCAGTTATGCCGCGATCATTTGATTCTGCTTGTCCTTCATCGGGGGCAAGTATAACTTTCGTTCATTCCATTGGCTCAATCGCGATGAACAAGTCGCATGCTTTCTTCACACAGATCGTGCGAAAGAAGACCTGAGGCCAATAAACAACTATTCATTCAAAAGACGCATATGTCACCTAAGTGGATTCTGCTTATATTAACGTGTGGTCTCGTGGGAACATCGGTAGCCCAGGATCGTCCGAGTGGACCACCTGCGGGACGGCCAAGATTTAACATACCCAAGCCGGGGCCACGCCCCCTGCCCATCCTTCCCGCACTGCCTTCGATGGAGGACAGTTCATTTTTCGCAAAACGCAATGTCCCGCACGGAACTGTCAAAAAAGTGCACTACAAAAACCCGCAGGGAACGGAGAAACGGATGCATGTATATCTCCCTCCTTCTTACGAATCGAACACAAATGAAAGATATCCCGTCCTCTACCTCAATCATGGAGGAGGAGATGATGACTCAAAATGGAGCAATACCGAAAAAGATGGAGGGCATGCTCAAAGCATTCTGGACAATTTGATCGCAGATGGAAAAGCCAACCCCATGATCCTGGTCATGCCCAACACTCGAGATATTGTGGCAGCTGTGCCTCCTCCTATGAATGAAGACGATGCATGCACCAAAGAATTCGCGTTGAGCATCATTCCATACATGGATGCTCACTATCGCACGATTCCGGATCGCAACGGACGCGCCCTGGCGGGTTTGTCCATGGGGGGTTTTGTGGTGATGCACACAGGGTTTTCAAGATTGGATCTTTTCAGCGAATTGTATGTCTAGAGCTCAGGTCATTTCAATGATGGCAGGGCCGCTTTTGAAGAGCGATTCAAGGAGTTGTTTTCCGATCCGGAGACAAATCAAAAGCTCAATGTTCCGTTGTATTTTGCATCCGGAGAAACCGACATCGCTTTGCGCAACGGACAAGGCGATCTGGCCATCTTCAATCGATACGGTTTGCGCCTTTTCTGGGTACTCAGTTCGGGCGGGCATGAATGGGGCAACTGGCGACGTTACCTGCACCAGAGCGCTCAAATCATGTTCCCATCAGCCAAATAATAATTAATCTAAAAAACTCCAAACTCATTAAACAAACATGAAAAGTATCTACGCATTCATCGCCGCAACCAGTCTGCTGGTTGCCTTCCACCCACACGCTCAACTCGAAGCTCAAAGTTTCGGCCGGGGGCCCCAAGTCACTTCGCCTGAAGTCAAAGACGGTAAAATTACTTTCCGCATACTGGCTCCCAACGCGAAAGAAGTGCAGCTTTCCGCGGGGGACATTCCAGGCGTAGGCCGGGGAACGGACATGACCAAAAATGATGAAGGCATCTGGGAGACCACTCTGGACGTCGCCCCGGGCTACTATCGATACAATTTCAACGTCGACGGTGTTTCGGTCATCGACCCGCGCAACCCGTCAACCAGTGAATCCAACAACAACACCTGGAGTCTGGTGGGGGTTGAAGGTTCCGAATGGATGGACACGCAGGATGTGCCTCGTGGAGCTGTGGCAGAAATCACCTATCACTCGTCGTCCCTCAAGCGCTTTCGACGCATGCATGTTTACACTCCTCCGGGTTACCAGAAAGGTGAAGGCTCCTTCCCTGTGTTCTACCTCCTCCACGGTGCCGGTGATTGTGACAATTCCTGGTCCACGGTTGGTCGCGCCGGATTCATTGTCGACAACCTGATCGCCGCCGGAAAAGCCAAGCCCATGATCATTGTCATGACCGCGGGTCACACGGGCGCCCGCATGTTCGGGGGACCGGATGAATTTTCCCAGGATTTCGTCAACGATGTCATGCCTTACATTGAGAAAAACTACCGCGTTAAAACAGACCGAAACAGTCGCGCCATCGCCGGTTTATCCATGGGCGGAGCACAAACGTTGAATGTCGGCATCCCGCATCTTGAAAAGTTTGCATACCTCGGCGTTTACAGTTCAGGGATCTTCGGAATCATCCCGAACCCCAACCGCCCCCAACAGGGCCCATCCTTTGAAGGACGTCACAAGGAAATCCTCGACAACACAGAACTCAAGAAAGGACTGAAACTGTTCTGGTTCGCCACCGGCAAGGATGATTTCCTGGTGGAAACCTCACGCGCCACCGTTGAAATGTTCAAGAAACACAAGTTCGACGTCGTCTACGAAGAAGGCGAAGGAGCCCACACCTGGATTGTCTGGCGTCAATACCTGAACAAATTCGCTCCTCAGTTGTTTCAATAAGAGGCTTCACGAGATGGCAGAATTCTTAACAGCAAATTCAGCTGCCTTTTGTCGTTTAACATCTCCGCCTGAACCTACGGCAATCTGGAGTGCGGCGTGCAGCGCCGCTCTGGATACGGTCCGATTGCTCGAACAGTTTTCAATAGTTGAGTCGGCAAGCTTTCGCGTTGAGAGGAAATGAAGAGAGGTAAAACAGTTTTTGAAGTTGTATGTTCTGACGTTTTCCTGAGGTATCCAGAGCGGCGCTGCACGCCGCACTCCATAGGACCATTGACCTTTTGTTATCGTTAGGGGTAATAGGGAGATGAATTCTAAACACCAAAATCCAATGATAATACTATTTCACCTTATTGTTCTAACCACTACTTGCTCCTTCCTGGAGGCACAAGGCGCAGGATCATTGCCTCGCAGCACACCCGAAACTCAAGGCGTTTCTTCCGGCGCATTACAGGAGTTCGTCGACGCGTTGGATTCGGAAATTGAGGGTATGCACAGCATCATGGTTGTTCGTCACGGACACGTCGTCGCGGAAGGGTGGTGGGCTCCTTATGCAGCCGAGAACAACCATGTCCTCTATTCACTAAGCAAAAGTTTCACATCCACTGCCGTCGGGCTGGCCGTGTCGGAAGGCAAATTCAGCATTGATCATCAGGTCGGCGAATTCTTTCCCGATGCCATGCCGGAAAATCCCTCCAACAACCTAAGGTCCATGCGGGTGCGGGATCTATTAACAATGAGTACCGGTCATCAGGATGAACCCTCCGCCTCTCCGGACGTGGTGTCGCCCGAATCCTTCCTTGCACAAGAGGTCCCGCATCAACCCGGCACCCATTTCAAATACAACACCGCCGCCACATTCATGCAGTCCGCTATCGTTCAAAAAGTAACCGGGCAGACTGTATTGGATTACTTGAAGCCACGTTTATTTGAACCATTAGGCATCACACAGCCGGTCTGGGACACGAATTTCCAAGGCATCTCCCTTGGAGGATATGGCCTGCGTGTGCGCACTGAGGACATCGCCAAGTTCGGTCAACTTTACTTGCAAAAAGGGCACTGGAATGGACAACAACTCATCCCTTCCATCTGGGTGGAACAGGCCACTTCCAAACAGGTGTCCAACGGCAGCAATCCGGTCAGCGATTGGAATCAGGGATATGGTTTTCAGTTCTGGCGATGCCGTCACGATGCGTATCGCGGAGATGGCGCCTTCGGACAATACTCCATTGTCATGCCCAAGCTGGATGCGGTGATCGCCATCACCAGCGGTGTCTCCAGCATGCAAGCTGTGCTGGATGTTGTATGGTCACGTTTTATCCCGGCCTGCCATCCGGACACATTGAGGCCCGACAAAGCATCTTCCGAACAATTGAAATCCAAGTTGGAGTCGCTGGTTATTCCACCGGTCGAGGGCGACAGCAGTTCCGCACTGGCTTCCAAGACGTTGAAACGTACATATCATCTGGAAGAAAACGAAACGGGCAACCGGTACCTGACGATCATGCAGGATCCGAATTCGGATCAATTGACATTCATCATGGATGGTTCAGAGCGTCCACTCCAATTTCGAGCCGGACATGGCAACTGGAAAACCGGACGCTCTCCTTTCCCTGTCGGACGACTTTCGGATTTCGAAGACGAACCTGTAGCTGGCTCCTATGCCTGGACGGATGAATCCACATTGACATTGAAAGTTTGTGCCGTGGAAACGCCCTTTCACCTGAACTTTGAATTCACCTTCAAAGACGATCAAGTCACCATCGAATCCCAATCCAACGTAGCCTTCGGTCCCAAAAAACGTCCGACGTTGACAGGGAAAATTTCCGGCAGCCGATAAGCCCGTTTTTTTTGACAGCGACTGCGGTGGCTGTCTAAAAAAATCAAAATCAGTCACCCTCTTCAGCCAAAAAATCAACCTTGGCGCTGAGTTCCGGGGTAAGGTATTTGTCGGGATTTTCAATCTGGACCTTGATTTGCAGGGTTCCTTTCTGTCGGTTGGCTTCGGGTGCGATTTCGACGACGTAACCCTGATACACACGATCCAGATAGGCTTCGGGTGAAATCCGGCAGGCTTGGTTGAGATAGATTTTGGATAGATCCGATTCGTTCAATTCGATTTCAACCTGCAGGTCTTCGGGATCCCCCAGGGAGATCAACGCCGTGCTGGGCCCGCGCGTTCCTCCGAATGACTGGGGTGTCACCAGTTCGTTTGGATCGACCAATTTTTCGAGCACAACGCCGTTGATGGGTGAACGTATGATCGTCCAGTCCAGATAGGTTTGGACCAATTCCACCTGCCCTTCCAGACGTCTGACATCGGCTTGACTGGCGGCAAGTCGCAGTTCCGCATCCTCCAGAGTCGCCTTCATCTCCACACTCTCGGTCACCAGACGACGGGCGCGATCCACGTCCAGTTGCGCCTGTTTGACCTGAACCTGCGCCACTTCAAGCGCCCCTTGGGCTTGTTTGAGCTGCGCCTGATATTCAACGTCATCCAACACTGCGACCACTTGATCCTTGGTCACGGAGTCACCTTTTTTGACCCGAATATCCCGCACGACTCCCATGAACCGGGGACTTAATTCAACACGTTCCCGATTGACAATATAACCACTGACCGTCAACAGAGAACCACCGAACGCCCTGACAGGTGGAGATTCCCTCTTTGTGGAAGGAGTGGATTCGGGAGTCTTTACATTAGGGGCCGACGAAGATACGTCTCCGGCTGAAGCGGTTTCATCCGGATTGGATGTATCCAGAATCCTTTGATCATCCCCCTCCCTCGGCCAGGCAAACCACACCGCGACCGCAAGCAGCAGAACGATCCCGCCGTAGATGATGCTCACGGTTGATTTGGAACGTTTCTTGGCGCTCGCCGGAATCTTAAGCTGTTGTATGTGGTCTTTTTTCATAGCGATTTCAGGGCATCAATGACAGGTGTCCGCGACGCTTTGATGGCAGGAATGAGCGTTCCAAACAATCCGATCAATGCGGAAAAAACAATGCCTTGCGAAGCCAGCGCTGGTGTGATGGTGAATTCAAAAACGGTTTCACTGAACGATTCGAAACCAATGGTTCCCGTTGCATAACCATTGATGGGCAGAGCGAGCAAACATCCGAACACACCTCCGATGGCGCAAAGCAGCATCCCCTCAATCAACAACCCGAGCACAATGGTTCGACGACGGAACCCAAGCACACGCAGCGTGCCAATCTCCCGAGTACGAGCACCAACCGTGGCATACATGGTGTTCATGGCTGCAAGGATCGCTCCGATGGACATGGCGGTTGCCAGGAAGTTCCCCAGCCATTTGATCGGAGTCGCGGTCATCGTCTGCTCCCGGTAATATGCCACTTCATTCTTGGCAAGCAACTGCAGACGCTTGTCTTCTTCCACCAGCTTGCTCAGGGCTGCAAGTCCTTCTTCATGGACCGGACGGACCAACAGGCAGGAATAGGAATCCCGATCAAACAAGGACCTGACCTCGTCCGCATCCGCCCAGATTTCCGAATCAAAGGCACAGTTACCAGCATCAAACCAACCCACAACCGTCAGCCAATCCGGGCCGGTTTTGAAACGATCACCAATCCCGAAATTGGCAAACCGGGCCGCCAGACGTTTACTGACGACCACCTCTCTTTTACCGGGTTCAAACCATCTGCCTTCCACCAATTTCACCTGGGGGCGCAAGGCCTTCCCCATCGGGCCAATGCCTCTCAGAGTCGTATTGGCTTCTCCGTTTTGCTCACGCCGCGGCAGATTCACCAGAGTGAGCACGTCGGCTGTGACAAGGGGGCGGTCATTCGCGTCATGTTCGATCCATTCAGAATAAAGCAGCGACCGATATTGCTCGAGCGTGACGATGCTGCTGGATTCGGATTGAGAACCTTTGCGGACGATCATGAGGTTGCGCGGATCACCTGTATTGGCGCTGCTTTTTTCCAACCCGACCGCCAGGGCCTGCACCATGACATAGACCGCCACCACCATAGCGATTCCCAAAATGGTGGCCAAGGTGCTGCGCCATCGCAGCACGACGTTTTTGGCGTTGTATTTGATGGGTAACATGTCGGATTAATCCAAAGTTTTCAGTCCATCCACGACACTCATGCGGCAGACGGACCAGCCGGGCACCACTCCCGACAGGACCCCAAGAACCATCGCAATGAGAAAGGCGCTTCCCAACATTCGTTCAGTCACTTCGAAATAAATAAACATCCCGCCTGACAAGGCCTGTATATCGATATTACTGAAGATCCACGCGGCTCCGCCAGCTCCCATGATCGCTCCCAACAGGGATAGCAGCAAACTTTCGGCAAGTATGAATGAGAGAAGTTCGTTACGACGAAAACCGATGGCCTTGAGAATGGCCAGTTCCCGAAACCGCTCGCGAATTGCCATGCTCATGGTACTGACTGAAACCAGCAGCAGGGTGAACACAATCGCCGAGCAAATGGAATCGATCAGCATCTTGATGTTGCCCCACATGGACACAAAGCTCATCTGAAAAGCGCGTTCACTTTCAGCCCGAACTTCAGAAGAGGTGTTGGCAAAGGCTGAGTTGATGGATTGAACAACCTGCGGGGCGACTTCCGCCGAAGCGGCGCGTGCCCACCATGTTCCCACCGTTCCAGGGTCGTCCATCAATTCATCCAGATAGGTGTGATGAAAAAACACCGAACGATCATCCAGAGTTCCCTGATAGGTCCCCACGATTTTCATATCCAGATCGGCCGGGTAAAACGTGCCGGTGAGCAACATGCGATCTCCTACTTTCAAATCATACCGCTCCATGGTATCAACACCCACCAGACAACTGCCCCGATCCTTGATCCATGTCTGCAAGTGTTCCGGCGATGCTTTGGCTTCCACAAAGACATTGGTGAAGCGGTTCGGATTCACAGCAAATTGAGCGAAGGTTGTGAACGATTCATTTCGATACAATCCACCGAAATAAGTAAACGGAGTCACCGCCGCCACGCCGGGGATTTTCTCGATCACCTGCAATTGACGCACCGGCAAGGGTTGAGCCAGCGACACTTTATTACGGACCGCAATGCGCAGGGATGCCCCGATATCTTCCGGCGGAATGGTGAGTTCTCTCAAGGCTACCTGCAAGGTCACGAACAGAAACAGACTGACCGCCACGCTCATCGCCGACAAGAATGCCCTGCGCTTGTTGCGTAGTGCATTTCGGATAATGAATGTCGTAGTGGTCATCGGAATGTTCTTGGTTCAAGGCAGCATGAGAACTTACATACTCACGCCTTCGTTTCGGATGTGGAAGGCTCGGCAAAACGCCCTTTCTCGAGATGAATCGTTCGATTACCAAAAGCAGCGGCACGAGGATCGTGGGTCACCATGATCACGGTTTTTCCGGCATCGCGACTCAGGGATTGAAGGATCTCAAGCACCTGCTGCGCGGATTCCGAATCCAGATTCCCCGTCGGCTCATCGGCCACCACCAGGGCGGGATCCGTCACCAGGGCCCGGGCAATGGCAACACGTTGTTCCTGTCCCCCGCTGAGTTGCTTGGGCAAATGCCCGGCCCGATCCTCAAGCCCAACCAGTTCCAGGGCGGTCTGCACCAGCTTTCGCCGTTCCGG
>Ga0255780_10001745_pt1 | contig 20065 bp, 20 predicted proteins | sample 071ome_32_FD_179978 | JGI IMG/M metagenome (GOLD analysis project Ga0255780, IMG submission 179978) | Coastal salt marsh microbial communities from the Groves Creek Marsh, Skidaway Island, Georgia - 071405AT metaG (version 2) | ecosystem: Environmental > Aquatic > Marine > Intertidal zone >... | reverse complement strand
CAAGGTAGCTGAATTCAGGGCACAAAAAAGCCCTTTGGTTTGACCCAAAGGGCTTGTGAAATTTGTTTTCAATCAATCTTACTCTTCGCCTTTTGCTGGTGAGATGAAGAAATTGAATGGTGCTGGTGTTGATTGCACAACATTTACCTCCGGAGTTGGTGTCGCCGGTGGCGTTGGGATGGTATCCTTTTTAGTTGGGGGGATCACCACTGCTGTGCCTGTGTTGCTATTGAACATTTGATTGCCTCCGACGCGGACACTGCGGACGACTCCATCGCGGGTGTAAACGAATACACTGGAACCGGAGATGATGTTGATGTCTTCCGGAGCGCTGATGAAGAAGCTAGCTGGGCCTTCAGTTGCATCGATGCCTACGACACCGGATGGAACTTTGATCTCGTATTTGGAGAGAGGCGAGGAGAATTTGTTCACTGCACCGGTCAAAGAACCGTCTCTCAAATCGAGTTGAACATCAATGATGGTTCCACCGCCGCTGCGCTCAAAATTCAAGCGTTCGAGCACCAAAGAAGAACCACCTTGCACTTCGATGGAACCTGCAGCGCCGAGGCTCAGGGTAATGGCTGAATCCGGGGTTGTGGTAATGGTTGCGCCGGGTGCAATTTCAGCACCTTCTTCAAGGGCTTGAGCGCCATTACCGTTATCAAACGATCCCCCACCTTTGACACCGGTGACGGTGGCGTTACCTGTTTCCCCGTAGGCGGACGTGTAAAAACCCAGTGTGAGCAGCGCGACCGCTGTCAGAAGGAGTTTCGATTGGATACCAGTCTTGTTCATCATAAATGCTCCTAAATATCGATGTGAATTCAAACTTATCGATTTCACACCAGCTTGCAAATCTTTTGGTTAATGTCAATCACAATCCACTTCCCCCTGCGATTTTCCTCGAGGTTCTAAAAGTGGAGTTTTTTACTGCGCCTCAGACAGTAGTGCATCCATGGAGCTGGTTCAAGCTTAGATTACAATTTAAGTTGAGTTGATGGGATGAGTGAACTTGGGCTTCTTCGCCTCACTTCAGGTGTTTGTCGGCGAAATTCATATATTGTTCCCAATCAAAGTCGGTCACATCATGCTTGCCTGTGCGTATATGATATCGGATTGTATCCCCTGCAGGTTGATTGGTTTCCGGCATTTCCTGAGCTGAGATACCTTTTTTTCCCAACAAGCGATAAACCGAATCGGCATGTAAGCCGGACAGGAACTCTCCCTTGGGATCCGCCCAACGGTCTTCCTCTGCGCTGGCTATATACACCGGTCGGGGAGCCATCAGGGCGATCAAAAAGTGCTGGTCAAATGGCAAAAGCTGTTCCCGGTCATTATAGTAGGTGAAATTGTCGCAAAACCAGTGCGGGAAGGAAGAGTTGATGCGTCGAACCGTCTCTCCGACAGCGCGTTTGCTGAGTGCGGCGCCTCCGCAGCCCGAGTTGTTGGATATGACCAGCGCAAAGCGTTCATCGTTGGCGCCTGCCCATAGGGAAGTCTTACCCAGTCGGGAATGCCCCAAAACGGATACCTTGTTGGCGGCGACACCCGGATCGGTTTCGAGGTAGTCCATGATGCGGCTCAACCCCCATGCCCATGCGGCGATGGAACCCCATTGGTGGGATTCAGGCGACTTTTGGGATTCCCGGTAAAACAGGGGGTGAACCCCATTTTGCCAGCCATCATCAAAGTCCGGGTCAATGTCTCCGTAATAGGCGGTGACCACTCCGTAGCCACGCTTGAGTATTTTATCAACCGGCCAGCGACTGGAGCCGGAGCCTCTGGAGGCTTCGGTAGCCTGGTGGTCCACGATACCTTTTTGTGGATTGCTGCGCATCCATGCTGTGGAAAGGGTGATGTCCGGATCATTCTGAATGGAATGATTACCGGCAAAGTTGAGTCCCAGAAACACTGGCGAAGGTTTTGCCGCTTTCAGTGGGAGATAGATCAGGACACTTATGTCCACTCCTTCGGTATCCGCTGTTCCTTTCAGATGGACCGTGACCTCCTTGCGACGGGCCAATCCGTCCAATGCGTCGACCGAATCGGATTCCACCGTGAACCGGATGTTTTCCGGGCGACCAGGCGCCTCTCCAAACATTTCTTTTGTCAGTAAAGACAGGATTTCCGGACGTCGGATGCCTTTCCACGCGGATGGGGTGGTGACCTGGGTGCCGTTCTGTGTGGTCAAAGGATCTGGTAAAGTGAAGCGGGGCACTTTGGCCTCATCGTAGTTGATTACCAAAGGCTGTGCCTTCAAAACCGCCACTGTGGAAAACAGTAGGCATCCTGCCAAGACTCCTCTCTGGAGTAGCTGAATGGATTGCATAACGCCATGACAATAAAAAACGCCCCACATGGAAGCAAGGAATCAATCTCGTGTCGTTATCATGAAATGCAATAGGTATTACGGGGCTTGTTGCCGGATTGGGGGCAACTTGGAAGCGAATGAGGAGTTTTGGAGAAAGTGTTTGCAATGCTAAAAGAAATTGCATTGAATTGCAAAAGAATGGTATAAGCATTGCGTGCGGCGTATTGTGAGAGAATTGGAATCAATTGAGAGAAACATGATGAAAACAAAGAATTCAGTTACGAATTTGCTATGCATCTTGCTAATATCTTTTGGCTATGTTGGATACGCACAAAACTCGAAACCATCCTATGAGTGGATTGGTTCTTACAAAGAAACTTTACTGATTGGGAGTAAAGGGTTCTTACCGTGGGGATCTGTAGATTGGAGGACAGACTATGTGAGGTCAGATGAGACGTTTGGCCCAGGAGGCTCATGCAAATCCGAAGCAATGAAAACGACTTTCTATCCATCCCACATGGTTCAATCCTACGGTATTAAATCATCAGTATGGAAAACTCGAGAACGGCATGATGGAACATACTGGTCCGAGTCTTGGGATTATGACGTTCATGGGCGAAAAAAGAATTACAAGCGACAGGAAGGTTATAAATTTTTTTCTGCGGAAGTGCCATCTTGCGAAGGAGACTGCGAATTGGAATTGGCACCATTATGCAAACTGAAGTTCACTGAATACCCAAAACTCTTTGTTACGGCTTCAGGTTCACAGGTGGGAAGTCAAAAATGGGATTTTGTCTTTCACATGACGACAAATGACGGGGGTACCCATGCATGCACCAAAGAGTCCACCTAACCGGACCAAACAGCACTGATACGGTATATACTTGTACATCCTTTTTTTGGTCGGGATATGATTGTTACGACAGAGTCGAAGTATTCAAGCATTGATAGGCGGAGGATCTTATGAACAAAAATAAAAGGGCATTAATTGGCTGCCTTTTCTTGGCTATTGTCTTTTGGATTTTCCAGGTAAGCCAGAGGCGTTCCGGGATGTCGGAGTTCAATGCAGTTGAGCAACATAGTGATGATGAAGTGGGTTTGGGGATTCGTAACGTTGCTCCTGTCGGGGACAAAGCCAAAAGCTTATCGGATATGAGTCAAAAGAAGCACTTCTACGATCCGGAAACCACGCTTGACCGGTTTTCCTTCCTCTCTTCTGACGGAGTCAAGTTGGCTTGGGTTTTGGCGCCATTCCAGCCGACAGCTGAGGAATTCCAGATATTGGCCCGTCATGAAGCCGAAATGGCCGGGTTGAGCGAAGTGGTGAGTGAGTAAGCGTTTTTCACTGTAAAAGGAAGGGCGCTATACATGGATGGTGTTTCCAAATTGAAACGAAAATTGAAACAAAGTTTGGGCAGTGATCGGTTTGCCGATTACGAGTATAAGCTATCCACAGACACCGGCTATCCCACATCGTGGCGCGTTCTCACTGTTAATGGTTTTGGCGAAGATCGTATTACGGAAATGCAGGAGCTGGCCAATAAATATACACGAACCATACATGGCACCGAATTGAATCCCCAAAAAGCCATTGAGGGATGGAAACCGCCGGAAGATTCCATACTTGTCAAAGAGGCGTTTCGCCAACGCATTCTTGCGGAGTTCGGTGAACAGGTGCTTTTTGACATCATGAACTTGAGCGGGATGGGGTTGTTTAATGGGATTGAGTCAGATCCAATGCATGACCTCGCAACGTATCGGGCAGCTGGATATAGGGAGGCTTGGGAAGATGAGGATGTCAAAGCCCGCATGAAATCCCTGTATAAGTCAACCTTTGCTTCGGATGAACTCAACGCTACGGAACCCTTGCCTTCGAGAGAGAAACTGGAAGCCCTGGCGAATCGTGAAAGGAACTTCCAGCTCGAGTTTGGTCAGCAGGTGGCGGAGACGCTTGCTGGAGATAAAGGGGCGCGCCCGTCCTCAACCATGCCTTGATGGTCGGCTTTGGCCTTTGCTTATTCGTGGAGACTGGGGGTGAGATAGCATTTTTGGCAGATACAAAGGTCCCCTTTCTTGAAATGGTATCGAGGGGGTGTTAGAAGTCATGAAACGTTTAGATTTCATGCCATCCATGTTTACCAATATTCCGCGATGGGGATCCCGATTTTTGATCCTGGGAACATTCCTCATGCTCCTTCCGGTATGGGGCCAAACCGAATTACCGGCTCCTGTGATTGCCAGCGGTCCAAGTCCGGAAGCCACCGAAGCTGCCGCCAATCTTAGTGTGGCGGAAGGGTTCGAATTGGAGATTTATGCTTCGGAGCCTTTGCTGGCCAATCCTGTCAGTCTGGATTTCGATGAATTCGGACGTTGCTACGTGGTGGAGTCGCATCGTCGTCGCACATCGGTCTACGACATCCGGCGCTTTCCGGATTGGTTGGACGCTGATTTTTCTTTCCAGACAGTGAAGGATCGTTCGGACTTTTTCAAAAAGAACCTTTCGGCAGGGAATCCGTCCATTCCCAAGTCTTACATCATCGATCGAAACAAGGACGGTGTGTTCGACTGGAAAGATCTGGAGGTGGAATCCGAGCGCATTGTTTTGTTGGAGGATACAGATGGGGATGGGGTGGCGGAGTCTTCCAAGGTATTTGCCGACGGATTCAATTCGTTGGTGTCCGGAGTGGCGGCGGGCGTTTTGGCCCGGGGTGACCGGGTGTGGTTTACCTGTATTCCGGATCTCTGGCAGATGCGGGACACCAACCGGGATGGTTACGCAGATCAGCGCAGTCAGCTGCATCACGGATTCGGGGTGCACATTGCTTTTGGAGGTCACGACATGCACGGCCTGATCATGGGGCCTGATGGGCGCTTATACTTTTCCATTGCAGATCGGGGAGCTCATGTGGAAAAGGGCGGGACAACATTGGTTGATGTGCCACATACCGGAGCCGTTTTCCGATGTAAACCCGATGGATCCGAACTGGAAGTCTTTGCCATGGGTTTGCGTAATCCACAGGAGCTTGCCTTCGATGCGCATGGTAACTTATGGACAGTCGATAACAACGGGGATGGGGGAGACAAGGCCAGGCTGGTTTACCTGGTGGAAGGGGCTGACAGTGGGTGGCGGATCGGTTGGCAATGGTTGCCCAATATGGGGCCCTGGAAATCGGAACATCTATGGGAAACCCGTGAAACCAACGAGGGGAATCATCTGATCCCTCCCATTGCATATGTCGGACACGGGCCCGCCGGGTTTGCTTATTACCCGGGAACGGGACTGCCGGAACGATTCAGAAACCATTTCTTCCTGTCAGATTTCCCGGGTGGGATTCGTTATTTCACCGTGGCTCCCGACGGTGCGGGTTTCCAGACACTCCATGGTGAAGAGTATCTCGAGAGCAATTCCAGAGATTTCATGGATGGCAAACTTCTCTGGGGCTTGTCTCCGGTGGACATCACCTTTGGTCCCAAACCGGGTGTCTATGTGGCTGATTGGATCCAGGGTTGGGAGAAAACAGACAAAGGCCGCATCTTCCGGGTGCAGGCAAAAGGAACCCGTGCATCCGTTCTCAATGAAGTGAACACGCTCCTTGGTGGCGGGCTTAAGGAAAAGTCGATCAAAGAACTCGGACCCTTGCTTTCGCACCAGGACATGCGGGTGCGTCAGGAGGCGCAGTTTGAACTGGTGCGCCGCTACGAACCGCCCGCTTCCTCCGTGGTCAAAGTGCTGAGTGGCGCATTCAATGTCAGCGCCATGGACGAGTTGAGCCGTGTGGCGAACGAAGGAAAAAACCAGCTGGGGCGGATTCATGCCATATGGGGTTTGGGGCAGTTGGTTTCCAAGGATCGGGATACCGCCAAGTTGCTCGTGCAATTGCTGAATGATCCCGATGAGGAGGTCGTGACTCAGGTGGCCAAAGTTCTGGGAGATCGTGGAGTGGTGGGGTATTACAATGATTACCTCGACTTGATGAATCATGAGAATGCGCGCGTAAAGTTTTTTGGGATCAAGTGGCTTTGGAAAACGCTTCAAGCAGGATTTCAGGAAGTTCAACACAGCGAAGAAACCAAGACCCTGGTCAACCTGCGTCAATGCGAACCGATCTACAACGTGCTGGCCAACAATAAAGATCAGGACCTGTATGTGCGTCATGCCTGTGTGATGGCTCTATACTACATCAACGATCTTGCCGGTTTGGTGGAAGCTGCAGGGCATCCCGATGATTCAGTGCGCATGGGAGCCGTTTTGGCATTGCGGCGTCTGGAACGTCCTGAAATTTCCGTGTTCCTCAAGGATGCCAATACTGCCGTGGTGACAGAGGTGGCTCGGGCGATCAACGATGCGCCGATCGATGGAGCGCAGCAGCAGTTGGCTCAACTGATTCAGCGTTCCAATTTGCCGGACGCCGCCGTGCGGCGGGCGATCAATGCACAATACCGCTTGGGGCAAACGGAGAATGCCGCCTACCTGATTTCACTGGCGCAGGATCAGGCGGCCAAGGAATCCCTTCGCTCCATCGCTCTATCGCATCTTGCCAAGTGGGCCAATCCTCCCAAGCGCGATCTCATCACCGGTCTATGGCGTCCTTTGTCGGAAAGAGATCCTCGTTCGGCAGCCGTACCGTTTCGACTCGCTTTGAGCAAGCTTATCAAGGAAGCACCTGATTCGGTCAAACAGGCATGCATCGATGCCATGGTGGCGCTTCAGATTCAGGGTGAAGATACCTTGCTGATTCATCTCTTGAACGAGCAGGATGTGTCTGATCCGGTCAAAGTGGATGCTGTTGAGGCGTTGGTGAAACTGGAAAGCCCCCGTTTGGCTGAGGCTTTGAAAATTGCGCGGGCCAGCTCGTCTGATGCCGTTCATGCGGCTGCGGTGCGTCATCAATCTTTGTTAAAACCTGAAGAAGCGGTTCAGTTGTTGAAAATCGACCTGGAACATTCATCCACTCCGGTCCGTCAGGCAGCCATCGAAGGGTTGGCCAAATTGAAAACACCCGAGGCAGTCAGTTTGTTGAGTGCCTTGTTGGATCGTTTGATTGATGGAACCCTGCCCGAGGCTTTGGGTCTTGATGTCATGGAAGCGATTCTGTCCGCGAGACAGGATTCTCTGACCGCCCGACTCAAAGAATATGAAAGTAATCTGCCCAATGATGATTCGTTGGCCTCTTACAGGACCACCTTGCAAGGTGGAAACGCCAGACTCGGCAAGGCCATTTTTGAAGAGCGGCAGGAGTTGGGTTGCATGCGTTGCCACGCAGTTGGCAGCAGGGGGGGCAATGTGGGGCCCAAGTTGAAGGATGCCTCCAAAAAACTGTCACGGGAGCATTTGCTGGAATCCATGGTCGATCCGAATCGGCGCATTGCCGAAGGATACGATTCCGTGATGATCGATCTCAAGGATGGTGAAAGTGTCAGCGGTGTTTTGAAATCTGAAAACGAATCCCAGTTGGTATTGCAGTCGGCGGATGGTGCCGTTCATACCGTTTCAAAATCCGACATCGACAGCCGCCGATCAACCCTTTCGCCGATGCCCGAGGGATTGGTCGGGATGCTGACCAAACGTGAACTGAGGGATTTGATCGAATATCTTGCTCAACCATGACCGTAGGAACCAAATCCGCTGAGAAAACGTTCGACCGGTTTTATTGGGAAAAGAAACTGCATGCCGAAGGGGCAAAGGCTCTGGCAGGAATTGACGAAGCCGGGAGAGGTCCTTTGGCGGGGCCGGTGGTTGCTGCAGCGGTTGCCTTGCCTTCTTCATGGTTTGATTCCGAACTACCGGAAACGCTGAGTGGCATCAACGATTCCAAAAAACTGTCCCCAAGGAAACGAGCCTTGTTGTTTGATGCGATCCGTCAACATCCTGAAATCCGTTTTGGACTGGCACAAGTTGAGGCTGAGGAAATCGATGCCATCAACATCTTAAAGGCCACCCATCGCGCCATGGCCCTGGCGGTGGAAGCCTTGAAAGGGTTCGAAGCCGATCATGTACTGGTGGACGGATTGGCGGTGCAAGGTTTGCCGGTCCCACACACGCCGATTGTGAAAGGCGATGCCAAAAGTTTTTCCATTGCCGCTGCGAGCATTCTGGCCAAGGAGCATCGGGATCGCTTGATGATGGATTGGGATGCCCGGTTCCCCGCATACGGTTTTGCCAGGCATAAAGGCTATGGTACCCCTCAACATCGGTCCGCCATTCTGGAATTCGGTCCCTGTGCCTTGCATCGCCTTAGTTTCCTTGGCAATTTGCAGCAACAATCATTGTTTCCATGGAACGATTGATCCAGCGCCTGCAAGGCCTTTTCAGTTCTGATACCACTCCGGATCATTTGCGAAAAGGATCGCAGGGTGAAAAAGCCGCCGAACGGTTTCTACGCCGTCGTGGATACAAATTGCTTGCGCGTAATTTTGCCTCCAAACGCGGTGAAATCGATCTGATATTTCGCGATCGGGATTGCATGGTTTTTGTGGAAGTCAAAACCCGGTCCGGCGAGACCTGGTCCCGGCCGGCGGCTGCGGTCGACGCCGACAAAAGAAAGAAGATTTGTAAAACCGCTTTGGACTATCTGAAAAAGCTCCACTTCCCCCGCTGCAAAATTCAGTTTGATATCGTGGAAGTGTTGTTGGACGACGAGGAGCAGGTGGGCGAAGTGCGTCATCTTCCCAATGCATTTCCAATGACCGAACCGTTGCGTTATCATGGTTGACGACTATGCCTGAATTACCCGAAGTAGAGACCTTGCGTCAACATCTGGACAGTGTGGCCAGGGGGTTTTGTGTTCAAAACGTCTCGATCAAGAAACCCCGCATCGTTCGGCCTGAGTCTGCGAGGGTTTTCAAACGTCAACTTACCGGTCAAACGATTCATCACATCGACCGGCGAGGCAAATTCCTATTGATTCATTTGAACCATGGATCGCCCTTCAAACCCCTGGTCATCCATTTGGGGATGAGTGGTCGTTTGTTTTTCAGGCATGGATTTGACGCTGTTCAGGGTATTCCGCATTTGGCAGTGGCGCTTGAAGGGAAGGATAGAGTGCTGTGTTATGTGGATGTTCGCTCATTTGGTCGTTGGACTTTTGATACCTCATCTATTGATCGAATGGGACCGGAACCATTGGATACTGATGCCTTTCACGCAGACTATCTGCAGCAGATATGCCATGGTCGATCGATCAAAATCAAAGATTTGCTGATGCATCAGGAACGCGTGGCGGGTTTGGGGAACATCTATGTCAATGAAGTCTTGTTCTTGTCACGTTTGCATCCTTCACGCCAGGTAAAATCCATTCCCAAGCGCGGATTAGCCACTTTATGCCGGGCTATTCGCAAGACCTTGTCCGAAGCAATACAACTCGGGACCACCTCCAAACTCGATTGGGAAGGCTCCGGGCATGGGGATGGTTTTTTCTACTTTGGTCGCTCGGGTCAGGCCGACCCAGACATGACAGAGCGGTTTCATGTTTATGATCGCGAAGGTCAGCCCTGTTCGAAATGCGCGTCTCCGATCCTGCGAATGGTGATCTCACAGCGGGGGACGTATTACTGTCCCAAATGTCAGTTACTCTGACGTCTCCTTATCTTTGGCTTGTATGGGAGAACTGGAAGGGTGGGTGCCCAGTTGGCGGATGCCATCCCAGACATAGAGAACACCGGATGCACCGGTGCAAAATCCAGCACCATAGAAAAGATAGATGATCCAGTGAGGCGGCAGTTTTGCCAAGACCAGAAGGATGATGAGCATTTGGAGCGCTGTTGCCAATTTGCCGATCAGCCTTGGTCGGACCTGAATTTTTCCGAAGGTGTAATGAAGGAGGATCAAGCCCAATACCAGCAATACATCCCGGCTGAAAATAAGGGCCGTCAACCATATGGGAATGCTGGGGAGGTAAGGATCGTTGTCCAGACTCAGCACAATAAACCCGGAGATGAGCAGCAATTTATCGGCGAGGGGATCCAGAACGGTGCCCAGTTCGCTGATTTGATTGTATTTCCTTGCGATGAACCCATCGATTGCATCACTCAGAGATGCCAAGCCAAATAACCCGAGAGCCGCATACCGCATCCATTCATTTCCCCCATGGACGTAGTAGAGCACGGCCACGATAAAGACCGGAACGATCAGGATACGGAGGATGGTAATTTGGTTGGCAACGGTCATTTCAACCCGGGGGCCATTCCAGGGGACGTCCCCCTAAAATATGGCAATGGAGGTGTGGAACGGTTTCTCCACCATCTCTGCCATTGTTGATCACCAGTCGAAATCCGTTTTCAAGTTTGAGTTGTCGGGCGACCTCTCCAGCCTTCAGGAGCAGATATCCCAATAGCAATTGATCTTCCTCTTGAGCTTCGCCAACTCGGGGGATGGGCTTTTTGGGAATGATCAGGACGTGGGTGGGAGCTTGTGGATTGATGTCCCGGAAGGCCAGCACGGAATCGTCTTCATAGACAATGTCCGCCGGTATCTCGCGGGCAATGATTTTTTCAAACAAGGTCGCACTCATGACATTTGATGGGGTTAAGCGTGAACGATGAGGGAGGATCCGGCGTTTGCCTTGCGATCGAAACACTCCCGAATGAAGTCGACCATTTGGTCATGGAGCTGCTGGCACCTGCGACTCCAACGTCGGGCGCCCAGATGGGCCTTGACGCAATTGCGTGTGCCGTGAATCCAGAGGACTCCCACTGGTTCCTGTTCCAAGCGCTGGGATAATTCCTCGCGCAGCCGCTGAAAAAGCATCAGATCAAATCCAAGTTCCTGCCTGCCCAGCCAATCTGCCAGATCCGCTTTACGGACAGGATTGGGTGGACGGGAATTTTTGGGAAGCGCGACTTTAAACCCAAATCCTTGCAACACTTCCTCTAGGACATGAGCAAACTCATGGAATGGTACGCTTTCTTTTCCCTGTTCATCCCTGAGGTAGAGCATGACTGCGTCGCAAATATTTTGCAGAATTTCGGGGTCCATCCAGGAAGCTTCTTCACCCAGCAATTCAACCGTCAGAAGTTCGACGGAACACGGCAAGGCCTTTCCGTCTTCCAGTTCCACCATCACACAATCTGGATTAAGCTGAATCATAGGGTTGTTTCCAGTTTTCTGACTTCTTGAACGAATTCGGTCGCATCCGTAAACCGACGATAAACGCTGGCAAACCTGACGTAGGCGACTTCATCCGCCACACGCAGGCCATTCATGACACGTTCCCCGATCACCATGCTGGGTACTTCGCGCTCGTATTCATCCAGCACACTGTTGTAAATGCGGTCAATAAGCTCGTGCACAACTTGTTGACTCACAGGTCGTTTTTCGCAAGCGCGGTGTAGGCCTGCCCCCAATTTGTCCTTACAGAAAAGTTCCCGGCGACCATCGCGTTTGATCACCATCAGCATTTCCCGCTCGATTTCCTCGTAGGTCGTGAATCGATGGCCACACTCCAAGCACTCACGGCGACGGCGAATGACCGCTCCCTCTTTTGAGGAGCGTGAGTCGACTACTTTGTCATCGATGCAACTGCATTTGGGGCACTTCATTCGTTAACCACATCAAAATGTATGGGCAAGAATTTAGCATACCAAATGTTGTGTCGTCAAGTGTTGGAACTTATTTAAGGAGACGGTGGGTGTCGTCTCAGCCATAGGACTATTCGTAGCTGGATTTTGCTTGCTGAATGGAGATTTCCGGCTTTTGAACAAAAGAAAGTTTGATTTCTGATGACGGAAAAATATGATCTCACCTGATTCCAGAAATCCAAAAATATACACTTATCATGATGAATTCCATGAAACGTATTCTCCCCGCCATACTCGTGGCCGGGCTCTCAGTTGGCGTGTTGAACACAGGGTTGGCTCAGGTGAAGAAAGGTAAAACCCGTCCGTTGACCACCGAACAATTGATGTCGGCAATCGTTAAACCTCACATGGGGGAACTCAAAAAGGGTCTGATTGATTCCAAGCCTTCATCCGATGAGGATTGGGAAAAACTCGCTTTGAGTGCCGCCCTCCTGAATGAATCCAGCTACACGATGATGGAGGACGGTCGTTGCCCCGACAGTATTTGGGCTGACGCCTGCACCAAAGACCTTCGTGAGGGTAGCGCTGCCGCCGCTGCCGCCATCGAAAAGAAAGATATCGAAGGTGCCCTGGCCGGATTCAAGAAACTGGGTGCTTCCTGCAAAGCCTGCCACTCGGAGCATAAACCAAAACACTGATCTTTTTCTCCTTCAAGAGCCCATGCCTCGTGCATGGGCTTTTTTTGTGCTTTAAATCGAATAGCTCCATTTTTTTCCTCCAACTGGGATGTCTGATATGAGCTCAAACACTGACTTTTACGTGAGGAGCAATCCCCAACAGTTTCTTGACCCTTACCCATTTTGGCACTAAATCATTGTTAAGGATCACAGGATTTTGCCGGAAATAACAGGAGGTATCCGGTTTGAGCAACCTGCATCAACCCATCCAACTGACATGAACAAGAACAGGCATTCACTGGTCCCAAAGGATTCTCTTTGGCTCTTCACACTCATTCTTTTCACCTTTGGTCTTGCTCCTTTAAAAAGCATTTCTCAGGAAGCTGCCGAGGAGATACCGACTCCCGTCGAACTTCAACAATGGGAAACAGGCAGTATACTCGGGGCTGCGTTGGCGCCTGACGGCAGGTCTTTTATTACCTTCGGTGAAGGGTTTGTCATTCAATGGGATGCGGCAACCGGAGAGCGTATTCGAACCTTTGGTGAGACGGGTGTGACCTATACCCATGGTGTGTTCACTCCGGATGGCAATTGGATGGCCATTGCTGGCGATGATCATGATGTCTGGTTATGGTCCGGGGTTGCGGACTTTTCATTGGGCAAGTTCACGGAGCAAAAGGATGTGATCAATGGTCTGGATTTTTCGGATGACAGCCTCAGGTTGGCCAGTGTGAGCGCGGATCATAAGGTGGTGATTTGGAATATGGAGAGCGGTCTGGAGGACATTAGTTTTACAGGAGGGGTCACACCTCCCTCCGATGTTCGGTTTTCCCACGGTCGTGATAAATTATTAACCGGTAATGGTAATATCACTTTTTTGTGGGATGCTGCGAATGGCGCACCTTTGGGGGGATTTGCCCAGACCAAAAATGTTGAAGGACTGGATTTCTCACCGGATGATTCCCGCTTTGCGGTGATCAATGATTTTGGCGAAGTCTTCTTGCATGACATTAACAACCCTGCGCCCATCTATCAGATCGATTCCCGGCTGAAAGGGGTATGGGATCTCGAGTGGATTCCCGGTACGGATTGGTATGCCACAGCCGGTGTCGACCGGAAAATCACCATTCGCACTCAGGACAACGCGACCGATATTCGTGTCGCTGAAGGGCATTTATCTCCTATCATCAGTTTGGATGTTAGTCAGGATGCCAGTAGAATACTCAGTGCCGACACATCAGGCAGAGTGATCCTTTGGCGCATCGGCGAACAAGCCGAAGCTCCTTTGCCAGCACCTCGCTTGATGGTTGCCGGTGATGACATTTTGGTTGAGAACCTGGTGGCCGGGACCACGTTGTACATCCAGCAAGACAATGAACTGACCTTTTCAGACCCGGCAATCAAAGGTCCGTTCAATATTCAAGAGTCGACATTCCGGCTGTCCGACGTACTCGTGGGCGACAAGCAGGCTTTCCCGATCCAGTTTTACAGGGCTTTGGTCAGCAAGGAATCGCCTTCCGAAATACCCGACGCACATTTCATTGGCCGACTACGGTTGGACGATGGATCGCTCAGCAATGTAAGTAATTCGACCTGGCTTATATCCGGTCAGACCTACCCGGTGCAGAGTTCCACGGTGGAAGTGCCAAACCTGTTCCCGGGCGATCATGACGTCAAAGTGTTCCATCACCCGGAGAATCGTTGGGATACTTCAGAATTTTGGGCTGAGTTGACCATTTCATTGGATTCAGGGAACAATGATTGGTCGATTCGTCGAAATCAGCCTTTTATTCTCGATACGGAATTGATTCATCCTGTTACCGGTTCAGCTGTATTGGAGTTGGAGCAGAACGACCCTTTTCAGGTTCGCTCCCGAGTTAAGAATCCATCCGGAGAAGCCAAAGAGGTTCGGGTTTGGTACGTGTATGCGACCGATCCTGCCGGCGGTAAGGTTCAAGGGCCTGCTCAAGTGGCCACTGCGACCCTTGCTGCGGGAGAAACCATGGAGATTGAGTGGAATCAGACATTTTCAGATGTAGGCCAGTATCATGATGCCGTCATGGTTGAAACCCTGGGGGACGATTGGCAGACTACGGGAAGCACGGATTGGCGTTTAAATGGGTTGAACATCCGCACCAAGACACCCGGAGAATTTGCCAATGTGTCTCCAGGCAACAATGCCGCATACTTTACCAATCAGTTGCTGGAGCAATTGGATTGGACCGCCTCTACTCCAGTAACCAGCTACGATGTTTATTTGGATAAGGATAATCCAACTCCAACAACGAAAGTTGCGTCCGGGCTAACGGAACCCAATTGGGCGGTTGATGTGCCTCTGACGGAAGGGATTTGGTATTGGAAAATTATTGCCCGCAATGATGATGCTTCCAGAGAAGGTGCCGTTTGGCGATTTAATGTATTAACACCCACTACGGAACCTGATCCTCTTCAGCCAGGCAATCCCATCTTCATTGCCGGACAGGAAATGACCTTGTTGCCTATCAAGGAAGGGACTTTTGTGATGGGGAGTCCGGTTACCGAATTGGATCGCACCGCCAATGAGGGGCCATTAACCACAGTGACCATCAATGATCATTATTGGTTGGGGCAGACCGAAGTAACCATTGACCAATTTCGTCAATATCTGCTCGACGGGGGGGACAAGACGGGGGTGAACTTTTCGGCGGCTGACTGTCCGATCAATGATGATGCCCAGTTTTCGTTGAGGGGAAATGCGTTTGGTTCAGACGGCCAACAACCCATGGTGCACATCAATTGGTCTGCGGCTGTCGCTTATTGTGAATGGTTAACCCGGCAGGCGAACGGTCAGGAATTGTTGATGTAAGGTTATGTATGCGCTTTACCGACCGAGGCTCAATGGGAATATGCTTGCCGGGCCCAGCCATCCGAGTTGCCCGGAACTGCTTTTTATTACGGTGAAGATCTGAGTTACACCAAGTTGGGTGATTATGCCTGGTACGTTGTGAACAGCGCGGCCAGGAGCCAACCCGTTGCTCAAAAACTTCCCAATAATTGGGGGTTACATGATATGAGTGGTAATGTTTGGGAGTGGTGTTCGGATTGGTATGCGGATCAATATCCGGGCGGCACAATAGTTGACCCCAGTGGACCTCTCAATGGCACCGAACGTGTTTTGCGGGGTGGCAGTTACCTCTTTGACGCCAGAAACAGTCGTTCCGCTTATCGATTCAGACAGTCGCCCCTGGAAGCTGGAAGTGATCGTGGTTTTCGCGTAGCGGTGCGCAAGATGGCCGAATGAGCACCCGGCATCTTTCTGATCCCAATTTGCTTTTTAGCTGTGAAACGGATCGTGCTTCGGGTATGCCGGATGCATGTTGGCACGACGTGTGATTCCATGCCTGGATGTGCATGATGGTAAAGTAACCCGCGGAGTGCAGTTTGGCCGTGCTGAAGCGGGTGAGCTGCGCAATGTGGGGGACCCGGTCGAACTGGCGCTCCGATACAATGACCAGGGAGCGGATGAGATGGTGTTTTTTGACATCACCGCCAGCGCCCATGCCCGAGCGTCCATGGTGGATGTCATCGAGCGTGCTGCCGACTGCTGTTTCATGCCTTTGACCGTGGGTGGGGGGATTCGCACCCTGGAAGACATGTCCGTGATGCTGAAAGCGGGGGCCGACAAGGTCAGTATCAATTCCGCTGCCATCTCAAATCCTGAACTGATTGGACAGGGTGCTCAAAAATTTGGAAGCCAGTGCATTGTGGTGTCCATCGATGCCAAAAAAGTGGGCGATGATCGATGGGATGTGTTCTCGCACGGCGGTCGCAAAAACACGGGCCTGGATGCCGTTGAATGGGCCTGTCGCGCCGTCGAGCTTGGGGCGGGTGAGATTGTGCTCAACAGTATTGATGCGGACGGCACCAAAGCGGGCTATGACTTGGCGATTACCCGGAGAATCAGTGAATCCACTTCGGTTCCCATTGTGGCCAGTGGCGGCGCGGGCAATTTGGAGCACATGGCGGAAGTGCTCGAACAGGGCAAAGCCGATGCGGTGCTCGCTGCCAGTATCTTCCATTTTGGGGAATACACAGTGGGAGATGTAAAGACCTTCCTCGGCGCCAAAGGAATCCCGGTGCGCATCACACCTGCCATGGCTTGAGAGCCCTGGATTCTTGTCCAAGCTCTTAATCCAATTCCAAGGTCTTTTTCATGAAGGCAGGCCGGTCGGTTGTGATACCGTTCACTCCCGCTTCCAGCATGCGTTTTGCGTCTGCTGGGTCGTTCACCGTGTAAACATGCACTTCGAGTCCTTTGGATTTGGCCGATTCGACAAACCGACGATCCACGGGACCTCCATGATGAACATCCACTCCATCCACTTTGGCGTCGATGGCCCGTTGAAGGACCTCTTCCGGTTCTGGCTCCCACTTGCGTGTCTCCTTGTTCTGTTTGAACCCCGATAACCAGAAACACGAGCAATCCGGAAACCGCTCTTTGGTCAGGCGAATGGTGTCCCAGTCGAAAGCGATGAAAACGGTTTGTTCCGCTGAAAGCCCGGAGTTGCGCACGACCTTTTCCAGATGAGGCAGCACCGTGCTGGGACATTTGATCTCAATGAAGATACGCTTGCCTGTGGGGATGTGAGCCAGGATGTCCTTGAGCAGGGGGATCCGGGTGCCCTGATACTTTTCCGATTTCCAAGTGCCCACATCGAGTGGCTTCAGGTCCTCATAATTGACATCGGCAACCTTCATGTCGGTGCCTGCCGTCCGGCCCGTGGTTTTGTCATGCAGGACAATGACCTGATTGTCCTTGGTGAGGTGGATATCCACTTCCGTGGCATCGGCACGTTCTTTCCAGGCCAGCAGGACTGAGGGCAAGGTGTTTTCAGGGGCTGCGTGGGACGCGCCTCGGTGAGCGACGATCGAGGGGGTTGCTGCATCCAATTTGGTCGGCATGATGGTATAGACAAATAGGGTGAACAAAGCTCCGGACACCCTTACGGATGAAAACGAGTTTCGAAAGTAACGCGGGAGGTGTTGAGTATTCATCATTCGATCTGCTTGGTTTGTGTCCTCCGATTTATCGCGGTCCTTTCCAATAAGTTCAATCAAATAACCGTGAATGTACGGTGACGATTCTTCGTCGATTCAAATGATTCTCACCATATTTTTTGAAACGAGTCTCGATTTGTGTTAGGTTAGTCCCTTTGAACAGTTCCGGTTTTTCAACGGTTTACAAATGATTCCAATCCTATTGGCAGAAGGGCAGGTAGAATTCCTGTATGTATGGAGCGAGGCGCGCCCGGAAGGCAAGGCGATCATCATCGTGCTTGTCCTGTTTTCCATTTTCGCCTGGTCCGTCATGGCGGCCAAATCGATGCAGATCCGTCGTGCACGAAAGCTGAATCGTCTGTTTGATCAGGAGTTCAGGCAACAAAAGAGCCTGATGGATATTTTCAAGCGAAACATCCAGGTTGATGGGTGTCCGCTCTATACGATTTATGCCATGGGGAATCGTGAATTATCCGATTGTCAGCGGCATCACAAAGAAAAGGGAGGGAAAGACGAAGACATGATCTCTCTCAAATCCATGGAACACGTCAAACGTGCCCTGGAACGGGGAGTGGCTCAGGAATCACTCCGGTTGGAGTCGGGTTTGATTCTGCTGGCGATCGCGGTGAGCGGTGCTCCTTTTCTTGGTTTGCTGGGGACGGTGTGGGGGGTGATGAGCGTGTTCGCCAGCGTGGCAAGTCAACAAAATGCGCAGTTGACCACCATTGCGCCCGGTGTGGCCGGGGCTTTGGTCACGACGGTTGCCGGCCTGCTGGTCGCGATTCCGTCGATGTTCGGTTACAACTGGTTGGTCCATAATATCAGGGTGCTCAGCGTGGAAATGGATAATTTCGCCCAGGAGCTCGCTTCCAAAATGGAGACTGAATACATCCCTGACGAATGATAACAGGAATCACTAACCCGCCGCAATGGGAGGAAACAGCAACACCGGGCACATACAATGTGGCAAATGCAGTGCCCAGAACGAAGCGAACCGGAATAAATGCCGGTCGTGTGGCGGTCATTTGTATCTCATTTGCCGGAAGTGTCGTCAGAAGTTCGCGCGCTTCCTGGACCTGTGTCCGACATGTGGCGAAAACAACCATCACCATCGGGATGTATCCAAGGAAACATTTTTACAGAAACTGTGGCGCAAAGTGCCCCAGTTGATCTTTTATCTGATCCTGCTGGCACTTTTGTACTTCGTGTTCACTTCATTTTAACAAACGTTTTTAAGGCCTAAATACGACATGCGACGATACACACAAAAAACGGCACTCGTGACGCTCAGCGACATCAACATCACGCCGCTGCTTGATCTTGCCTTTGTGCTGTTGATTATTTTCATGATCACGACGCCGTTGATGGAGCAGGGACTCCAGTTGCAGCTCCCCAAAGGGCAGGTCGCCGATCACGCGCCCGAGAAACGGGATCTTAAGACCGTGGAGGTGGATCCGGCGGGCAATTACTTCATAGAAACCCAGCCTGTTTCCATGGAAGCGCTTCAGGCCGATCTGGCCCGGTCCTTCGGGGAGAATCCCAACTTGGTGCTTGTCATCCGGGGGGATATGAAAGCAGCTTGGGAGCATATTTACAAAGTGCTCGACCAAGCCAAAGGACTGGGATTGCACAATATATATTTCAAAAACGAATTGAGCCAATAACCATGAGTCGACTCAACAAACAGTGCATCTTTGCTTCGGCAGGACTTCATCTGATCCTGCTGGTGGCGCTTGTATTTGGCGCCGGATTCCTTCCGACAAAGCCAATCAAGCAGGACATCGAGCCGTTCCACATGATGCCGTCGTCAGTGATTGAATCGTTGTTCGATGATCCGGCCGATGTTCAAGGAGAGCCCCAGCTCGAACCCGAACCTGTTGCGGAACCCGTTCAACCTCCAGCCGAGCTTGAACAACCTGAACCCGAACCCGTCAAACAACCCGAGCCTGAGCCTGAGCCTGAGCCGGTTGTCATCCCTGAACCCGTGAAACCGGAGCCGGTCAAACCCGAGCCCAAACCGGAACCGGTCAAGCAGCCCAGGAAGGAACTGCCCAAAGAAAACACGATTTCGAAAAAGGAAGAGCCCAAGAAACCCAAAAAACCGGTTATCAAGATCAGTACCGTCATCAAAAAGAACACCGCGAAGCCCGCTGTGAATACTCCGCCTGTTAAAAAGGTGAATCCCGCACCCCCCCGGCGCAGTCCGGCGGCCGACTTTGACCCAAGCAGAATTGAGCGCGTGGGTCGAGGCAGTCAATTCAAAGGAGTCACCACGGTATTAGGCAGTGCTTTGGGTAATTACGGACTTAAAGTGCAGGCTGCATATGATCGGCGGTGGACTCAGTCAGAAAACCTTTCCAATCGCAATGCAACGGTTCAGGTCCGTGTGGTGGTGGGGACCGATGGTTCCATTGTTTCCGCCAAAGTCGTCAAAAAATCCGGAGTGGCTTCTTTGGATCAATCCATTGGGCGGTTGCTGGATCGCGTGACCCGCATTCCGGATGCCCCGCCGGCAGGCGCATCA
>Ga0255780_10001744_pt1 | contig 20069 bp, 17 predicted proteins | sample 071ome_32_FD_179978 | JGI IMG/M metagenome (GOLD analysis project Ga0255780, IMG submission 179978) | Coastal salt marsh microbial communities from the Groves Creek Marsh, Skidaway Island, Georgia - 071405AT metaG (version 2) | ecosystem: Environmental > Aquatic > Marine > Intertidal zone >... | reverse complement strand
AGGGTGCATGGGGGAGGTTGAGCTTGCCTGACCGCTGTCGCGTATCCACAAGAGATCAAAAGGCTCCGATAAAAAGATGTTAACGCTCACTGCCGTCTCTTTAGCTCAGGCTCAAATACTCCTATCGCTCTTGGAGCACGCGCGAGATCCTGGCCGGGGCGGTCGGCGAGTAGGCGCCAGTCAAGGCGGGTACCCCGTTTGGCATATAGACTGTGACCGTGCGACGTTGGCTCGGTTGATGGGGCTTGAGCGCTCTGATTTTGTCGGCAGAAAGCAGCTTGAAAACGACCTTGAGACCCTGACTCGGGCGAGAATTATTTCAAACGGGGAGGCTTCAGCGCAGGACTGCGGTCCCGCTTTGATCGCGATGAAGTGCTACAGAGACCCGGAAGCTACTGAGTGGATAGGGTTCAGTTTTGAACTGCCCTGTCTTCTTGCTGAACTACACTGGCCAAGCCTCCAGTCCGAACGAAAATGACAGACGAAGGGATGCGCGCGGCTCGGTTAGGTGGCACGAAGTGTTCAATGTGACGCACGCCCCTTTAGACCCACGCTGCACTGACCTTCACAGCCGCAATGACAGAGACGCGTTCAAATGTTTTGTGAGGTCACCGGGGGTCGCAAGGGGTCGTTTCAAACCTCGCAGGGATCGGGCCAGATCAGTTTTCGGCGACGAAGATGACTCTTTGCGCCGCCATGCCATGACCTTGATTGCTCAAGGATACATCAAACCTGTAAATCCCTTACGCAGTGCCGCTGACTTGTAGTGCTGAAGCCAAAGCTACCCGTTCCTCTCGTGAGGACGTTCTTGGGGTTCGTATAGGACCGATGGATGTGATCAGCGGTGAAATTTATTGATGTTGTTTATTTTAGTCTATTAACACTGTGAATTAAGAACGATACCTATTATAGAGCGCGGCGATAGGAGGTAACTTACGGTTTTAAGACGAGTTCTTTAACAAAGATATCTTCTTTTCAAGAGCTCAAATCAATCGATTCGCATAAAAAGGGGGGAACTATGCGACACCTATCTTTATTTTCTTCAGCCGCTGGGTTGTTGGCAGTGCTAATAACGCCTGCCGCTCAATCTGCGGTTATCGAAGAAATTGTTGTCCAAGCACGCGCACAGGAGGAATCTGTTCGGGATATTCCAGTGGCATTGACCGCTGTGAGCGAAGAACGGATGGACCAGTTTGGCATCGAGAGCATGATGGATCTCGAAGCCTTAACGCCACAACTCAGTATTCGGCGCGCGACCAGTGGCAGTGGCACTTCAATTTCTATTCGAGGTATCTCATCGCCTTCAACGAGCATCGGGATTGAACAATCCACCGCGGTCATCATCGATGGGGTTTACTTCCCGCAAGGGCGTTCGATCAACGAGGGCCTGTTCGACACCAATCAGGTGTCGATCTTGAAAGGCCCTCAAGCCTTGTATTTTGGTAAGAATGCCACTGCAGGCGTGATCTCGGTGCGAACCAACAATCCTGGCGATGAGTTTGAGGCGAGCATTCGTATTAATAACGAGTTTGAAACCAAAGATAGAACGATCGAAGGTGTGATCTCGATGCCTGTCAACGACCAGTTTGGTCTTCGTCTCGCGGTGCAAGCATCTGACATGAAAGAAGGGTGGATCACCAACAGCGCCAATCCTGCAGGCGGAACTTACACGACGCTCGATGCGGCGCCCTTGCTGGCAGAAGGCGTTCAAGTCTTTAGTACAACCGACAACCCCGTCGCCACCGAGTTTTTCCCTCAAGAGGAGACTCTGTACGTGCGCTTAACGGCTGCTGGTGACCTGACCGATACCTTTAGCTATAACATCAAAGGGTCTTATGGCAGCTACGAATCTGCGTATACAGGGGGAGGGGAACTCTACAACTGTTCAACGTTGAATGGCGTTGCCCATTCAAGCGCGGCAGATACAGATGGTGATGGTTATTTGGATCCGACCCCATTGCCGGATGTTGATTGTATTTTTGATGGCGCTCAAGGATGGAATGATGTTCCTCCAGCCGTAGCGGCGACGAATCCACTGCTCAATATGTTTGGCAATGGGGATTCCGGTGAAAAGTATGAGTCGAAGTCGATTACTGCGAGTTTTGACTGGTCGCTCTCCTCAATGGATGTGAATGCGATTTTGAACTGGCACGATCAAAACGTTCAGTGGGTAGGTGACCAAGATGCAAGTGACGTGACGAGCATTTTTGCGGGCGAGGAGAATAAATTCGATAATCTCTCTGCCGAGATTCGTGCGGTGACTACTTTTGATCAGCCTGTCAATTTTGTCATTGGTGCGTACTATCAAAATACGAACCTTTGGTTTGACCAAGACGTGATCTTTGCTGCGGCCCAAAATTCGGCAGTGGCAAATCCTCACGATGAGTTCACGGCTTACAACAAGCTGTCAGAAACCGATGGCAGTACGCAGTCTGTTTATGGGGAAGTAGTCTGGGATATCGATGACCAATGGCAATTAACTGCTGGCTTGCGTTATCACCATGAAACCAAGGATTCGTACTTCATTCAGCCGTATGTGAATCCTTTGTTCCAAGGCTTGTTCACTCAGTATGACCCATCGAATCCTGCGACTCGCCCGTTATTCGACCAAACCTTTAAGGATTGGATTCCTGAAGTGACTCTTCGATGGGAGCCAACGGATAACGTGACCTACTACGCGGCTTACAAAGAAGGGTTTAAGTCGGGTGGTTTCTCAAACAGTGCGATCTTGAGTAATTTGTCACCGCCTGGATGGTTCGACTTCGTGTTTGAACCAGAACACAACCGAGGCGGCGAACTGGGTGTGAAAGCATCACTCTTTGACAACTCGATGCTCGCGACGTTCGAACTCTTTCACTACACGTTTGAAGACTTACAGGTGGATTTCTTCAACTCAGCCCAGTTTGCTTATGTGACTGAAAATGCGGGTGGCTCGAAAACATACGGCGGCGAATTTCAAATGGAATGGGCAACGCCTGTAGACGGGTTAACGCTGTCGGGATCACTGGGCTATCTGTCATCGAAATTCACGGATTTCGATAATTTTTGCTTTACCGGGCAAACACCTTCCCAGGGCTGTGAGGAGCTCACGGCAGGTAAAGTCGAAACGCAGCTCAGACAAAACTTGAATGGTAATACGCGCCCTGGCGCGCCCAAGTGGAGTGGCTTCGTCGCAGCCAATTATGAGCGAGAAATTGGCTCTGGTTTGCTCTTCGGTTTGACGGCGAATCTGCAGTACAAGGGCGAGACGGGTTTGAGTGCTTCTGACCCGTTTGCGACTTATCCGTCGTACACGATGTTTGATGCCAACGTCCGAATTTTCGATGCAGATGACACTTGGCAGGTTGCCTTGATTGGTAAGAACCTCAATGACGAATTAGCGATTGTTACGTCGGGGAACGTACCAGGTACTGGCGCGAACACGGGTACGGCGTTTGGTTTCCGCTCGGATCAGCGCGGTAGCGCGGTCCGTGGTCGACAGGTCGAGTTAGAGTTCATGTATCGATTCTAACCCTCGAACTTGAAGGAATGAGAAGCCCGGTCGCCTAAAGCCACCGGGCTTTTTTTTACCTCGAGCATCTCAGCTTTCAACGACAGGCGTGGACGCCCTAGCAAGGGCAGGCTAATCTCATTCATTGCGTTAAGCGGTTTATTACGCGAAGCGAATGGAAGCGCTGACCGGATGCGATGGAATCATCGAGCGGTGGCGTGAGCCGCTTGTTTTACGCAACCATAAAATCCTGAGTGAAGCTGCCCGTCAGTTCCTAGACTCACTCACTAACCGAAAGACCCGTGGACTCGGGAGAGAGATGTTATGAAACCACTTGAAGGCGTTACCGTACTAGAATTTTCAACCATGATCACCGCATCCTTTGCGGCCATGATGATGGCCGAGCAAGGTGCTCGGGTGATTAAAGTGGAGCCGCTCAATGTGGGTGATCCGATGCGATATATCGGCGCCAACAAAGGTGGGATTTCATCACTCTTTGCCAATTGCAATCGAGGCAAACGTGCTATCCGTGTGGATCTCAAAGACGAAGCCGGTCAGAGTGTGATTCGCGACATGATTAAAGAGGTTGACGTCTTCATCCACAATTTCCGCCCTGGCGTCATGGATAAATTGAATCTGGGTAGTGATGCTTTACGCGCAATCAATCCCAATCTCATTTACACCGCCATTTCTGGTTTTGGTAAGGAAGGTCCGCTCGGTCGGGCGCCCGCTTATGATCCAATTATTCAGGCGCATGCGGGTCTTGCCGCAACGCAGGGTAGAGAGGGTGAGCCCGCCTTCTTTAGAACTCTGATTTGCGACAAGATCACGGCGTACACCGCATGTCAGGCGGTGACGGCCGCACTGTATGCGCGCGAGAAGACAGGACAAGGGCAACACATCGATCTCTCTATGTTGGATGCTGGGCTGTTCTTTATTTTCCCCGATGGCTTTCAAAACCACACCTTGCTTGATGATGATCATGAGCGAGGACCTTTGCTGATTGATCTTCTGTATGAGCTCACGTTGACGAAGGATGGTGCAGTGACGATTTCAGCGGGCACTCAGGAGATGCAGATGCGGTCTCTGATTGCCGTCGGTATGGAGCACCTCCTGGCGGATGAGCGTTTCAACTCGTTTGAGAAAATGGTGGCTAATTTGGCTGAGTTTAAGGACCTGGTAGCCGAGGCCTACTTGGAATACACCACAGATGAAGTGATTGAGAAGTTGAAAGTCGCGGACGTGCCTTGTGCGCGTTGTCTGAGTAAAGAGGAGGTTTTATCGCAGCCTCAGATCGAAGCAAATGACACGGTGGAGGTTATGGATCATCCGATCATGGGCAAGATGCGGATTGTGAAGTTACCCGCTCGGTTTGAGGGCGAGCGATTGGCGCCCGCGAGACCGAGCCCTGATCACGGAGAGCACACCGAAGAAGTGCTTGTAGAATTCGGCATTGACGCTGAAAGACTGAGCGGCCTCATCCATGAGGGCGTCATCAGCTAGGGTTGCTAGCGGATCGCTCAAGGCGTGAGCCTCCGAGACCGTCGATGGGGCGATCAAAGCTCGCTTGGGTCGTAGAGCTTCGACGAGGCCTTCATGGCGCGCGATTGCATGCGAAGCGATGCCACGTGAACCCCTTGGTGATTGTAGGCGTGCTGGTCGTACCACACGAATTCGGTTTTCGGACTTTGACCAACACACACCACCTCGCATTGAATGTGATAAGGCTGATTCATTAAGAACGGCCCGTTAACGTGCACGATCTCCATGGCGCTGAAGAGTCCGGTGGATTCCTCAACGAGCGGTCCAAGACCGCGCATCGCTGACCCCCAAAGGTACTCGACCAAGGTGCAGGGCGCGCCGACGGGCGCCCCCCAAGGGGAGGTTTCGCGATACCAGGGCAGTGGATCGCTGATCAGGGATTGATCAAACCTCGAGAACTGCTTGCTCGGATCCGCCACGACCTCGTAATCCCCAAGAGACATCCCGGGTTCAACTCGCCTTAAAATCCGAAGTTCCGATGGCGAGCAGGGACGATAATCTAGGCTTCTAACTGCAGATTGACTGGGGTCCCCCAGGCCAGCGGTCCCCTCGCAGACGAGAAGCCCATCGGCGCGTTCCATCCAGACCCGTGTCGCTTTTTCAGGTGCCGTAGGCGTTTCTGCGAACACCTGGACTTGCTCTCGGTCGATGGTGGCGTTGCGAAAGATGAGTGAGAGATAACCGTGTTCGAACCAGTCTTTGCCGAAGAGGTCAATTAGGACGGGTGGAAACTGATTCATGTGGACATCACCTGCCACAGTGCCGCCGCGGAATCCGAGCTCAGCTGCGGTGGCGTCATCGTGAATACTGCCAGCGCCGTCATTCGCGGACCAGTTTCTTGCTGCCCACAGGGGGCCTTGTTTGATGTCTCTCGAAGTCATGACGATGTTCCCTTAGTCCCTTAGTCCCTTAGTCCCTTAGTCCCTTAGTCCCTTAGTCCCTTAGTCCCTTAGTCCCTCTATCTATAAGCTTTAGCTTACGTATCCGTTTGCGGTTTGAAGTGCCCTATCGGTTTGATTCCGTAGCGCCTGTGTATTGGATCGCGTCGACGCGGCACGCGAGTTCAAGCTGAGCGATCAATCGGGCAAGCCCAAAACACGTTTCGCGATGATGTTCAGCTGAATTTCGTTAGATCCCCCGGCGATAGAGATCGATTTAGCCTCGTAATTCAATCGATTCATTTTCAGTTCTTCATCACTGAATCCCTCGCCTTGCCAGCCCAGCGCTTGTGAACCTCTCAGCGTCTGCTGCATTTCGAGCTGTGACTTGACGAGTTCTGCCTCCACGTATTTAAAAATAGACGTCGCGGCACCAGGGACTTCGTGTTGGCGTTCCGCCAGTGCTCGCTTCTGCGTGATCAGAAACGATCGTCGCAGCATGTCGATCTCGCTGATTCGGCCGCGAATCGCCGCGCGCTCACTCACGTTCTCTGACAGGTAGTGGTCTATGAGTGTGCCCCAGTCAGAATCTGGTTTGATCCTTTCTAGAGGGCCCGCAGTATCTGCATTAGCGAGCATTGAAAGACCCGAGCGTTCGTGCTGAAGCAGTCTTTTAGCCACCGTCCAGCCTTGGTTCTCTCGGTGCACCAGATCATCCTTGGGCACCTGCACGTTGTCGAAGAAGGTCTGGCAAAAAGGAGAATCGCCGTTAATTAATTGAATCGGCTTCACCGTGACGCCAGGACTGTCCATCGAAAATAAGAGGAAACTGATCCCCTCATGTTTCGGTACATCGGTTCGTGTTCGAACCAAACAAAATATCCAATCGGCGTGCAAGGCACCTGATGTCCAGATCTTTCCGCCATTGACCAGGTAGTGATCACCGCAGTCTTCGGCTTTCGTTTGCAGGCTGGCTAGATCTGATCCAGCGCCCGGTTCACTGTACCCCTGGCACCAGGCGATTTCGCCCCGAGCGATTTTGGGCAGATGCCGGGCTTTTTGTGCATCGGTTCCGTATTCAAGGAGGGTTGGGCCAATCATACTGAGACCCATGCCGCCGAGCGGTGGTCTTGCCTGAATCCGCTGAAGTTCCTCCACTAGAATTTTGAATTCACTGGGTGATAGGCCGCCGCCGCCGTACTCGACGGGCCAAGTGGGGGCTGTCCAGCCTCGCTCAGCCATCCGGTCTAGCCACAGATAAGCCTCAGGATTGCTGCTCTGACGTTTGCGCCCGCCGTTAACTTCCTCCCCAGGCCGAATGCGCGTCCGCATTGAGGCCGGGCAATGGACTTCAAGCCAATCTCGGGTCTGTGATCGAAAATCGTCTAACGTCATGGCCAGCGCCGTGTCCCAAAAGATTAGATTAACCAAGCCTTCCCCGGCAGGCAAAAGCCTGTGCGTCGAAGAGGCTCTGTGCGAGAATCTTGAAGCCCCGTGGAAAGACCCCTTGCTTGCACTGAAGTTGGTAATCGCTCATTTGACCTAGGTTTGAGATTCAGCACTAAGTCTGAATGGACATCCTGGATATTAGAGCCTGGATGTTAGACATGAGGTGTTGTTCGTCCGCTCTTGCTACAGCGTGTGATGGGCCTTCGATGGGCTGAACCAGGGGGCAATGATGGCCAGGCGACAATGAGACAAGAGATGGATAGGAACAAGAAGAGGAAACGCGATGGATTATGCTGAAGTGGTATTGGGTCGAAGAAGTATTCGAGGGTTTTTACCAAAGCCCATTCCCAAAGCGTTGATCAAAGAAGTCCTAGCGATGGCGATTCGTGCCCCTTCGTCGCTGAATACGCAACCGTGGAATTTCTATGTGGTCAGTGGCGAGCCCCTAGACGCCATTCGCCAGGGGAACACGGAGCGAAATCTGGCCGGCGTGCCCGACTCCAGGGAATTCAGAGGGCACGGTGCCTACGAAGGCGAGCATAGAACCCGTCAAATCGAAATTGCCAAACAATTGTTCGCGGCCATGGGGATCGCGCGCGAAGACAAGCAGGGTCGGCAAGAGTGGGTATTGCGTGGGTTTCGACAGTTCGATGCGCCGGTTTCGATCGTTGTGACCTATGACCGAAGCATTCATGGCGGGGATATCGGGCCTTTTGACTGCGGTGGCGTCACCAATGCGTTGGTAAATGCCGCTTGGTCCAAAGGGCTCGGTTGCGTGATTAACAGTCAAGGCATTATGCAGTCACCGGTGGTCCGTGAGCATGCGGCTATCCCCGAGGACCAGGTCATTATGATCTGTGTTGCCATGGGTTACCCTGACGACGAATTCCCAGCCAATGCGGTGGTTTCTCAACGGAAATCCCTGGATGAAGCGGTCCATTTCGTCGGGTTTGGGGATGAGGAATAAAGGCTGTGTGCTAGGTTGAATTGAACAACAGGATCAACCCTATCTTTTGGCGCTGTGGTGCGATCTAGCGTTGATGGAGAGCTGGCGCTATAGGATAGAAAGCTAATAATCGCCATGCTCAGTCGTAAAGTCAGCGCCCAGATTTTCAAAGGCCGCGCGCTACTTGTCGGGTTGTGGATCTAGCGGGGCCACTGGGTTAACTAAATCGAGATTGGCTAGGCGGATGATCTAAAACTCATCGGGCCTATGAAAGTTGCCAAGACGTCACGCCAATCGAGGCGTTCTAATGCCTCGAAGCCGGTTGCAAGTAGTCAATGAAATTGGAGGAAAGTTTGGAAACGAATACCAAAGTGGTCCTGGCAAAACGGCCTGAAAAGGTCGCGACGTCAGATTGTTTCGAAGTGATCTCTGAGGCACTGTCACCGCTCGCCGAGGGCGAGGTTCGTGTGCAAGTGGCTTATATCTCTGTAGATGCCGGAACGCGAACGATGTTGGTGGGGGATGGGTTTCATCAGCAAGTCGGGTTGGGACGTACGATTTTGGCCGGGGGTGTAGGGCTCGTTTTAGAATCGAGAGCCGAAGGGTTTGAGCCAGGGCAAGCAGTGCGCGGAGCCTTGGGTGCGCAAACGATAGCCACGGTGTCCTCCAAGTTGATTGAGCCGGTGGAACCGTTACCCGGACACGACCTTAGCATTCATTTGGGTGCCTTGGGTTCATCGACCGGGATCACCGCATGGATCGGCGTCAATTGCGTGGCAAAGCCCAAGGCTGGCGATGTGTTCGTAGTCTCAGCGGCCGCAGGTGCGGTGGGCTCGATTGCAGGTCAAATCGCCAAAAAGCAAGGGGCTCGGGTGATTGGGATTGCAGGGGGGGAACGCAAAAAAGCGTTTCTGACGGAAACCTTAGGCTTTGATGCCGGCATTGATTACAAATCGGAAGATGTGACCGACCAGCTCAAGGCGCTAGCTCCTGAAGGTGTGAACGTGTTCTTCGATAATGTGGGCGGATCGGTAATGGACGCTGTGCTTGACGTGATCGCCATGAGGAGCAAGGTCGTGATTTGCGGCGCCATCTCGCAATATAACCAAATGGACCAGGTGGTTGGGCCCTCTATGTATCTGCGACTCGCTGAACGCCAATCGATCATGGAAGGATTCGCTTATTTCCATTTTCCTGAATCTATTCCTTCGGCCAAGGCGGAGCTCGCCGATTGGGTGAGTCGAGGTGAACTCGTGATCGCTGAGGAGATTCTTGAGGGTATTGAGCGGTACCCAGAAGCTTTAGCCTTCATGTTTGAGGGTGGCAATCTCGGGAAGTTGATGGTGCGAGCGAAATGACACCGACTTTGGGGTAGATCAAGGGTGGGCCAATGTTTCGAGCGGCTGATTAAGGGTTGGCTCAGTCTCTGGCCGAAGCGCTGGCGCTCCAGCTTGAAGGCGCTAGGAGGGAAGGTTATCCGGCAGCTGATGGTAAATGAAGACCAAGTCGAAGGCTTTTTGCGATTTCCGAAGAGAGGGTGCAGCGGAGGAAGTCATCTATTCCCTGATGAGCTCAAATGGAAGTCGAGTCAATGGTGAGGCACGAGCGTTTTTAGAGTGATGTCAGCAACTATCTTAAGCAACTTGAAACAGGTGCCGACGGGAAGGCTTCCTCGCGGATCAGCGGCGCTCGAATGGACGCGTGCGAGCATTGACCTTCGCGCTGGGGTCGCTTCTCGGCCCGTTAGGGTGAGTGGCGCTCAATGAAGCAGCGGGTCGGAATTGTTGGTGCCGGAGTCAATGGTGTTTGCGCCGCAATCGCACTGGCTGAAGCTGGTCATGAAGTCACCCTGATCGATCGTGGGATTCCCTTTGCTGAGACGAGTTCAAAGTCCTCTAAGCTGCTGCACGGTGGCATTCGTTACTTGGAACAGTTTCGTTTCGGTTTGGTGCGGGAAGCGCTCATCGAACGCGCCTGGTGGTTAAAAGAAGCGCCTCAGTTCACGCGCGTGAGTCGATTCTATATTCCTATCGATGAGTATTCACCACGATCGAGATGGATGCTTTATGCCGGTGCCAAGCTCTACGAGGTTTTGGCCGGGCAGCGGGGTCTTGGGCCGAGCCAATATCACTCCGCTCGGGAAACGCTAGAGCATAATCCGGAACTATCACCCGATGGTTTGCGCGCGAGCGTCAGCTATGTGGATGTGCAAATGGATGAACCTGGTTTGTCGGCTTGGTTGCTGGATCGAGCGATGGAGGCAGGGGTGCAGCTTGAATCCGAAACAGCGGTCGAGCAGGTTCGCACAGATGGCAGGCTCTCGCTTGCTTCAGGCGACGAATGGCCCTTTGATTGGGTGGTCAACGCTGCGGGACCCTGGTCAGCCGGTCTTCTGGCGAGGAGCGGTATCCAATCAGAGTATAAGATTGCTCTGATTCGAGGCAGCCATTTGCGTTTCAGTCGGCCCTTGATGCATCCGCTTGTTGTGCAATCTCGCGTGGATGATCGTATTGTCTTTCTTCTCCCTGAACCCGGTGGGCTGTTATGCGGCACGACAGAAGTTCAGCATAGGGAAGGTGAGCCGATTCAATGTCATGCTGATGAAGAGCGCTATCTACTTAACGCTGTGCAGGGCGTACTTTCGGGCGAATTGACGGCTGCTATGATCGTAGACCGATTTTCAGGTGTTCGGCCGATCGCGTTCAAAGGTCATGCGTTGGACGATTTTTCGGGCGCTTCACGGGACAGTGAAATCGAAGTCAATCACCGATTGATCACGATTTTTGGTGGCAAATGGACTTCAGCTATGCATTTAGGCGAGCGCATCGCTCGGAGGGTGCAGTGATCGCTCGTGGTGCAATGGGCGAACAGTGCTGGCGTGAGTCGATTGGCCTCGAGCGCTAGAGAGCCAATTGCTCGCCTAGTGTGACGGCATAGCAACTGGGGTTGGAATCAGGCGCGACGCGAACGGGCCTCGGCAAGTGTCGGACGTTGGCAGGCCGCGGTTGATGGTGCTCGGGGATCATTTCCCTCTACGCTAATGTCTTCGTCGAATGGCAGTGACACCAAGCGCTTGCGGTCAAAGTAAACGAAAGCGTGCGCTTTCTAGGTGGCTAAGATGAGCGAGGAGATCATGGGGCGATTCATCTTCTCGCGCCTTGACTCTCTTTTGGTCATGACCCCCTCGGTTGTGGCCCCCGGTTGTGGCTCCCTTGGTCGTGGTCCCCTTGGTTGTGGTTCCCTTGGTTGTGGTCCCCTTGGTTGTGGTAAAGCCGACATAGAAAACACCGTGTATAGGCAGGCTGAGTCTAGTCATGGAGAGCTGCTTTTGCCGCGATGTTCGAGTCTCGTTACTATCGATCTGAGCAGCACGGATGACACAGGAGACGTTCATGCAGATCACTGCCGCAGTAAAGTATGTTGGGGATGCCGAATTTAAAATCGAGCCTTTAGAACTTGAGCCCCCGCGCGCCAATGAGATTTTGGTCAGAATCTTGGGCGTTGGGCTCTGCCACACGGATATCGTATTCGCGGGTCGAACCGACGGCTATCCATTTCCTGCGGTATTTGGTCATGAGGGATCTGGAATTGTCGAAGCGGTCGGAGACGCCGTGACCAAGGTGGCCGTGGGTGATGCGGTGGCCATTTCGTTCCGATCGTGCGGCGCGTGTGATCGCTGCGGAACGCATGATCCAGCCTACTGCCGAACGATGCCCATGCTGAACTATATCGGTTCCCGTGAAGATGGGTCGTCGGCACTCAGTCAGGACGCGGGTACCGTTGCCTCTAATTTTTTCGGGCAGTCATCCTTTGCAAGCCATGCACTCACCTATGAGGCGAATGTCGTTCGAGTCGATCCCTCGCTGCCGGTCGAGTTGCTTGGTCCACTTGGTTGCGGCATTCAGACAGGGGCTGGCGGTGTGATGCGATCGCTTGCGGCCAAGCCTGGGTCCTCCATTCTGATCATGGGCGGCGGTCCGGTGGGTCTAGCTGCTGTGATGGGGGCTAAAATTCAGCGGTGTGGCACCATCATCTTGCTAGAACCGCGTGCTGAGCGACGCGCCCTGGCGCTGGAGTTTGGAGCGACCCACGTGCTTGACCCCGCTGAAACACCGGATTTGATTCAGGCCGTGCGTGACCTCGTGCCTCTGGGTTTGGACTATGCCTTTGATACCACCGGTATTCCCGATTTGTTGCAAGCGGTCATGGGGTGTCTTGGCTCGATGGGAACGCTCGGCGTCGTCGGCATTGCGCCTCCAGGCACGCCCGTGCCAGGAGAGCTCACCGGTTTAATGACCTTTGGCCAATCGATTCGAGGCATCATCGAAGGTGACAGTGATCCTGATGCGTTTATCCCCGAGTTGATTGATCACTACCGCGCCGGCCGGTTGCCTTTTGACCGATTAATCAAAACGTATCCACTGACACAGATTAACCAGGCCATCGCTGACCAGCACGCTGGGCGCTGCGTGAAGGTGGTGCTCATCCCTTGAGCCGCGCGAGGTCAACGTCTCTTGAAGTCAGGCGGGCTCAATATAAAACCCCCGCTAAGAGGGAGAAGCATGAAGGAGGCTCTCCGCCGGGAAAGAAAGGGATCCACTGCGTGCTGTGGAATAAATTAGCCCACTCAAATGCGCATGGCGCATTTGCGGGCGAGTGCTTAGGGCTCGTGGCTCGAAGAGAGGGATCCGCCAATTTTGGCGCGGCGGGTCCTGCCCATTGGGTCGGCCTAACTAAAATCGTTGGAGGCGACATCGATGTCTGAAGATGGCTTGCTGGGCTTCGGCAGCGTTGACGGTTTGAAAGCATTCGATCAGTCGATTATTGATGAGTTTCGAGCGAACTCGGGTCAATGTGGTGGTCGATTTGAGGGTAACCCGATGCTGCTGCTCACGATGCGGGGTGCGCAAACCAACCGCTTGTTGACGACCCCTCTTTCTTATTGTGCAGATGGGGATGACTGCATCGTCATGGCCTCAGAGGGCGGAAGTTCTAGGCACCCCATGTGGGTCTTTAATCTCTTGGCGAATCCTGTGGTCATGATCGAGCGCGGTAGTGAGACTTATCGAGCCCTTGCAGATGTCCTGTCAGGCCAGAACAGATCCCGAGCCTTTGAGAAAATGATTGCGGCATTGCCCCGGTTCAAGGACTATCAAGATCAAGTGGCTCGAGCGATTCCGGTTATTCGTCTTAGTCGATGCGAGCAATAAAGGCTCGAGATTTTTATGATGGTCACGCGTGCATTCCGCGTTGAATACTGAATTGATAAGTCATCGACCCGTCGGAGCCAGGATTCAGGCCAACGTTTAGCCAATAGGAAAAGGGGTCTCAATGAATTTTCCAGAGTATCAATCGAAGTATCCGGAGCTCGGATTTTACGGACTTCCAGGACACACGCGCTCACCCCGAGACATTTTGCGACAGGTCCAAGATGCCGAGGCGCTAGGGCTCGGCAATGTAATGATTTCTGAACGCAGTGACTTCAAGGAAATCGCGGCTATTTGTGGGGCGGTTGCCGCGGTGACCACCGAAATCTTTATAGGCACGTCAGGAACCAACCTTAACAAGCGGCACCCTACGGTGACGGCATCCATCGGAAGTACACTCAACCGCTTATCAGAGGGTCGTTTTGCGCTGGGGCTAGCGAAAGGTGTTGCCAGTCACTGGAAGGCCATGGGACTAAAGCATCCGACCTACGCTCGCGAGCGAGAATTCATTGCTCTGATGCGCCGCCTTTGGAAAGGCGAGACCATTACCCAGTATCAGGGTGCGCTCGGAGACTACCCCGTGCTGTCTATGCCGCCCTACTTAGATGAAGATATTCCGATCTTGTATGTGGGGTTTGGCTTTAAGAGTCTTGAGCATGCGGGAACATGTTACGACGGGACGCATCTGCATACCTTCATGAGCGACCAAGCGCTGACTGATGCGGTGGCCGCCGTCCGAAGAGGCGAGGCTATGGTCGGTCGGCCAGAAGGGATCTGCAAGAATTGGTCCGTGCTCGCGACCGCCTGCGAGGTGAAAGAAGAGGTCTACCTAAAATACATTGTGGCGCGCCTCGCGACGTATTTGCAGATCCCTGGCTATGGGGACATGTTGGTCCAAGTCAACGGATGGGATCCAGAGACGCTCGTGGCGTTTCGCCAGCATCCGTCGGTGAAGTCGGTGGGGGGCATGATCGACAGTGTAGCAACCACAACCCAACTGGCGGAAATTGCCAAGCTCATTCCAGAATCTTGGTGTCCAGCAGCGGTCGGTTCAGCGAAAGCTTGTGCTGAGCGCTGGGTTGATCAATTTAATGCGGGTGCAGACGGCATCATTATCCATGCGAGCACGCCAGACGAAATTGCGCCTGTATTGGCTGAATACGACAAAATTCGCCCGCACGCCCTGTTTGCTAATCGAACCAATCGACCGGGTTGAGATCAATGCTTGGTCAATGTGCGACCTCAACCGCGATAAGTCACTAGCCAAGGCCAGAAAGATGGCGTTCGCTGGACAAGCGCTGCGGCAGAAAGAGAATCTCAAGTGCGATTGCGACCTCCGATAACCCATGAATGAACAAAGCTCTGCAGTGAAGAGACCGAGTCGGTTTGCCGCGATAGAAGCGGGTGGGACCAAGTGGCGAGTCAGCGTGGGTGAGCCTCCTCACGATGTCCGCTCGGTGACGATTGCGACACAGGATCCTGCCAGCACGCTGGGAGAGGTGGAGGCGTTCATCGAGGCCGAGTTACGTGTCCGGGGGCCCATTGACGCATTGGGTATTGGCAGTTTTGGGCCTGTAGGGGTGATGCCCAACCAAGACGGCTTTGGTGTGATTGGACGAACACCTAAGGAGGCCTGGCAGGGCGTTAACTTGGTGTCTTATTTCGCTAAATTGGGTGTACCTGTGGCGGTAGACACGGATGTCAACGTTGCTGCCAGGGGGGAATTTACAGCCTGGGGCAGTCCCTCAGGGCGATTGGTTTATGTGACAGTAGGTACCGGGATTGGTGCTGGGGTTGCGGACTCTGGGTCGACCAGCCTGGGTATGGACCATGCCGAAATGGGCCATATCACGGTCCGCCCGCACGCGGAGGATTCATTCGAGGGTGTTTGCCCTTATCACCGACATTGCCTGGAAGGGCTGGCCTCGGGGCCAGCGATCGCTGCTCGCTGGGGAGCGAATTTGTCAGAGCTCAACGAGGATCACCGGGCGCATAGGATCGTTGCTTATTACCTTGGGCAACTGAGCGCGACACTACTGCTCACATTAGCGCCGCATCAGCTGATCATGGGCGGTGGGGTGCTCGAAACGCCTGGCCTGTTGGCTTTGATCCGACGGTCGACCCACGAGCTATTAAATGGGTATCTTGCTCGATTCGATCAGTTGGAAGCGCTTGATGAGGTGATTCGGGCCCCTAGGTTGGGGGCCCAGGCGGGAATCACGGGCGCGTTTTCACTGGCTCGGCAAGCAGCGACTGCCTCAGGGTCTTTATCCCGGTAGGCGTTCGAACGCGGCCACCCCATCTGGAATACGGTGAAAGGGTTGTTGATCACACGTATAAATTGCGATTTGTGGCTGACATTCTTTTGGGTCATCGAGCGTCCCTGCTTTCAAAACCACGGCACCTGGCAATCCCGGCGCGCGAGTCAGAATATGGGTTCCGCAATTTGGGCAGAACTCTCGAGTCACCGCGCCTTCGATATCATCTCGGGTAAAGCCCTTGGTTTGACCTTGAGTAAACGTCAAACCTGCTTCAGGCACAGCCATGAAAACATTAGCGGATCCACCGGTTAAATATTGGCACTCCCGACAGTGACATTGGGCTTGCATGACGGGGTCGCCCGTGGACTCATAGCGCACGTCACCACAATAGCATCGACCGGTTCTGCTCATGTTCTTTCTCCTTTTGAGGTTCCCAGAGCTTAGTCGTCTTAAAGCGTGTTGCCCAGTCCCAGTCCCAGTCCCAGTTCTAGCCCAAGGTCTTTGCGCTGCGAGCTATTCGACAGCGTTTTGACAGGGGCTGATACTCGGCCTTAGTCGGAGGTGGGGTCGTGGACTGCCAGAGCTAGTATCGAGCCGCGAGTCGCACGTAAGGGACGAGGCGCAAGACAGGTGCTGAGCCAGGTTGCTGATAGGGGCAGTCTGACTTGGACTTAGGACTTAGGACTTCGGATGGTCGCCTGATCTCAATCTATCCAGAGTCAGTGCGTGCCGATGATCCCTTTCTCGATGAGCCCTTCGATATCGCTATCACTTAAGCCTTCAGCGCGAAGAATTTGGACCGAGTGCTCGCCAGTAAAGGGAGCGCCGAGCACCTCGGTCGATGTTTGATCGAATGAGACCAGCGCGCCATGACGAAGATAGGCGCCGATCTCTGCGTCCTCCGCGGGCAATTTCAGATGATTCATTTCAACTTGTTGATCGGTGTGCCAAAAGTGGGCCGGCGTTGCTCGATCGGCACGAACGCAAGCGACGCCACGCGGAACACACAGAGACATCCAGTCATCGGCGGGGCGCGTCTTGAAAACCTCGCTCAGTTGCGTTGCGGTCTCATCGTCGTTGCGAGCAAGATCCGCCAGCGAAATTTGATCAAAATGCGCTTCGGCGAAGCAGTGGATCAGGTTGGCTTGCTCAGTCTCACTCGGGACCGCGAGGAAGATCCAGGTGTCGCCCGCGCAGGCATACAGCCTGTAGGTTGCCGCCAAACCGTAAAGGTCTGCATCGGGCTTGGGTCGAGGTTTTTTGCCAGGGTAACGAACGAAGTCATCGGCATTGGCGTACGCATTGGTGCCAAACATATCGACCATGATTTGCTGCCCAAGGCCCGTTCTTTGTCTTGCTGATAGCCCAATCAGGGCTGAAGACGCGATTACAACCGAGGTATTGGGGTCGGGGTTCAATTCATTGGCGCGCATGAGTTTGCTGGTCCAAGCAACCAGTGAAGTAGGGTTTTCAAGCGTTGAAGGCAGTGATTCACCCATCTGATAAAAGACCCCGCCGACCGATGCGCCCGGAATGGGATGGGTGCTCGGCCGATGGGCACTGGGGCCCAAGGGGCCATAACCATTGCTTTGCAGGTAGACAATCCTCGGGTTCAGTGCGTTAACCGTTTCATAGTCGATGCCGAGCCGCTCCGGTACACCGGGTCGATAGTTGTGTAGTACAACGTCAGCTTTGCTGATGAGGTCGAGCACCAACGCCTTACCCTCGGCAGCTTTAAGGTCAACTGCGAGACTCTGTTTGCCCGCGTTGACTCGCATCGCGCCGAGGCCGTCCATCATCGATCGGAATGGATCACCGGAAAGGGGCTCAATTTTGATGACGTCGGCGCCCAGGTCAGCAAGAATTGAGGCGCCTAGGGGGGCCGCAATAATGGTTGCGAGTTCGATGACCCGGATGCCTTTGAGTGGTGCGTCGCGATGGCGGCCAGTGATCGGGGCCGCTCTTGGCGTTTCGAGCCAAGCATTGATGAGCGGGGCTGCGTCATCGATAGCCTCAGAAATGCTCGCGGGTGTCTCACTTAGTTTAGCCAAGGGCCCGATCTGAACACCCTCTGCGCCGAGAGGTACCACATGCCCGTTGGCAACCAAGTCGGGGTCATCGAGGGCGTCTTGCGTAGATTGATAAACGGTTGCAACGATGCCGCCATCTTCAATCATAGCTTGCATCCACGCCGACGAGTCTCGGGATTGAATCCGAGCCAGCATGCGTTCCCTGAAGGCCTCGTGGGCGGCCTCCTCGATCAATAACATTTGTTTAGGATCGTATAGAGGATCTGCCAGAACATCGATGAGATCTGTGGCGATAAGAAAATTGTCGAACAGATGGGGCAGGAGATTGCCGAATTGCATCCATCGACCGTCACCCGCTTGGGCTGGGTGATAATAAAGACTGGGCTTTGGTGGCTGATCGTTGCGGCTGAGTAAAGGGATAAATTGCGCGTATCGCTCGGGTTTTTGCAACGCGATCAGCCCACCCATGTCATAAGGCAGAAGGCCTTTGAGCAGACTGGTTTCGATGTGTCTTCCTTGGGCGCTACTCGCTTGCTGGAGCACTGCCGCCAAGATGCCGCTGACTGAGGATTGAATCGCAACGTGGGTTGCCACCTGGACAGCCGACCAGACGGGCCCAGGACGGTCAGCAATACCCGCAAATTGCAGCATTCGACCCGCGTAGGCTGCGGCCACGTGCTCGTAGCCTGGCAGATCAGCGAGCGGTCCGTTCATGCCAAACCCCGTGATTTGGCAATAATTGAGATGGGGAAAGCGCGCGCTGAGCGTTTCAAAATCGAGCGCTCTCGCTGCCAATTTGCGGGTGCGCCAATTCGTCACCAGTACGTCTGCCGAGGCCAGGAGCTCAGCGAATTTGACCCGATCGCCTTCAAGATCGAGATCCAGCGGGCAGATGGCTTTGCCGCGGCGCCACATAGGCGCGGCGGGATGCTGATCCAAAAGCCCAGGTCGGGGCGGCTGAATGGTCAAGACTTCGGCCCCGAAGTCAGCAAGAATCATGGTAGTGACGGCAACGGTGGGCCCAGTGCCCAATTCGATGATGCGCAAATTGCTCAAGGCATTCATGGTGTCAACAGACCGTCATTGATGAAGCTTGAGTGTGCTGAAATTGAGAGTCTCGAGCAAATCTAATTTTGACGAGGGGGCAGTACGCCTCGAGACTGGAGTACCTTGAGCCAGTGGCAGAAGCTCTCTTCAGTGTTATAGGTATCGGTGAACCCTGCCTGCTTGATTTTGATTGTGCTCACCAGTGCGGGCGGGGGACTCACCTCGGCACCGAACGCAAAGCACAGGTTCGCGTAGTGATGCGATTCACCTAGAAGTGAATCGAGCGACGGCGTCACCAAAGCATAATCTTGCGCCAGGGTTGCCCAAGCTTCCGTGCGCGTCTCGAAGTAGCCAACAAGATCGAGTGGTTCGTCTGGGCCAAGCGCGACGCCCAACGCATCGGCAAGCGCTGGCCAAAGATCTCGCCATGAAAATACTTCGCCGTTAGTCAGATTAAATGTTTGGTTGATTGCCGCATCAGCATTCGCCGCCCAGACACAAGCGTCCCCTACAAGTCTGACATCGACGGCTTCCCAAACCCAATCCGCCCCCCCAGGAAAGCTGAAAGGCCGGCCTTCTAGGCGGCGCAATGCAGCATAGGCGCCGATCACTGGCGGTAAATTCATCACCACGCCTTGATTCGGACCAACGATCAGCTGTGGCCTCAAGATGGTGTAGGTGAGGCCGTGTTGTTGTGCCGCTTGGGTTAGGCAATCTTCTTGCAGCCAATAAAAATTAGGATGCTCGACTCGGGGCTGTGATTCTCTTGCCGGTATGCGCATGGGTTTAACCGCGCCCCCATAGGCCTTGGTGCCTTGAAGCAGGGTGACTTGTCTGAGTTGCGTGCCGGCTAAAAGGCGTTTGAGAAGGCGCTCAAACATCTCGCCATTCCGATGGATTTGACGTGGGTCGCTCCAGCCGGATATGAGGCCTGGCAACTCGAAGACCGCGGTGTAGACCAAGTGCGTAACGTCGGGGTGATCGAGAACCAGCCGGTCGATAGTAGCGGCCTGGTCAAGGTCCAACGTGACGTGGGTCACGTCTCCCGATACCCAGGTTGGAAATCGTCGGGAGGCGGTTACAACCGACCAGCCCGATTGACAAAAGGCATTTGCGGCCGCGGATCCAACCAGGCCACTGGCACCCACGATCAGGACTTTTGAAGTGGGGCGCATCACTCTTTAAACGGTGTGCTAAGGATCAACCAGAGACCGAGATA
>Ga0255780_10001688_pt1 | contig 20309 bp, 21 predicted proteins | sample 071ome_32_FD_179978 | JGI IMG/M metagenome (GOLD analysis project Ga0255780, IMG submission 179978) | Coastal salt marsh microbial communities from the Groves Creek Marsh, Skidaway Island, Georgia - 071405AT metaG (version 2) | ecosystem: Environmental > Aquatic > Marine > Intertidal zone >... | reverse complement strand
AATGGTTACGCTGGACAGTTTTAATTTTACTAACGTTGATCTTATAAAGATAGATGTAGAAGGGTATGAGATGCAAGTTATCAAAGGTGCCGAAGATACACTGAAAACAACACAATACCTCATGATCGAATTGAACAACAACACAAAAAAATACGGTAGTAATAATATCGAAGTTGAAAAATACATAGGATCGTTAGGTTTTAAAGTGCTTATGGATCATTGGCCAGATAAAGTTTTTTACAGGTCATGATACAAATTAAATATCAAAAATGAAAATTTTTATAACAGGTGTCGCTGGTTTTTTAGGATCACATTTAGCAGATTTGATGATCTCACAAGGTCATAAAGTTGCCGGAAATGACAACATGATAGGCGGTTACACAGACAATGTCCCACAAGATGTTGAATTTCATCAAGTAGACTGTTGCGATTTAGAAAACATGACCAAAGCAATGGAAGATTGCGATATCGTGTATCATACGGCCGCTACTGCCTATGAGGGTCTTTCTGTATTTTCGCCCGTTTTAGTTACAAAGAACATTTTTGAAGCATCGGTGACAACGATCACAGCCGCTATCAGGAACAAAGTAAAACGTATTGTGTATTGTTCAAGCATGGCAAGATATGGTCATCATGATGAACTCCCATACAAAGAAAGTTATGAATGCCGTCCACAGGACCCATATGGAATTGCAAAAAAAGCCGGTGAGGATGTACTACGAAATTTATGTGAAACACATGGAGTTGAGTACGTGATTGCAGTACCTCATAATATAGTTGGTCCGAGACAAAAATATGATGACCCTTTCAGAAATGTGATGTCGATCATGTTGAACAGAATGTTACAAGGTAAACAACCTATCATTTATGGAGATGGTGAACAGCAAAGGTGTTTCAGTTATATAGATGATTGCCTTTACTGCCTCAATGCCCTAGCATTTCAAGACAACGTTGTTGGGGAGGTGGTCAACATAGGGCCAGACGAGGAGCCCGTGTCAATAAATGAACTGGCCGAGGCCTGTGCTAACGAAACAGGATTGAACTTAGATCCTATCCATCATAAAGACAGACCAAAAGAAGTGAAACTCGCTGTTTGTTCATCTGACAAGGCAAGAAAGTTATTGGGATATAAAACGGCAACAAACATGAGACAGTCTGTTAAGAAGACCGCTGATTACATCAGGACACGAGGAATAAAAAAATTCCAGTACCACTTACCTTTGGAAATTGTAAATGACATCACACCAGATACCTGGAAAAATAAATTGATATGATTTCATTTTGCTGTCCATCTAGGGGTAGGCCCGAACTTGCAAAAAGGTTAATCGATACCGCAACCAAAACGCAAAAAGGAAACACCGAATTTCTTTTTTATCTAAATGACGATGATCCGAAGTTAGAAGAATATAAAGACTTGTTAGATGACAAGCATTATACAGTTGGACCAAATCAATCAACTTGTTACAGTTGGAATCTCATGTGTGAAAAAGCATCTAATGACATAGTGATGCTGATGGGAGATGACGTGCAGGTACAAACACAAAACTGGGATCAGATTATTTCAGACCAATTTGATAATTTCAAAGATAAAATTTTAATGGTCGTGCCCAGTGACGGAAGGGTAAAAGGTAATAAAGATTATAGTGACAAAATAGCATTGTGGCCCGACAAGCCTTTACCGGCGGCACATTTTGCTGTCCACAAGAACTGGACAAATACTTTGGGTTATTTGGCCCCGGTCTTTTTCTGGCATTGGCACGTTGATTCCTACACACAGAAAGTTGCTAGGAAATTGAACAGATGCTTGTATCTTCCCACAGTGGAGTTCAAAGCCAAAAAGATAATGAATGATAATGCGGCTAGACAAATAAGATCAAATTTCAATATTGCTAATCGAGATGAGTTTGTATGGACAAAAGTCCGGGATAGACATTTGAATGCAGATGTTGACGCTTTAAGAACTTTTATTGAATCTTTTTAATATATTATCCCAAACACTTTCTTTGAGATCTAACTGTATAAAAGGTCTCCTTATGTATTGACGCTTTTGATTTTTTAGGATTTCAATATCTTTTGATCTTGTTATTATGAATGTGTTTTGAAAATATCGTATTTTTTTACCAGCAATCAAAATATCTTCGCCGCCACTTTGATCATTTCTCTCTTTGAAGAACCAAGCACATATTAAATTTTTTTTTAAATTTATTTCGCTTATGTCGTTGTAGAATTGGAAACCTGTCTTGTATTTTTTATCAAAGTCTTGCCAAACTCGATGAGTAAGATTGTTTTGATTTTCATATAATTTGTCATATTCAACAGTATCTACCAACGTTGATGCATAAACGTAGGGCACAGGATTTTTAAAAAAATGATTTGGTTTGAGTTTCTCCCAATTCATTATGCACTGAATAAATTGATTAGTTCTTTCTTCCAGTCGTCTGCATACTCGCAGTCACGATAGCCATCAAACCATGGCCCTCCTTCTGTGTAATGGAGTATTTTTGGTGTGCCATCGGCTGGTTCTTTATACCAACCAACAAGCCAGTTGTATTCCATGGGCAATGATCCAATTTCGTTATCATCTAACCAACTGAACCTGTGTAGGAACTTGGCAGATTCTTGATTTAGTAAATCGGGTGTTAAAATTTTGTTCTTAGGGTGTTCACAGTTCCAGAGTACCATGCTTGACCAGTTCTTCCTTGGATACACTGTCTGTACTTGTCCGTCCATTTTCGTAGTTTCTTTTGGAGCGTAATCATGTTGTACACAGACCACCGCCTTACTGTTGTCGCAGTATTTGATCAATTCATGCGACGAAATCTTCCATAGAAAATCACAGTCGCAGAATACTGCCCATCCTTTGAAATCATTCATATACGGAACAAAAAATCTTGTGAACGTGAATTCTGTAGAGGCTAGTTTGTCAACGGGACGTGTGTAAAGGCCTTGGTCTCGCATCTGTTTTTGTTTCAAAGGAATTACTTCTGCAGACGGATCTCTTCTCTTGATACTGTGCTCACAAACTTGGTAAGCAATATCTTCCCTGCTGTCGTGTCCTACGTAGATCTTCATTTTCTTCCTGAAAGTATTTGGTGTATCTCTTTCCAATTACTTACACGTATAACGTCAGGATGATCAAAGTCTTGATTGTATGGGTGGTCGATTAATATAGGCTTTAAACCGTATTTGAGCCCGGCTACAGCGTTCTTTGGCTTGTCCTCGACCCAATATAGTCCGGTGTTGTGAAACTCCGATAATGCACTGTCTTTGTCCGCTCCTGTGCCAAGTATATGGTAATTTGTGAACACATGATCTCCAAACAACTCACCTAATCTTCTCTTACGCAGTTGTTGTGCCGGTATGTCTGATGTCTGTGATGTGATAGGAATAAACGTCCAACCTTCGGCGGCAAGTAGTTTTACCCATGTTTGTGATTCCATCATTGGACGCTGTGTACCCATCCAGGCACTTCGATTAAACTCCCTAATGTGTTTTCTTATCTCGTCTTTTGTCACACCAAAACGTTCTGCCATCTCGTATGTGTTTTCTTTGTCTGGTAGTAATCTGTGAGGATGATATCTAGCACCTCGTTCGTCGAACAATGTACGTTGTAACATCCATTTGGTGAAATGGTGTTCCCATTCCAGCAACACTCCGTCAACGTCTGTAAGTATTATTCTATTTGATGTCTGCATCTTCCATGCCCGCCACTCTCAGTTTCACAATGTTTGTTATCTGCCATTGCTTCTGATCTAGTCCTTTGGTGATGCCTAACCATTGGTTCCTTATCAATGCAAAGTCATTTATAATTTTATCCATGTCAACAACATCATCCTCTCCGTCAACATACTTTTCTGCATCTCTGCTTGATAATGCTCGATTGTAGTTTTCTAAATATTTCCTGAATGTTTTTGATCTTAATCTACGCAATTCAATGTTTAGGTATTCTAGTATCGCTTCCAGTTGTTGTAGTTGTCCAAATCTTTCTTCAACTATTCCTGGCAATGCCGCACTTGCTTTTTCGAGGTTACCGTATATCTTGCACTGCTTTTTGGCCTCTAACAATTCCTTGTCAAAGTATGCGATACAGTCTGGTATCTTATCTAAATTCCTGCTTACTTCGTTGTACCAATTAATCATCTTCGCCGTATCCGTCTGACTCTTCGTCTTCCTCGAACACAGTGTTGATTGCTTCTTCTAGTTTTGGATCATATTCGGCAGATGCTTTTATCTCATCGTGTTCAACGCCAATGTCCTCGAGACTTTTTATGAAATCGATGGCCATGTCTAGTTTCTGTCTTTCAGGTACGTAGTGTACAACAGAATCCCACAACCTCTCGATATCTTCGTGTGTAAAGTCGATCATTACTCTTTTATTTCCTCTTCAATTTCCTCCGGCTGTTCAACTGGTGCTTCTTCTTTGAACTCTGCCATTATCATGTCTAATTTATCTCCGACCCATGCTTTCCTGAAGTCTATGTGTTCTTTGCCTGCTTTATCGATGTATTTCAGTCTATTTCCTTGCTGTACTAATAGGCCTTTTTTCTCAAACAAGTCTACAAGTCCACTGTATGGATCCATACCAGTATCGTAAGGAATCTTAACCTGTACACCTTCAAAAGGTTTAGCATATCTTGTCTTCATTACTTTACAAGCGGCCCTGATACCTCTTACGTCAGATATCTTGTTGCCTTTTTCGTCTTCTTTAAGTTTCAATTTTTTCATCGCAACAACAATACTTGATGCATAGATAAATCCTTGTCCACCTGATATCTTGTCATCTGGATCAAACATATCTTGTGATGCATATGTGTGATTGGTTGCTATAAGTCCTACATTCCAACTACCAAACATATTAACACAGTTTCTTACAAGTGCCGTTAATGCCTTAGGCTTCCTACCCAAGTCACCTTTCATGTCACCTGCTTCAAACTGGTTTACATCTGTTGGAGTAAGCATCATACCCAAACTGTCTATTACAAATAATACTTTGGGTGCACCTTCCTTGTTGTCTGCGTGTTGTTCTCTATAGCCTTTCATGAACTCTGAAATGGTTTTCGCTACATCGTCTACCATTGACATACTTAACTTTAATAATTTTTCTTCTGACGTGTCGACGTTAAGTGCCTGTAGCCATTGTTCATCTAATGCGTTCTCTGTGTCAATCAATATAACAAAGATGCCTTGATCCTGTGCATTCTTGATAATGTTTCCCGATGCTATGTAACTTTTACCTGCTCCTGATTCCCCTGCAAGTACAGTGACTTTACCTAATGGAATGCCTTTGTTGAAATCACTGGTCATCAAATAATTTAATGCATAATTTCCTGTTGATATCCAATCTGTGGGGTCGCTGAATCCTATGCCCAGACCCTGTATTGATTTTGTTATGCTCTTTCTAAATTTGGTTGCGTCAAACACTTTTGTCATTGTTATCGTCCTATAGTAAGATCCAAATGATCACTAATACTACCAACACCCATGCCGGTATCTGTTTGTATAAGATCCATTCGATCGCTTTCTTAATATTGTTCATGCTCTTATTATATTACACAAGGCCCTGACAGTCAATATCAAGGCCTTGGTAAAATGTCAGATTATTTTGCTTGTCTTGATCTAATCAACTTCAAGATGTCTTCCGCTCTCTTGGCACTGTCGCCCGCCGGTGCCGCCGTTGCCGGAGCCGCCTCAGGTTGTGGTGCTGGTGCAGATTCAGTAACTGGAGCCGCTGTTGGGGCCGCTTCTGCCACTGGTGTTGCCACTGGAGCCGATGCTGTTGGTACTGCCACTTGTGGTTTACCTTGATAAGCCACGCCCGCTGGTCTGAAGTACTGTCCATACTGCTCAAGATCATAAGCCTCACCTTCAACAGATTTCTCAAATAATTCTTTGATTATCTTTACCTCTGCTTCGGTTGGTTCTTTTGGTCTGAAATCACCTAGGTTATGTAACCCATGTGTGTCGATCGCGGCTCTCTCGGCCTCGTCCAACGGTCTTTCTCTTCTTGACCATTTTGATGTTGAGTAGTCTGCATAACCACCTTTTGTTGTCTTAGTAATCCTGAAGTCTACACCCTTCAAGTAATCAGTTGGCATTTCTTCCATCTCTGGATCCATAAGTGCCCCTCTGATAATGTTGAAGATCTGAGGTCCAATGATGAATCTTCTGATCGGATTCTCAGGTGTTGAGTCTTCTGCTAGTGGATTCGTTGTGACAAAACCTTGGAAAATGTAACTCTTCTTTTTCCAGTATTTTCTGCCCATGTCTTCCATGCTCTTGTCTTTGAACCACGGTCTCACCTCTGTGAGTACTGGACAAGTCTTCCCATACATTTCCATGCACGGTACTTGCACTGTCACTGGTCTCGAGTCTGTCTGACCTTTGATACCAGCGAATGGTAACTTGATCATGTTCCTCTCGGTCCAGAAGAATGTGTTGGTCTCGTCCTTGTCTGGTAAGAACCTGACCACTGCTTCTGATCCTTCTGCTATGTTCCAGTGTGGGTAGATGGCGTTGTCTCCGCCTGTGTTGGAAGTGGAGCGATTCACTTCTTGAGATTTTAACTTCGCTCTTATTTCAGCCAATGATGCCATAATGTAAGCCTCCTTTATTGTGCCTATGTTGTTGTTTGCCTAAATGTATATTAGACATATACTGAATAATATACAGTGTTATTTATCTAAAGTCTACTACTATTATTGGTAATATTATAGTTTAAATGGTATGAAATGATTTATTTCTAAGGGATCGTCGACAGAATCAATAGGCACAACATCAAAAGCGATAGTTATTCTGGGTCTATCCTCTTCATTCCACAATGAACTTCTATGTCTATCGTTATCGCTTTTACCCACAACTAAAAGACCTTCATTGCTGACTACTGTGATAATTTTATCTGTATTTGGAATTTGATATTCTGTGTAACTATTCCCTACTTGTACACAGTAAAATCCATGCCATACTTTTTTATCAGCAGGCCAATGTTTGTGCCAGTCAACTTTTTCTCCTTTTCTAAAAACGTTTAGCCAAGATTTTATCACATAGGCCCTATCATCCAACAACGGAGTTACATTCTTTACTATTTCGTGATAGAGCACAGACACTTGTCTGTTTGGAAAGGTTAAAAAATTATATTTCCTATGATTGGCAGTTGTAAACGTACCGTACCATCCGGTATTTTCTAAATGTGCCAGTTTACTTTTTAATAATTTTTCTACTTCTAAACTATATGAAGCGAGTTGCTGATTGTCTATGGAATTTAACTTCACAGAATAAAGGTAGTCTTTACTATGTACTTGCATAGTATTCTATAAAAGATACCTTATTGGTAAAATGCGAGGTTTTTTATACGACCGATCTGTGAGTCGTATGCCTGTTCTTCTTCTGAATAGAAGTCTTCCAACTGTAGGCCAGCAAGTTCTATGGCATCCTTCAGAGTGTACTCCTGGTCACCCACTTTAAACTTGTCGCCTGCTTTCATGCCTGCGGCCTTGGCTTTCTGTACTGCCTGTGCAAATTGGTTACCCTCGAATTTGCCTGCGTGTGCACCGCCCGACATCTTCTCGTAGTGCTCCGCGGCCTCTTCGGGAGTCAATCCCAATTCGTCTGCTTTGCTCATGAATTCGTCTCGGGTCATGCTCTGAGCCATGTCTGCTATCTTGTCGCCCATGCCTTCTGTCTTGTCTGAGTATTTTGGATCACCTGCCTTCATTTTTTGATACGCTGGAGAGTTCACCATCTTGTCTGCCTTACTCACAGGCATTCTACCCATCAATTCGTCATAGTTTTTACTTAGGTAACCTGTCGCAATTTTTTCGTCTGATGAGGTAAACGCTGACTTGCCATCTTTGTCTAGCACGTCATAGATCATTTTTCCGTCATCACCTCTGTACATTGACACATAAGGTTTCTGTTCAGTTATGTTGTCAACCCAACTTTCAAATGCTTCTGTTTCTTTGGCTTTACCTTTTAGATCTTTCTTGGGTGCGAACGCTCCTGGATCCATTCTCACCTCTTTGCCGTAGTCTGGATCTGATTGCATTTTCTTGTAGTCGTCGATGTATCTCTTCGCTAACTGCACAGCAATCTTTTTGTTCTTGATGTAGTCTGGAGTTGGTTTGAACGTTGCTGAATTTTCTTGTTCCATCTCGTCTGCCACTCTTGAAGCGAAGTTCGCCACTCTGTCTTCCTCGCCCGACTTTGTCAAAAGTCTTGATGCGATGTCTGATAATATAGAACTTAACATTGTGTTTTTGTTTGTGAATTTTGTTGTTTTCAACATCTTGTCTGCTGTGTCATCTTTTCTTAGCACTAACTTTTTATCTGGATCTGTTAAGAAACTCAGTACAACCGCACCATGGTCCACGGGTGGTTGTATAGGTGCGTCAATTGGTTCATCGCCTGGGTCTAATTCATTTACTGGTTGTGTTTTGTTTTTCTCCAATTCACTCATGACCCTACTAATCAGAGGAATAGCGTCTTCCACGCGGCTATCGAGGTTTGTCATAGTGAACTTCTCTCTTAATTTGTTAACAGTCTCATCATCTAAGATTTGATCTTCTGCTTTCTTGTAACTCTTGCAACTTGATTCATAATGAGATTGTTTGCTAAGATTTCTCATGTACTCTCTTAGGTTTTCTAATTGTAATTTTGTGTTTTCAATTATGTCGCCTGCGTTGTCGTTCAATTGATCTTTGTTAGAGACATATCTTTGGAAAGAATTTAATTTTGCGATATCTTCTGACGTTTGGATTATGTGTTGACCAAATTCATCATGTGGTCTACCGCCGTTAGCAACGTGTCTCATCATTGCTCTCGCACCTGCTAGGTGTGTCATTGGATACTTGAATCTTTCACCGTCTTCATTTTCTATGTACAATGATTGTATCTGTCTTGATCTCGCACCCGGCACAGTCTCGTCAACCTTGCCTTTGTGTCTGATTATTAATTTTGTTTTGTCTAGATTCTCATATGAACGTTTTGATGTGCCTGTTAGGCCTTCGTTCACGCCTGCTAATTTTGTGATTCTTGCTAGTTCTTCTGACATTTCATCAGTATTTACCGTTTTGTTCGTATCTGCAAGATTTTCGTAATCCTGCTTCGTTAGGTTGTTTTTAGTGATATCTCTCACATCGAATCTCAGACTATGCTCAACTGCAAAGTCTTTGAGCTCTTTGAGGAAAGCGTACCATTCGTCCCTGCTGTCTTCGTCGATTTTATTCACAAGATCCCTGTTGTAGTACACTTTCATGTTCTCACCATCTGCTAGACTGATACTCACAGAACCAAAAGTGTCGGCGTCTTCCTGGAATTCAAATTCAAAAAATACCGCATTGCTTGGATCTGCTGTGGCGGCACCATTTTCGTCGCCTAAACGTATGTTGGCGAACTGTGATCTTATCTTATTGAATAAATCTTGCGAATTTTTAGGGTTCATATAGTGTATTTATTATCCTGTGAATGATCCAAATATTGGCATTGGGGTGATTTCGCTGGTCCGATCTGTCCATTTTTCGAATATTTTAGGATCAAAGTCTGCCAGCACCTTCATCATACGTGTCATTAACAAACACGCACTGACAAGGTCATCATGTTGTCCTGGTTTTGCTTTGTAACTCAAACCCGTGGCAACGAAGTCCTTCATTTCTGATATCAATAATTGTGAGTTTATCTTCATCTTGTCGTTCTCGACCAGTTCTTTGAATTTTGTACAGGCATCGATCTTGTGTTTCGCCGTGGTGTTGAACCCTCGTCTGAACTTACGTCTGTGCCCTTTTCTGATAGGCTCAGATAGGAACATACCCATGATATTTTCCTCCCCTATGTCCATCACCCGCATAAGTGCGGCCTCACCTATTGTGTTGTTTTCCATGGAGTAGAAAATCTGTGGAGAGGCTGTTGCATCCTGTTCCATTATGGTGTCATGTATGTGTTTGTTGATTCCTTGAAGGATACGTATCTGCTGATTCATTGGAGTCTGGTTATGATGCCATTCTCCCACCTGTTCAAAAGTTGGTAGTTCAAAAATCTGTATTGCGGCATAGTCACCTCCTGTTCCCATGCTTGGATCCAAACTAACCATATAGGTGTGTCCGGGTGTTGGACGCTTAAACCAACGCACCTGTCCTGTAGTCTCTACCGGTGGAACACCTTCCATGTCGGCCAAAACAATACTTGATATCAACGTTTCGTCAAAGATCAAGAACTCGCACTCGTGTTCCCTTCTGAATCTTTCTTCCCCTATTCTGGCACGCTCCGCATCCGCCCATGCTTCATTTCTGTCTGGGTGTTCTGACCAGTGAGCCTTCATAGCATAGAAACCGTTGGTTCCTATTATCTTGTCATTTCCGTATTCGTCAAATCGCTTGTTGGCTTCTTTCCAGATCATTGCGAACTGGTCTTCGTCACTGTTTGGTGTAGATGTTATCATGCACTTACCACCTGTGCTCAATGTGGGTGACAGCGAAGTCCAGAATTCCTTTGCCTTCTCTGGTGGTTGCACGAACGCAAACTCATCACAATATATTAGTGTAAGTGACATACCCCTACCTGTGTTTTCTGTCGTTGTTGTGGCCATTATCTTAGATCCATTGTCAAATTCTATGCTGTTTCTGTTGTACTGTGTTACACCGGCCTTGATCCAACTTGGCAACATCTCATATGCGTAACGAACCCTTGACATGATGTCTGACGCTCCTGCGTATTTGTGTGCCGCAATCAGAATTTGTGAATCCGGCCTGAACATAGCATACCATATCAGATAACCCGAAGCACAAGTTGTTTTGCCTGTCTGTCTGGGTAGCATTGCTATTGAAAATCTGTGATCGTTGTAACTATTGATCAGCCTTTCCTGGTACGGGAATGGTTCAAAACGCATTGAGCCCTTAACTGGATGTTGTATCTTCATGAATTCCTTCATAAAGTAAAGTGGGCCGCTCTTAGGGTCCATACACTTCTCAAGTTTTTGCACTTGCTCTTTGGTGTATTTGTGTTTCTTATTGGCCTTTTTAATTTGGTCGCTATCTAATGATACATACGCCATAGTGTAGTATTTAAGGCTTTATAGGTGCTAGGAAAAGACTTATTTTTTCTCTTTGTCTTTGATGGCTTTCTTCATTGGTTCTTCTTTGTTGCCATCTTTGTCCATATCTAAGAAGTCCGGTTTTGCTTTTTTGGCCTCTGTCTGATATGCTGTTTTAAAACTTTCGTACTGTGTTCTAAGACTGTTCGCCAGTTCTTCTTCAGTGATCTTGTCTTCTGCCGCCATTGGGTTATCTCCATCAGCAACTTTAGGATAAGTTTTCTTTTGTCTGTTAAGACCGCCTGAGTGTTTGTTTACCAAACTGTCTATGTCTTGAACTTTTTCTTCAGGTTCGTTAGCGAATGTTTCTTCCTGTTTTTCATCTTCGGGTTTAGTTACAATGTCTCTCATTCTAGCCATGTCCATGGATCCTGCCGCATCGTCTGTGTCCATTTCTGGTTCATCTGCACCGATCATTTTTGCATCTACTGGTTGCACACCTGCTAGTTTCAAGATCTGCATCATCATGCCTGCTTCTTCGGGACTGTCTGTTGATATCTTGATTGCTTCGTTCACAGTTTCTTTTTTTGTAATTTCTTTTTTACTCTCGGTTGCTTCGTCATAACCATTATAGGCATGCCAAAAATCTGCCATTGCACTTCCGTATTTTTCAATGAATTCTTCTTTAGACATTTTTTCAGCATCGTCTTCCATCTGTCTCTTAACAGCACCCTCATCTACTTTTGGGTTTGTTCTTTCAACATTCTCTACTGCATCTTTCACCAATTCGGGTTTTTTCTCTGCGATTTCTTTTAACTTTGTTAACACATCTATCATTTCCATAACTTATTTCCTTTTTGGGTCTGGGTGCGGGTTAGTTGATTTTGATAAAGGACTTGGTGAGCCTGTTTCTTCGTTGCTCTGTACTTCTTGCGTTTTGTTGTCTTTGCCCACTTCCATATTGAGTGCATTGGCTTCTCTGTCTTTTAATAATTCTTTAAGAAGACCCATGTTTGCTTTTGTGCTGTGGTAGTCTTCTGCGTTTACTTTAGGAGCATCTTTGTACTCGATGTCGTGAAGTTTATTGGCATATTCAGATTTTTTAGCAACTTCCATGTCGTTCTGATATTCTTCTGTTGGCTCTCCTGGTTTCCTCACAACAATGTGTGTTGCTGGAATCCTCAAAATGTCTGAAAGATATTCTTGCATGACCCTAGGCGATTCTGGATAATTCGTTGTGACATCAAAAATAGTAACAGATTCGTTGCTTAATCTTGGAAAGTCCAATGGCAAAGTCATAATAGGTGTGCTTTTGCCTGCTGACATTTTAGCAAGATCAAATTTTTGTAGTGCTGTTTCTAAAGCATTTTTGTCGATGTCTTTAGGTTCACCAGCAATCTTTATTTTGTAGTCATATGACTTGGTTGATTCTGTTAGGTAGTCTTTGAACGTGCTCATATGCAATATTTAGTCTTTTTTGAGTAGTTTCTTCATCAATTCGTTACGATCAGATATCACAAATCCGTCGCTTTCTTCTATAGCGGGCCCATCTTTATTACCCTGATCTAACTTCTGCTTTTTGAGTTGTAATTCGATCATTTTCAGTTTCTTGTCGATCTTGCCGCTTTTAGCATCTATGGCGTTCCTAAGGAAGTTTCCAGCCACTTCAAAGATCCTGCCTGAGTATCTGGAGTCCACGTTCATGCCTAGATCCATTAGATTCTTGTAACTCTCTTCGGCTTCAATTGCCAGTTTGTCTAATTCTAGATCTGACAGTTCACCCAAGCCTTTTACCTGGGGCAACGCCGCCGCAACCTTGTCAAATTCCGCATAACTTTTTTGCAAGTTTTTCTGTGTTTGTGGATCAAGATTCTTTGTTGAAGGATTTACGTTGGTTTCTTTGATTTTTCTATCTTTTTCTTTCTTGTCTACCTCTTTGAATGCCTCTTTTACGTTTGGTAAATTAAGAATGTCCTCTAATTTTTTTGTCATATCATGTATTTACAGTATTTAAAAAACTGTTTGCAAATTTTCCCGTCCTTTTGTTGCACCATTCTATACAAACAGGGTGGGTGAAAGGGTGTCCGTTAAGGCTATCCGGTATCAGTTTTTGGAAAACGTCAGAACTTATAATTTGTTCAAAACTATTTTTGTGCAGATTAATATTGGCATTGTCCTTGACAATTTTTCCAAACATTAGTTTTTCTATATTTTTACCTGCCTGTACAGAACCAATCATACAGCAAGGGTAAACATTTCCATCGCTGTGGATGTATATTTCTTTACGGTGACTCCATATGCATTCAACTTTTCCCGGATCTCTCTTTAGGAATAATTTTTTCCAATACTTTTCTCCGTGGTTGGAATCTAGTTTTTCACGCAATAATTTTTGCTTGGTGCTTTTTTCCAAATCATATAGATGTTCATTGTTTTCAAAAACTTTAAATTTAGAATCAACATCAAATCTTTCCGAATACATGAATTTGATAGACTGAAAGCCCAATGATTCTGATAGAGATTTTGCTTTTCTGATTTGATGTTCGTTATGTTTGAAAACAATGTATTGCCATAGAGCCTTCCCTCCGTTGCCTATAAAAGATTCCGCATTCTCCATGATTTTTTTGTATGACGTGTTTCTACGATAAAGATGATGGGTATCATCTAACCCATCTATGCAAAATACCACTTCAACGTTTTTCCTGGTGCCCAGTCGTCCCCACCAATCTTTATTCCTTAGAGATGCATTTGTGCTGATGTGAATTTTTTGATTTGAAAAAAAATCTACAATATTATCCAGTTCCGGATGCATCAACGGATCGCCAAAATTGCCTCTAAACGAAATTCTCTTTAGACCTTTCATATGATTTAGTGGTAACCTCTTTATCGTGTCAAAAGGCAGGTGTGTTACATTTAAATCCTTGTGTACATTACCTTGCATGTCATAGCGTGGGCACTGAGGACATTTGGAGTTACAATGACTGCTTAATTCGAAATCGATCAGCTCTATAGTTTCTAATGAATACATCAAAATTACTTACGTTTGCTATTATGAAACAACTGTTCTTCTGAAACCACACGGAATTTGATGCGTCTTTGTTTGGCATATGCATTAGCCGCCTCCCATTTGGCCATGTTGATTATGACTTGTTTTTTCTTTGCCTGACTTCTTCCCGCGGCCTCCATTGTGGTCTGACTCATGGGTTTGACTTCTATCATTTCAGCATGTTTCCGACCTTCCTTGTCTTGGTACACGATAAAGAAATCAGGCACGTAGACTGTGTACTTCCCGGTGAATGGGTGTCTGTATGGGATCTTTATTGATTCACTTGCCCATTGGTACACGTTTGGGTGTTCGTCGCACAATCGCATGAAGGCATGTTCCCAACTGCTTCTGTAAGTGGGGGTTTTGGTACCAACATACTTGTTTCCGTTCTTGGGCGAGAACTTCCCCTTAGCGAATCTCGGTAACATTTGTGCTCTCCAGTAAAAATCTTAGATCGAAATCCTTCTTCAAACGTATCACAAGTGCTTTCCTGATTTTATTTTCCTTTATGCCTGCAGGCGAATGCCAACACCAAGATTTAAATAAGGCCCAGTTTCTATTATGTGTAACATGCGATGATACAATTTTTTTGTTTTCATCATACAAAGTTGTGTATCCACTGGCATCATCCAACATGTACATAAAAGTCCATGGATAACTGTCTCTGTGCGGATTATCATTCGTAGTCGATCTAAGGAACTGCACCAACACGCGCGAATTTACCATAATTTCTGTTGGGAAAAATTCCTGCAGTGTTTTATAGGTAACATCATCTACAGAGTATGCCCAGTAACCTAATTTTCCATTGACATTAATTGTTGACTTGCTTGATTTATCAATTATTTTATTAGTGTTCCATTTGATTTTTTTTGTTTCAATAGTTGGCAAATTTAGACTGATATACATAGGTTCTTTGGATATTAATCTATGATGTTTCTAGATACGGTCTCTTTCGTTGTTAGTGTTTGCCTGACACCGAGTCTACTTGACTTGTATCGATTAGCATTTAGTATAATTGTGATGACCTCGGATAATTGTGCCGGTGAAGCATAAGTCAGTTTGTCTAACACTTCTTGTGGATTTACATTGTCTATTTTGGCCTGGGCAAGAATCACATATGCTGTTGATTCAGCAGAGGTCCTTGAAAATCCACGTTTCACAAAGAACGCTACAGTGCTGTCATACTCTCCCACATTAAATTGATAATCAGTCTCATAGTTTGACGTGGTGAGTTTTTCTATAGTTTTTTCGAGATCATCTTTATCTCTTGGTGGTAAGTTAGTGTATAATTCAGCCATTATAGTCCTGCCTTCTCAGTTGCTACCGATACTTCTTGCGTAGATCTGTTTATTTTCAAGTATCCTTCTGTTATTAATTTCCTGATGTCAGTGATTGCTTTATTCCTATATACTGTCTTAATCGTATTATTAGAGTTCGCAAACTGCACATCAGATTCCGCTACTGTGAGATTATTTCTTGATCCGATGTCTTTGTAATAAATTCCTGCGGCAATTTCATCTTTGATTGTACTGTCGTTAGATATCAAATTGAATGCCTCTTCGGCTGTGAGGTAATTTACGGTATCTAAAGACGGCGACTGAATCACACGTGTGTCTTGTTTATTCAGCCTGTCATTGGTTGCCTTTGCACCCGCAATTATGGTCCCGGCGGCCACAGCCGCTCCCACTGAAAACGATCCGACAGGATTATCTATCGTGCCTGCTTGTTTTCCTACTTCTAGGACTCCTCTTTTAGCGATGCCTTTTAGTTCTTCTTTGGCATCTTGTTTTTTAATTTTTTTTGCGTTGTTGTAAGTGTTTGATGCTGACAGTATTGCTCCCAGGATGTTGCCCTGGTTCACATTTCTTATCACTGATCCTATGCCATCCACAACACCGCCTGGTCCGAAGATGCTATTTGTTCCACCTCCGAGCACCGTCAATGGTGATGGTTCTTTATCGTAGTGGATGGTGGCAAAGCCGGGTACACTGTTTGGATTAGGTTGGCCTAGTGATCTGTTTATTAGACCTGATTTGTATATCACTGTCTCATAAAGTATCTGCATTGTGTTTTGTAGCACACCTCCGCCGTCGGCTTGGTCTAGGTTGTCGTGACTGAAAGATCCTATCACTGGGTTGACTAAGGTCATTGATGTGAATCTCTGTTTATGTAATACAAAGATTTCTATACCTTTAAGGTAAGGTTTTTTTCGCATCGCGGGAGTATCCATACCAAATTTACTGATGTTCTTTTTATCGATTCCATCATAGTAATCGTCTTTTGTATTAGATATTGCAAGGTCAGAATTTAATGCTACCGAATCAGCGATGTGGTATTCGTAATATTTTTTCCAGAAAGCATTTACAGTGTCCGCATGATCATCGTGGAATGTTATGTTGACAGGTTCATATGCTATTCTGGTTGCCGCGTACATCTTCTTGTTGTACTGTGTCTTTTCTTCCACACTCATGTTGTATTTTGGCAGGTCACATGCTTTTACCAACATGTTTAGTTCGTATCTTTCATTAGTATTGAATCCATTGTAGAATAGGGTTTCGTCTGTTTGAAAAACCACATGGAACAGAAATTTCTGTTTTGGCATCAATTTATGATTGTCGTCTATATACAATCTGGATGCGTGTCGATAGTCTTTCATGCCAGGAAGGCCTTCCTGGAATCCTTTTAGAAAATTATTAATGCTTGGCATATGGATATTTATGGCCACAAAAAAAGCGCCTATAAAGACGCTTTCCTTGTATAATTGCTAACTTAATGCTGATTAACCACCAGTACTTAACGTACCTAGCGTTCTGGATACCGCTGTTCCAATTCCAGTTCCTGTTGGAGTTTGAATTGCGTTGTCGTATCTTAGTGATAATGTGATAGTTGCTGGCTCTGAAGTTGCGTATGCCAGTGTGTTGTAGTTCACGTTTTCAACATATGCACCGTACAACTCAAATGTTTCTAAAACATTCGGTGCACTTGCTCCGTTACCACCATCAAGCATTTCGATCCTTGCTGTGAATTTGTAGTCGATACCTGATGCCGCACTTGACTGTTCAAAGAAGTCGAACTGTTTCTGTATCTGCTCGCCGACCAGTTTTGTAACTGAGTTGTTGACGTCATCTCTTAGGTTGATCGTGATCGGATCCCAAGTGTGTTTACCAGCAACATAAACTTTCGAGTTGTACACGTCTAACGTCACGTTGTCAAAAGTCAAGTTTGGTCTTGTAATATCGATCACTTGTTTTGTAAGTTCTGATCTCGGTGTTGATACTCCAAAATTTTCCAGGATCGCTCTAAAACGATACTGTAGTTTTGGCATCAATAATCCTTGCGATGCTGAACTCTGATCGTTTGCTAAAGGTACTGTAAATTTTGATAAAGTTGATATTGCCATCTGTTTCTCCTATTTATTCCAAAATTAGTTCCCTAAATTTGCAATCTCTCCTGTGTTTTTGATTCTTAGTGGAATGTAAATGAACTCGACTGATTTGATCGGTTCAATTGCAATGTCCACGTAAAGTTCGTTTCTGTCGATCCTCGTAGGTGTGTTATTAGTGTCATCACAAACTACTAGGAAGTCATATAACGCTCTCTGACCAACTAACTCTAACAAGAATGATTCGATTGCTTGTTTGATCTCGTTCCTTGTCAGTTCATCGTTTGGTTCAAATATGAACGGTTTAGCGATTGCATCAAGTTGTGATCTTAGATACACTGCTAATCTTGAAACGTTTATTCTGTCTAACGCCGAACTTGCCGATGTCTTGGTCAAGTTTCCGAAGTTCACAATTCCTGCACCTGAGAAGAAAGTGATTGGGTTCACTTTAACTTCATGCATAGAATCTCTCACTGACTCCGTAACAGATATTGTTTGGAATTCACCACTCGCTGTGTCTATGTAACCAACCGAAGTGGCATTGTCAACTACACCTCTCCTTGTTCCTGATGGTGCAAACCATGGGAATGCGATGTTGTCGTTGTTGGCCAGCGTTCTCAACATCATGTGTGATGGTGGAACAACAATTGATTTTCCTGTGTTGTCTGTGGTCAAACCAGATGGATAAAACACACCCAAGTAATCACTTGAGCTCACTAGGCCATCCTCACCGTTGTCAAGTGCCGATGCTGTGTTGTTTGCCCAGTTCTGTATCGCAGTGGATGTACCCGCCAATCTTAAAGGTGTGTCACCTACTACAAATGCTGTGTTGTTTCTGTCTGTGTTTAGGTTAATCATGTTTGCAATCGCTTCTGGGTAACCAGGTGTAGCGATAACATTGTAACCTCTTTGGTCTTCTCTTATCGCTTGGTTGGTGTCGATCTCAGATTTGATTTGCTCAACAATTACTTTTCTCTGTGCTTTTCTACCAAAAGATCCAGAGCCGTCTGCGTTGTTGCTAGATTTCGTAACCCATCTGTCTGGGTAATAGGTCGATACAGACTCGTTGTTATTGAATCTTATGTTACCTAGTCCCGCTGATCCGCTTCCTGGATATTTTGTGGTTGTGATGTAACTGTTCTTGTATTCTTTTACATTGTAACCACTTCTTCTAGTGTTCCATAACAAGATACCATTTGGGTAGTTGGCAGGATCTGGAGCATCTGGGTCTAAGAAGTTATCACTCAATAAATTCTTGATAGTCGAGGCTGTACCAGCCGCTGTAGACGTTCCCGCCGCTTTGTCGGTTGATGTATGCCATCTGGCATCCGCGAACACAATACCGTTCTCTGTGGTTTGATCCGTTTTGTCAACTAATACCCATGCCGCACCAGTTGTCGTCACTGCCACTTGGTTCGCTGTGTTAGTTGAACTCAAAGTTGCTGACGTGTTGTATTTGTAAAGTTTTGGATAGTTCTCTAAATCACTTGTGTCAATCCATAAGTCATTGTTCACAAGTGCTGTACCATCTGACTGTGTAGTTGGTGCAGTTGCACTGAACTGTGGTCCATTAGGGTCAGTGTCCGCATATGAACTATCGTAATTTTGATAACCAACCCATGTTGTACCATTATGAATCATGATATCTGCCGAATCGATACTTGTGTCATACCATAATGTACCGTCCGCTGGCTCATTTGTCGGAGACGATGTTGATGCTGTGTAACTTAATCTTTTCCAGTTTGAGGCTAAAATCGCCGTGTTCGCTGTTGAGTCAACAGTCTCACCTGTTGGCACTTTGTACAAGTTATCAATTAACGTTGAACTGTTCTCAGTGTATGATCCATAGTCGTTTGCAGTTGTGTGATCAAAACCAGCATCTGCTAATGGAGTTCCGAGTGTATCAAACATTCTGAATTCACCACCTAGTAAGTGTTCAAGAACAATCTCACCAGTGGATAATTTAGATGCTTTGATGTTGATAAGTTTATCAGCCGAACTAGCCGGCGCACTCGCATCAACTTTTGCGTTTACAGCCGCAATAAAATCATCTGCTGTTGTACCGCCCAATGTGATTGTGATAGCAGAACTTAATGCTTCTTGATTTTTTCTTGATTCTTTGATTGTGAAAGTTTCAGTACTTGTGAAAGTTGGTGAAGTAAGTTTACTTACGATTTTTGTGACACCACCTTCGTATCTGAACAATTGGAAGTCACCTACATTTGGTGATGCATCCGCGGCATCGTTTGTTGCCATGAATTGTTCTGTGATGTTGTATTGTGTATACAAGTCACCCACGCTCAAGCCTGTACCACCGTTAGCAGGATCTAAGTTGTAGATCGCTGAATGGTTACTTGCGTAAAGTGGACTAGAAACAGTTGAGAAACTAGCACTTGATGAACTGTAAAGTTTAGCAACAATGTTTGCACCTGAGTTTGCATTGGTTGTTTTAAACCAAACAGAACCATTTGGTCTGTCTTCGTCTGCTGTTTTCCAAGTTGGTCTATTTGTGTGTTTGTCTTGTAAGAATTTTGCACCCTTGTAAGTTCCTGCCGTGATACCTAAGTCAGAAAGCAAAGTTCCGGCCGCCGCCGCTTCAAATTTGATGGCGTTGTCGTTGCCTCCTTCAGGATCTCTTGTAGAATCACCCAGTGATTTACCGTTATGGAATATTTCAAGGTTACCTGTGATGCTGTTGATACTCGCTGACACGTTTGTAACATTTGAACCAATGTTTGACGCAACGTTTGAAAGTGTTGTGCCACTTGTTGTGATAGTGGTACCGTTGATGATCATTGAGTGACCACTTGTTACTGAGGTTCCTGAAGCAACTGTTATGATCGGTAATGATTCATGCCATGCAG
>Ga0255780_10001683_pt1 | contig 20322 bp, 16 predicted proteins | sample 071ome_32_FD_179978 | JGI IMG/M metagenome (GOLD analysis project Ga0255780, IMG submission 179978) | Coastal salt marsh microbial communities from the Groves Creek Marsh, Skidaway Island, Georgia - 071405AT metaG (version 2) | ecosystem: Environmental > Aquatic > Marine > Intertidal zone >... | reverse complement strand
CGAGCGCATGACCGAGTTGTGGGACATCCCCCGCACGGACCCACCACAGGTTCGTGGAGAAGGCGCCGACCGGGTGATGGTGTGGAGCCACAACGACGGCCTCGCCGACCAGCCGACCTACTGGGTGCAGCACGGTGCTGCCGAACCAGTCGTCTTGCTTGATCCGAACACGCTGTCCGACGACGGTGCCGTGGCGGTGGTCGGTTCGGCACTGTCCGACGACGGCCGCCTCTTCGCCTACCTGCTCGCCGAGGCGGGCAGTGACCGTCAGCAACTCGCTGTTCGTCGCACCGACAGCGGGGAGGATCTCGCCGACCGACTCGATCATCTGCGGTTCACGAGCATCGCCTGGCTGGGCGATGGCTTCTTCTATGTGCGCTGGCCCGAGACCGAACCCGGGTCGACGGCACCGGTGAAGGATCCCTCGGTGCACTACCACCGCATCGGCACCGAGCAAGCCGACGATCCGCTCGTCTTCCACAACGACCACGACCCCGAGCCCATCTACATGGTCGAACTCACTGAAGATCTGCGCTATCTGGTGCTCGCGGACGTGCTCGGCACCGATCGGCGCAATGGCCTGCTGTATCTCGACCTGGCCGTCCACGGCGACACGATCTCGTCCAGCGGCACCGTCGATCCGGCTGCATGGGTCCGTCTGGTCGAACGAGGTGTCGCCGCCCACGACGTCGTGCTCCATGTTGCCGACGGCGACGACAGCCGCCTTCTCGTTCAGACCGATCGCGACGCCCCGAACGGCCGCATCGTCGCCATCGATCTTGCGGCGCCTGATCCCGACTCGTGGGTCACGCTGGTGGCGGAGACCGAGCATGCGCTCGAGTGGTCGGCGGCTCTCGCGGGCGAACTGCTGCTGAACCACCTCGTCGAGGCCTCCGCTCGACTCACCCGCTACTCGATCGACGGCACCGAGCTCGGTTCCCTTCCACTCCCGGGGCTCGGCACAATCACCGGGCTTGCGGGCCGCTTCACCGAACCGGCCGTCTTTCTCGGCTATCAGTCGTTCGTCGAGCCCCCCACCGTCTTGCGAGCACAGGACGGTGTCACCGAGGTGTGGGCGGGGAGCGAGCCGCCGATTGATCCGTCCGATCTGATCGTGGAACGCATGCACGCTGTATCGACCGATAGCGCCGAGGTCGGCATGTTCGTCGTCCGCCGCGCTGATGCCGCGCTCCCGGGACCGGTCGAGCTGTACGGCTACGGCGGTTTCACGATCAACCTCACCCCGACCTACAGCCCGGCCCGACTTGCGTTCCTCGAGGCGGGCGGCATCGTCGTCGTCGCCAACCTTCGGGGCGGCTCCGAGCACGGTGAGCCGTGGCACGAGCAGGGTTCGCTCGGCAACAAACAGCAGGTGTTCGACGATCTGATCGCCTGCGGTGAACACCTGCTCGCCGAAGGCATCGCCACCGCCGAGACTCTCGGGATCCGAGGTGGTTCGAACGGTGGCCTGCTCACGACGGCGACAATGTTGCAGCGACCCGATCTCTTCGGCGCCGTGATCTCGCAGGTGCCGGTGATCGACATGCTGCGCTTCCAGCACTTCACCGCCGGTCGCTTCTGGACCGTCGAGTACGGCGATGCTGCCGACCCCGAGGCGTTCGAGTGGCTCATCGAGTACTCACCGCTCCACAACGTCGAGTCGGGCGTCGAGTACCCACCGCTGCTGATCATGACGGCCGAGTCCGACGACCGTGTCGTGCCGATGCACGCCCACAAGTTCGCCGCCGAGGTCCAACATCAAGCCGGTGGCGGATCTGAGCAGCCCCTGCTCGAGCGGGTCGAGACCCGCGCCGGTCACGGCATGGGCAAGCCGACTGCCAAGCTCATCGAGGAGTCGGCCGACATCTACGCCTTTCTCCTCGAGCATCTCCGTCCCTGACCACGGTGTTCGGATCGACAGCCCGGTCACCGTTCGCTTGAGGTGCGCCCTGCGGCGGCGTACCGTCCTTTCACTGCCATCGTCGAAAGGAGACTCGCATGACGGTCGATCACCGGTGTCGGCTTCACATCGACGAGGTCGCGCTCGATGCCGACCAGGCGCTCGACGAGATGGTGCCGGCGTTGCTCGCCGACCACGGTCCTCTCGCCGCGCGAGGCGTGCGGTTCAAGAAGCTCCCGGCGCTCGGCCTTCGAGTCGGTGACCGAGCGGTCACCCTCATGGCGGAGGGGGACACACTGTCGATCGTCGACGGTGTCGATCGGGCCGGGCTCGTCGCCGAGTTGGAGGCCGACGCCCTCTCCGATCTCCTCCAGGACCGACAGTCGACGATGGGCCTGGCGATGACCTCCCGGGTGCAGATCACCGCCGGGTCACTCGACGACTGGATCCACTGGGAGCCGGCGTTGCGGGCGCTCTGCGAAGGCCGGCCGGTCCATGAGCCCGGTGCGGTTGTCATGCGCGATCTTGACGGCAAACCGCTCGACCTCGATCGTCGATTCGGCCTTGACGACGACCCGGAGGAACTCGCCCACTTCCTCGCCGAAGCCGGGTTCCTCCACCTCCACGACGTGTTCGACCCGTCGGAGATGGCAGCGATCGAAGCCGACATCGACCAGTCGATCGCTGCGGCGCGCGATGCCGATCCGGAGTACTGGTGGTGCACCGACGCCGGCGGCAAGCAGGTTGCCGTCCGCTCTCTGAACTTCCAGGAGAAATCGGCAGCTGTTCGAGCCACGCTCGCCGACGAACGGCTCACTCGCCTCGCCGATCTCACCGGAGACGGCCATCGGGCCCCGACCAAATGCGAAGGGCTGGTGAAGCCACTCGACATCGTCGCCGGTCTCTCCGACCTGCCCTGGCATAAGGACTGCGGTCAGGGGCTGCACAGCTATATGTGCAACAGCCTCACCGTCGGCATCTCGGTCACGGGCGCCGACCGGGTCAGTGGTGCACTCGGCGTCGTCGCAGGGTCCCATCGGGCGAACACCACCGCATCGGTGCGCGACAAACAGCTCGATCTGCCGGCGAAGCTGCTCGAGACGACCACCGGGGATCTCACCATCCACTGCAGCGACACGCTGCACCGGGCGTATCCACCGTCGGCGCACCCGCGCAAGGTCGTCTACACGAGCTTCACGCTGCCACCGCTGCCCGGCGACGAAGTCGCAGCAAACCCGCGTTACAGCCGAGAAGCACGCAGCGAGTTGACCGACGTGCAGGAGCGGATCGCCGCATCGGACAACCCTGATGCGGGCAACCGGTACGTGCCCCACAACGGCTGACGGCTTCCTCGCGACCAGTTCTCGACCTCGGCGACCGCACCCGATGCGGTCGAAACCTGGTCAGTCCGCTGCTTCGACGGCGGCCTTGATGGCGTCGCAGGTCCGTTGCATGTTGGTGCGGATCTGTTTGCGCCGCCCGTTGATCACCGCGACCGGATTCTCCGAAGCCTCGGCGAACCCGATCGTCAGGTTGTTCTCGGTACCGATCTCCATCGAGAACCGCAGCCGACTTCCGACGCCCTGGTCCATGATCTCGAACCGCCAACGTCCACCCGGATTCGCCGGGTCGACCGTGCCCCACTCGAAGACGCGGCCTTCCACATAGTCGGTGACGTGGTTTTCGATCGACCACTCCATGTCGCCGAGCTTGTTGTGGCCTGTGAACGTGGCACCGAGGCCCCGCGCTTCACCGTTCCACGCTGCGCCTTGCAGTTCCTCGCTGGCGTCCACCGGGAACTCGATGTCGCTGATGAAGGGCCAGACCTTCCGAGGGGTCGCCTCGATGTCGACCTCGGCCACCACGCCGAGCCCGTCCTCGAAGTTGACGCCCCCGTCCTCGGACGCGCGGGCCTTCGTGAAGCCCCATCGATCGAAGTAGGTGATCTGCTCGGCCGGACGTCGGGCGGCGGGCTTGAACTCGGTGCCCTTCGTGTAGGCGACCGGAAAGGTCACGATCGTGGTGATGCCGTCGGGGATGCCAAGGATGCCGGCGAGCTCGTCGACACTTGCGTTGAGCAGGGTTGTCCACGTGCTGCCAAGGCCGCGCGAACGCAGTGCGAGGTTGAAGCTCCACGCGGACTGGATCACCGAGTCGAAGAGGCCGGGACGGCCCGAGTTGTCGTGGATGCCCCAGATCGCCGCGATGACGAGCGCTGGCGCCTTGGCGAAATTCTCCACCAGGTAGGCGCTCGAGCTGAAGACCTTCTCCTTGCCGTGGCCACTGCCCTCGAGCCGATCGGCAACATTGATCATGAACTCGCCGTTGCGGGCGTAGATCTCGCCGAGCTTGCGCTTGGTGGCCCCGTCCTTGATCACGATCCATCGGCGACTTGCGTCGTTGCCGCCACTCGGTGCCTGCTCGGCCAGGTCGATGCAATCGAAGATCACGCGGTCGGAGACGTCGCGATCGAAGTCGAGTCGCTTGCGCACCGAGCGGGTCGTGGTGAGGAGGCGGTCGACCTGGTCGAGATCAAAGCCGGCTTCGTTGTGGTTGTCGGGGGTCATCGGGACTCGATTCTGGTTCAGCCCTGGTGGACGCAGGCGGCCTTGGCCAAGTCCCGAAGGTCGGCGCGTTCGTCGTCGGTGAGCACGTCGAGGTCGGCGGCGTGCATCTGGTCCGTGGCGGCTTCGGCGGCCTCGCGGGCCTCGACGAGGTCGGCGACATCGGGGTAGGGCTCGGGCCAGCCGAACATCTTGGCGTTCCATGCACCGGCCGGCCCCGACAGGATCGCTTCAAGCGGGCCGATCCCCGCCGCCTGGATCGCGACGGCATGACGGCTGAACCGGAGCTCTCGCATCACCTGTGCGAGCTGGAACGTTCGGGCCGGGCCGGGATCGGCGGGTCGGGGCATGTCGCGCCAGCCGACGAACAGGGGAGCGCCGAGTGGCGACGCGGACGCAACGACCTTTTCGAGGATTTCGCCGAGCCGCTCGACCCCCTCCATGCCAGCGAGCTTCTCCGCTCCCCATTCCTGACAGATCTGGGTGTAGACCGCTGCACCCTCGGCCGGGCTCATCGCGGCGCGGCCCGCCTCGACCATGGCCGTCATGGTCGCCGGTTCCCAGAAGTAGGCGGCGCCGACGACATTGTCGATCGGGCAGTCGCCGAGAACGCCGAGGCGACCGACGGCGTAGCCACCCATGCCTTCAGCGGTGAGGCCGAGTTCGGCACCTCGCCGCATGGTCGACTCGTCGAGGAGCCAGGCCATGGCGAGCATGCCGATCGATCCTCGGAGGCTGCGGGCGACGGTGAGGCTCTCCATGGCCGTCATTGTGGTGCGCGATGGCGTTCGACGTCCACGAGCGTGAGGGAGGGCCCGTCGGTGCGGTTGGGTTCGATTGCTGCGATCCTCGTCGGCGAGGATCTTGCCGACCGTGACCGACACCGACCGAACTGCCGACATCTCGAACCGTCTGATCGTCGTCACGACCGTCGTGGCAACTGTCGGCTGCGTGTACCCCGGCTTTTTGATCGGGGCGGTCACCGTGCAGGTGCGTGACGAGTTCGACGTCAGCGCCGCCACCTACGGGTGGGCGATGGGCACGTACTTCTTGGCAGCGACCTTCGCCTCGATCCTGGGTGGGCGACTGGTCCAACGCGTGGGACCGCGCCGACAGCTGGTCGGATGCCTCATCACGACCATGGTCGCTCAGGGATTGATTGCGGCGATCGCCACGTCCTTCGGTGTGGTCGTCGCGCTGCTCGCCGTGTGTGGCGTGGTCAATGCTGCGAACCAGACGGCCGTGAATCTGGCCCTCACCCGGGCACGTCTGCCGCGTCTGGGTCTCGCGATCGCGCTCAAGCAATCCGGCATGCCAACTGCGGCGATGATCAGTGGCGCAACGGTGCCGCTCCTCGCACTCACGCTCGGCTGGCGCTCGGCGTTCGTTCTCGGGGTCGGGATCGCTGGGGCTGCCCTCGTCCTCGTCCTTCGGGTGATCGAACCGGGTGGGGTCGAGACCCTCCGCACGGCGAGACCAGTTTCGACCCGGCGAGCGCTCTTCTGGTCGATGATCGGCGGCGCCTTCCTCTCGTTCTCGGCCGGCGGCCTCACGTCATGGCTCGTCGCATCCGGCGTCGACGCCGGACTCGGTGAGGGCATGTCGGGCTGGCTCCTGAGCATCGGCGCTGCGTTCGGTGTTGGCGTCCGTTTGTTCTGGGGGCTCCGGATGGACGCCATGCGGGCGCTCCCGTACTCCATGGCGGCTCTTATGGCCGGCGTCGGCGCCTTCGGGATGCTGGGTCTCGCTCCCCGGATCACGGCGCTGCACGTCGTCGTCACCTTCCTTGCGTTCGGCGCCGGTTGGTCGTGGCCGGTCTTCACGAATTTCGGCATCATGCGGGCCAATGGCGACGCAGCGGGCGCCGCCAGCGGGGTGACCCAGATGGGGATCTACCTCGGCGTGTTCCTCGGCCCGCTTGTGACCGGCTGGACGATCGACGAGTTCGGGTATTCGTGGATGTGGGCCGTGGTCGCCACGTGCATGGCGATCGGCGCGGCGATCACCTACGCCGTGCGCGAAGAGTTCGCCTAGGCCGGCGGGGCACTAATGGCGTAGGCCGAGTAGCGACGCATCAACTGGGCCTGCAGATCCTGGGAGTCGATCGTGTCAGCCGCGAGCTCCTCGGGCTGATCGCTGGCGGCAAGGTCGACCCGCAGTCGTTCGATGGCATCGTCGATGGTGAGGCCGATACCTGCGTCGGCGTCGATTCGCTCGGCCTCGTCGCGGTAGAGCTTCGCTTTCCATGAAAGTGAGAGGCGGACGGCATCGTCGGGATAGGTCGCGAGTACGGAGCCACGATCGGTGATGTTCCAGTCGGTGCCGTCGTAGTCGAGTTCGGACGAAAGGGTCATGCCGCCCGGCTTCATCGAACCCTTCGGCCCGACCCGCTGCACCTCATGCGGCATGAAGTCGTTGTCGCCGACGATCGCTGTGTTCCAGGTGTCGTCGTGCAGGATTGAGGGCCCGTCGACTCCCTTGGGCCAGTAGCGGAAGCCACCCGCTTCGCCCCGGTAGAACCAGGCCACCGCCGTGACGATATGGATGCGTTCCGCCTCGAACAGGCGACTGACCCCCATTGCGGTGAGCAGCCAGGCCGGCGCGTTACGACGATCGACACCCCGGAACTCGGGGATGTCGGTGTGGCTGAATCCCTGGCGCCCGATCGGTGTCGTGAGGTTGACGTAGACCTGTTCGGGGACGATCACGTCCCAGCCGTACATTCGCCGGGCAGCGTCGTGGAAACCCTCGTGGTGGAGCAGCGCCTCGGCGCCATCGACCTGCGGCTTACCGAAGGCCCACTGTCCGCGGAAGGTCGGGCCGACCATGGCGTTGGTGAAGTCGGTGTCGTCGTCATCGCCGTCGTTGTCGGCAACATCGGCGGCCGCTTTCGAGGAGGCGATCGTGCGGCCAGGCTGCCAGTACGGCCCGTTGTTGCGAGCCATCTGCCGGATCGCGTCGGGATCGTCGACCACCTGGTCGAGCACGATTGGGGTCTTGGGTGGACGGACGAGGGTCGCCATGCCCACGACCGTAGCGGCCGGCGCCGGCCGACGGTTTGCTCAGCTGTCGGTCGGGTTCGGGCGTCCGTCGTCGAGCAGGGCTCCGACGGCGGGGGCGTGGGCGACCCGGAACTCGTTGATGTACGCCTCGTGGTTTTCGGCGAGTTGGTCGGGGTCGTAGAGATAGTTGACCAAGACGCCGAACGACTCGGCCTCGCCCTTGGGTGATGGATCGCCACCGACATTGATCTGCTCGAGTCGAGCGCCGTTGCGCAGGTGGAATCGGGCGACCGAATCCCGGGGCTCGTCGCCGCGTTTGGCGTGCAGCAGGTACTCGGCGGTGAGTCGTCGGAGGCCGTCGGCGCTCGAGTCGACGTGCCTCCCTTCGTCGTCGACCCACCGGCGCAGTCCCGGGACGGGGGACAGGGTCGAGAACTGGCGAAGGCTCGGCACCGTGCGTTGCAGTTCGTCGGTGACCTGCTTCAGCAAGAAGTCGCCGAGCGGGATGCCTCGCAAGCCGGTTTGGCAGTTGGTGATCGAGTAGAAGATCGCCGTGTCCGCCGGGTGAGCGCCTTCGGGGTCGGTGAGGTCCTCGTTCGGCACGGGCGCGTCGATGACCGCCTCGATGTGGGTGGCCAAGCCGTGGACAAGTGCGATCTCGACGAAGATCAGGGGTTCGGCCGGCAGGCTCGGATGGAAGAAGCCGTAGCAACGACGGTCGTGCTCGAGTCGCCGTCGGAGATCGTCCCACCCCCGGATCTCGTGGACCGCTTCGTACTCGATCAACTTCTCGAGCGTCTCGGCCGGTGTCTGCCAGTCGATCGCCCGCAGTTCGAGGAATCCCCGGTTGAACCACGACGACAGCAGATAGGCGAGGTCGCGTTCGGCGGGGGCGATGGTGCCGTCGCGAAGTCGGAGGGCGTCGGCCCGCATCGTGAGCAGGGTGTGGATGCCGTCGTCGGCTAGGTTGATCGAACGGAAGAGGTCGAGGCGGGGAGCCTCCGACGCTGCCCAGAGGTCGTGAGCGGTTGTGGCGTCGGGGGCGCGTCGGTACGCGTCGATCGCGGCGGCCACGGCAGTCGGGTCGGGGGCGAACGCTCGGACGAGAAAGTCGAAGAACGATCGTTTCGCCTCGTCGTCGCGGGCGCGGGTGAGGTTCGCGTAGCGCCGCACGACCAGTTCGGCGAGGCTGCGCGCGGCGGCCTCGTCGCGAAGCCGGGTGAGGGCCCGACACGTCTCCTGGAGAACGACCAGCTCGGGGTTGGCGGACGAGGTCACGTCGGCAGTGTAGGAGAAAGTTAGCCGTTGGCCCATCGCCGCATCCTCTACGCTGAAGACCGATGTCGGGCTTGACCACCATGCCGAAGCCGTCCACCGGGGACCTGGTGGCGGGCATCTCGGTCGCGCTCGTCGCTCTTCCGCAGTCCCTGGCCTATGCCGAGATCGCCGGGATGCCGCCCCAATACGGCCTCTTTGCGTCGGCGCTGCCGCCGATCCTCGCCGCGCTGTTCGTCTCCTCGCGCTACCTGCAGACCGGCCCGGTTGCCCTCACCGCCCTCCTGGCTTTCGGTGCGCTCGAGCCGCTGTCCACCCCGGGATCGACCGAGTACATCACCCTCGCCGCCCTGCTCGCCTTGTTGGTGGGTGTGTTCCGGATCCTACTCGGCCTCCTGCGTCTGGGTGGCGTGGCGTACCTCCTGTCCGAACCGGTGCTGACCGGCTTCACTACCGCCGCGGCGATCTTGATTCTGTCGAGCCAGCTACCGAAGGTCTTCGACGTGTCGACCGATGGCGATGGTGTCCTGGCCGACGCCCTCCAGGCGCTCGCGTCCCCGGGGGAGTGGCAGTGGCCTGCGATCGGCTTTGCGGCGATGACCCTCGTGCTGATGTTCGGCGGTCGCCGACTCCACACCCTGTTCCCCGGCGTACTCGTCGCCGTAGTGGTCGGCGTCATCGTCTCCGGGTCAACCGACTACGACGGCTCGACCGTCGGCGAACTCGATGGCGGTTTCGTCTCGCTGACGTTCGACTTCCCATGGGATCGTGCCGGCGATCTCGCACTTCCAGCGCTCGTCATCGCCCTCGTCGGGTTTGCTGAACCGTCATCGATCGCTCGGACGTTCGCTGCCCAGGGCCGTGAGCGTTGGGACGCCAACCGTGAGATGGTGAGCCAGGGTGTCGCCAACCTCGCCGCTGCGGTCTCGGGTGCGTTCCCGGTCGGCGGTTCGTTCAGCCGCAGCTCGCTCAACAAGCTGGCGGGTGCCACCAGTGCGTGGGCCGGCGCCATCACCGGTGCCTTCGTGCTCTTGGCTCTTCCGCTCACGCCGCTGCTCGAAACGCTTCCCAACGCAGTCCTCGGTGCGATCGTGGTCGGTGCCGTCGCCAAACTGATCCGCCTCGATGATCTCTGGATCCTGCTGCGAGCCAATCGAGTGCAGGCACTCGTCGGCGTCGGCACGCTGGCGGCCACCCTGGCGTCAGCCCCACGGGTCGAACGTGGTGTGATGGTCGGTGTCGGGCTTGCGCTGCTCGCCCATCTCTACCGCGAGCTGTCCGTCACGACCCCAAGTGTCCGGAAGGGCAACACCCTCACGGTCTCGCCGGAGGGGGTGCTGTGGTTCGCCACGATCCCCAGTGTCGAACGGCTCATCCGAGCAGCGATCGCCGACGAGCACGACCTCGACACGGTCGTGCTCGACCTCGCCGGCGTCGGACGCATGGACTTCTCGGCGGCAGCAGCGCTGCGCCGCATTGTCGAAGAAATCGGCGACTACGAGAACGACGTTGCCGTCGAGATCGTCAACGTACGGCAAGGCGCGGCCCGAGGCGCTGCCGCCCATCTCGTCGATTGAGGCGTTGGCGGCTCGCTACCAGGTGATCGGTTGGGTGGCGCCGAGCGCCCGGCCTTCGGTGCGGACGCCCTTGGCGGTCATCTGCGGGCCGATCTCTCGCCACAGCTTCGGCAGTCGGTAGTGCACAACCCGCGGGAAGAGGTGGTGCAGTGCGTGGTAGTCGTGGCCCCGGATGACCAGCCGTGAGCCGGGGAACACGGCAACGCGGGTGTCGACATAGCGGCCGACCTGCCCCTCGGCCGGGTGGTGCGGATACCAGGCGAAGATGAACCCCAGCCAACACACCACCAACCTGGTGGGGATGAACCACAGCACCAGCGCCTCGACGCCCACGCCGACGACGAAGGCCGCGATCAGCACGATGGTCGAGATCAACCAGTAGCGGAACGTGGAGCGCTCGTCCTGCGGAACCCGTTCGGCCTGATTCTCCCGGATCGCGCGGGGCAGCAGCACCTGGGATGCGGGCACGAAGGCAAACAGCGGCAACAGGGTCCGGGCCAGAACCGCACCGTAGAGCTTGATCGGTAGGTCGCGGAGCGGGCCTTGGGCGAAGAAGTCGGGATCCTTCAGTGGGTCATTGGTGAAGGCGTGGTGCCGCATATGGCTGATGCGGTGCCCCTTGAACGAGAAGCCCACCGGAATCGCCGAGAGCATGCCGACAAGATCTTCGACCCAGCGGCCCTTCATCGTGTCACCCCACACATTGCCGTGGGTCGCCTCGTGCATCGGCATGTAGAAGGTCGTCGCGACGACGAAGCTCAGGATGCCACCAAGCCACAGCGGGATGGCCCCGACGAACCCGGCGACCAGGATGGTGACCCATGCGACGGTGAAGGCCGCAAACGTGGCGAGAAGGCGCCAGGCGATGCCGCCGCGGTACGGCGCGACGAGCCGACGTTCGTCGCGCCGTTCCATCCGTACCTGATGGTTGATGTCGGTCACCGCAGGCTCCCCGAGACTCGCCCTGATCGGTTGGCCTACCTTACGGTGTATGCCTCGACTCCGACAGGTCCACACCACCGACGCCCACGAGCTCGCCCAGACCCTCTACGGCATGTTGTTCGGGGAACGCGACCCCGTCGACGAGCCCGGCACGGCAACCGGATCACCCGGCGACTGGTGGACGGTCACGGCGCTGGTGCCGGACCTGTTCGACCACATCGTCGGCGGGTTCGGCTTCTATCGCTCGGGCAACCGGCTGCTCGATCCACAGTTGCGGGAGCTGGGGCAGACACGCACTGGCTGGGCTCGCGGCTCCCGGTTCGTTTACTCCCAGCATGTGAAGGCATGTCGAGAGGTCGGGCTGTCCGAGGAGAAGATCCAGGCGATCCGAGCCTGGGCCGTCGCCGACGTCTTCTCGGCCACCGAGCGAGCCGTGCTCGCCTACACCGACGCGCTGGTGCTGCAGGGCGGTCGGGTTCCTGATGAGGTGTTCGACGCGCTCCGGGTCGAACTCTCCGAGGAGGAGATCCTCGAGCTGACCTACATCGTCTGCACCTACGACATGCACGCCACGATGTCGAAGGCCCTGCGGCTCGAGTTCGACGACGTCGACGACCCGATCATCGAGGTACCGGGACCCGAGGGCGTGGGTCCGTCGACGATGGACGCCATGCGGGTCGTAGACGACCTCGACGCCGAGTAGCTACTCGAACGGGCGCTCGTCCCACCAGGGAACCGATGGCGGCATGTCGGTGGAGGGCTTGCCCGGGAACGCTGGATCGCGCTTCTCGAGAAAGCTCATGACCCCCTCGGCCGCGTCGACGCCCCGACCGAGCTCATCGATCATGCGGCTGTCGACCTTGTGGGCCTCCATTGGATGATCGGCACCGAGCATGCGCCACAGCATCTGCCGAGTGGTGGCGACGGAGACCGCCGACGTGCCGTCCGCGAACGAGGCGGCCAGTTCACGGGCCGCAGGCAGGAGATCGTCCGGTTCGTGAAGGCTTCGAATCAGGCCGGCCCGATGGGCTTCATCGGCCATGAACACCTTGCCGGAGTACGTCCACTCCAGCGCCTGACTGATGCCGACGAGGCGGGGAAGGAACCAACTCGACGCCGCTTCGGGCACGATGCCGCGCTTGGCGAACACGAAACCGATCTTGGCGCCGGTCGACGCCATGCGGATATCCATCGGCAGGGTCATCGTGATGCCGACGCCGACGGCATGACCGTTGATCGCCCCGATTACGGGCTTGCGTGATTCGAAGATGCGGGTGGTGACCCGACCGCCACCGTCGCGGGGCACGCGAGTGGTGTTGTCGCTGGCGACCCGGTCGGGTTGCCGGGAGGCGTTGAAGGTGTCGGCGCCGCCGCTCAGGTCGGCGCCGGCGCAGAACGCTCGCCCGGCGCCGGTGACGATGACGGAGCGAACGGTGTCGTCGGCGTCGGTGATGTCGAATGCGGCGACCATCTCGCGCACCATGACGTTGGTGAAGGCGTTCATCGCCTCGGGTCGGTTGAGCGTGAGCGTTGCGATGCCGTGGTCGTCGGGGCCGGGCAGGTCGAGAAGGATGTGCTCGAAGTCGCTCACCGGTCGGCCGCTTCCACTACGAAGCATGCGGTGGTGGCGGTCGAGCCGCCGATGTTGAGGGTGGCGACTCGTTCGGCGCCGTCGACTTGATAGTCGCCGGCCGTGCCGCTCACTTGTTTGGTGGCGTCGACGAGCATGCGTGCGCCGGTCGCGCCGACCGGATGGCCGCCGCCGATCAGACCGCCGCTCGGGTTGACGGGCATGTCGCCATCGCGCTCAAGTCGGCCTTCCTCGATCGCCTTCCACGACTCGCCCGGTGCCGTGATGCCGAAGTGATCGATCGCCATGTACTCCGACGGGGTCATGCAATCGTGGGTCTCGATGGCGTCGAGTTGGTCGGCGCCGCCGATCCCGGCCCGATCGAACGCGTCGGTGATCGCCCGCCGCACGTGCGGCATTACATAGTCGCTGTCGCTGCTCCGCTCGAATTTCTGATCGATCGGCAGGCCGACGGTCGTGTGGCCCCACCCGCCGATGACCGAGCGGGCGCTGCGTCCGTGCTCGGCGAGCCAGCGGTCGCTCACCAGCACGACGCCGGCCGCCCCGTCGGTGATCTGGGTGACGTCGTTGCGGCGCAGGCGACCCTCCACGATCGGGTTGGCTTCGTCATCGGCCAGGAACGACTCCGGCGTCAACGCCCATGCCCGGGTCTGGGCGTTGGGGTTGTCCTTCGCGTTGCGCAGGTTCAGTTCACCAATGGCCCGCAGATGCTGTTCGTCGATGCCGTAGCGACGGTCGTATTCACCCGCCACCCGCTCGAACGCGTACGGCCAGAAGAACTCGATCCCCTCGGTCTCGTGCCCGACCCACGCCGCCGCCGTCTGCACCGCCGCTGCCGGACCGCCCGGCATGGTCTTCTCCTGCTCGATCCCGAGCACCAGCACACAGTCGTAGCGGCCGGCTTCGATCTCGGCCATGCCAGCCAGCACGGCCATCGACGACGACGCACATGCGGCCTCGTGCCGCATTGCCGGCACGCCCCACAGCGCCGGCTCGACGGTCGCAGGCATGGCACCGAGATGCCCCTGGCCGGTGTAGAGCTGGCCGAAGGCATTGCCGACATGGATGCTCTCGACGGCGTCGGCCCCGATTCCTGCATCGGCCAAGGTCGCTGCCACGACCTCGGCGGTGAGGTCGGCGATATCGCCGTCGGTCTTGGCCAGATTGTTGGCGAAGTCGGTCTGATGAACACCGAGGATGTTGGTCATGGTTGGCGGCTCCAGCGTTCACGCAATGCAGGTTTGACGACCTTGCCCACCGGGTTGCGGGGAAGGGCGTCGATCAGTTCAAGTCGTTCGGGCAGCTTGTAGCTGGCGATCTCATGCTCGCGCAGGTGAGCGGTCACGTCCGAAAGCGACGGTGGATCGGCATCGGGCGCTGCTACTGCGAACACCCCGACCTTCTCGCCGAGATCCCGATCGGGGAAGCCGACGGCTGCGCACTCCACGATGGCGGGATGGTCGGCGATCAACGCCTCGAGCTCGGCCGCACTGATGTTCATGCCACCCCGGATGATGATGTCCTTCGCCCGGTCGACGAAACGCAACAGGCGGGGCGGGTTGTCGGCGCCGGCGTACTCGAACAGGTCGCCGGTGCGGTACCAGCCGTCGGCATCGAAGACGTCGTCCTCCGGTTGGACGTCGCCGTCGGGGGAGGGGAGATAGCCGTCGAACACGGTCACTCCCCGGAAGCGCAGTTCACCGACCGTGCCGGTGGCCGTGATCTCGGACTCGTCGGCCGGGTCGACGAGTCGGATCTCGACGCCTTCCCGTTCCGGCACCGGGAAGTAGCGGGCCCGTTCGGTCGGATCAGGCACCGCCGCCATCGTCGACATCATCGCCGCGCCCTCGTTCGAGCCGAACACGTTCACGATCTCGATGCCTCGGGCCTGCCAGCCCGCCACCATCCACGGATCGAGCGGTGCCGACCCCGACGCGATCTTGCGAATGCTCGACAGGTCGAGCTGATCGAGCATGGCATCGTTCGCCAACAACATGTTGAGCGCCGCCGGCGGCACGACCGTGTAGCTGATCCGCTCAGCCGGGATCTGGCCGAGGAACACCTGCAGATCGAGTGGATGGTGCAGGGCCAGGAAACATCCGGTTTCGACCCAGGTCAGCAACATGCCGCCGATACCGGCCATGTTCACCACGGGGAACGGACACAGGACCCGATCGTCCGCACGCAAGTCGAGTTCGGTCACCTGGAACCCAGAGGTGGCCAGCCACTTGCCGTTGGTGCGGGGGACGCCTTTCGGGGTGCCGGTCGTGCCGGAGGTCCAGCAGACGGTGGCTCGCGTGTCCGGAGTGATCGCTGCCGAATCGAGGGGTGGGCCGGGCTCGGTCGCGGGTGCAAGGATCGTCACCTGCGGCCCCAGCGCTTCGGCCGCAGCGGCGACCTGATCGGGCCGGTCGGTTCGGTCGGTGGTGACGAACACGTCGAACCCGGCCGTCGCATACCCGTGACGCAGCTCGTGTGCCCGGTGCTGGACCGGGAACGGCACGGCCACGGCCTCCATCCGGAAACAGGCCAGCAGGGTGATCGGTAACTCGACCACGTTGGCGAGCTGGATCCCGACCGAGTCGCCCGGCCCGACGCCGGCCGCCTGCAGCTCAGCGACGGCACCGTCGATGCGAGCATTGACCTCGGCCCACGTAAGCCGTTGGGGCATGCCGCCATCGAGCGTGGCCCGATTCGGTGCGTCAGCCAGCGCTTCCTCGTCAGGTCGCGCGTCGACGGCGCGTCGGACCAGCTCGTCGATCGTGGTGGGTTCGCTCATCGCGCCATGATCGCAGACGTGACGTCGCCGCACCGATGAGCCAGCATGGAGCCATGAAGGTCGAACTGCGCAACGAGATCCATGGCGGTCTCCCGCCCCACGACGATCACCCCTACCGCAGCGGCGTCTGGCGGCCCCAGTACCGCGAATACGACGCCTGGGACCTCGACGTCGAGGGCGAGATCCCCGACGATCTCGCCGGTGTGTACCTGCGCAACACCGAGACGGCGGTCTTCGAACCGGCCAAGCGCTACCACCCCTTCGACGGCGACGGCATGATCCATTCGATCGGGTTCGCCAACGGCGAAGCCACGTACGCCAACCGTTTCGTGCGAACCGAAGGCTTCCTCGCCGAGCAAGAAGCGGGCCGGTCGTTGTGGGCCGGCATCACCGAACACCCGTCCAATGCCGAGGCCGACCACGGCTGGGGGGCTCGTTCGATGATGAAGGACAACGCCTCGACCGACGTCATCGTGCACCGTGGCGAGGCGCTGGCCAGCTTCTACCAGTGCGGCGAGCTCTACCGCCTCGATCCGCACACACTCGAGACCAAGGGCACTACCGAATGGGGTGACTTTTTCCCGCGGGAGGGCGTCTCGGCTCATCCGCGCGTCGACGAACACACCGGCGAACTGCTCTTCTTCAACTACGGCGTCGAGGCGCCGTACATGCACTACGGGGTCGTGAGCCCGGCCGGTGAACTCGTCACCTACATCGACGTGCCACTGCCGGGGCCCCGGCTGCCCCACGACATGATGTTCACGGAGAACTGGACGATCCTGAACGACCTGCCGTTGTTCTGGGATCCCGAGGCGCTCGCGTCGGGGTACTACTCCAACGTGTTCCGGCGTGACCTGCCGAGTCGGTTCGCGCTGGTGCCGCGGCACGGCTCCACCGAGGACATCCGGTGGTTCGAGGCCGACCCGACCTTCGTCCTCCACTGGACCAACGCCTACGAGGACGGTGACGAGGTCGTCCTCGACGGCTTCTTCCAACACAACCCGACGGCTCGAGGCGTTGACCGCAGTGCGAACGTCGACCCGAAGCACAAGGGGTTCGAGACGCTCGACATGAATGTGCTGCAGGCCCGCCACCACCGCTGGCGTTTCAACCTTGTCACGGGAGAGACCCGGGAAGAGCCGCTCAGTGAGACGTGCTCCGAGTTCCCGATGATCAACGGGCAGCACTGGGGACGTCCCTACCGCTACAGCTACAACGCCTTGTGCGCCCACGGCATCTTTGCGTTCAACGGCCTCGTGAAACACGACGTCGAGACCGGCGCCGAGACGTTCTGGCATGCGCCGGAGGGCACGTTCGTGAGCGAAACCGTGGTCGCCCCTCGGCTCGGCTCGACGGCGGAGGACGACGCCTACCTGCTGACGTTCTCGTGCGACATGGTGAACGACGAATCACACTGCGAGATCTTCGATGCCGCTGACCCGACCGTTGGTCCCATCGCCCGGGTCAAGCTCCCCGAGCGCATCTCGTCGGGCACCCACGCCACGTGGGCGCCAGCCTCTCAGCTGACCTGAACCGCCGCCTCGGCGCGCCGGATCAGAGTTCGAAGGTGGCGCGGGTGAGGAAGTCGCCTTCGGTGATGTCGGCGGTGGCCACACGACGTTCGCCCTTGAGCCAGACGGCGCCGTCGGGGTCAGCCGCAAGGTTCTTGACCCATTGGGAATCGCGGCGCACGGTCGAGACGTCGATGCGATCACCGATCCTCGTGGCGACGAGCGGGACTTCGCGTGTCTTGCCGCTTTTCCGGCCGGTGGTCTCGACCACGACGATGCCGATACCGATCGGCAGGGGTGAGGTGAGGCCTGCCTTGGCGATGGGGCGCACGACCGAGTTGAGCGTGCGGAAGCCTTGCTTCACCAGGTCCTTACGGAGTTCGTCGAATCGGTGGGGGAGCACGCGGTAAGGCTACGCCGGGTTTGCCGGCAGGCCCCGATCGCGTCGCTGGGCGTCAATAGAGCGAGCCGCCGCTTTCGCCATCGCCAGTGACGTCGGCGCAGGCGGCGGCCAGCGAGGCGGCAGCGCCCGCGCCGAGTGCCAGCTGGTCGGCGGTGGCCGTCACCATGCGGAAGCCCTGCTGGAAGCGCTTCGGGACGAGCGGCCCGGTCGCATGGCAGCCGGGCATGACACCGACCTTCTGGCATTCGTCGACGATCCGGGTGTAGGCCTCGTCGAACGCCGGTGACCCATCGTTGTTCGCCGGTGGGAGATCGAGGGTGAGTGAAAGGTCGGCAGGGCCGACGTAGACGGCGTCGATCCCGGGAACCGACAAGATCTCGGGGAGGTTGTCGACGGCCTGCTTGGTCTCGATCATCGGGATGACAGCGATGTTGTCGCGAGCCCACTCGACATAGTCGGGTCGGCGGATGCGACCGATGGTCGGCCCGAACGAACGGGAACCACCGTCCGGGGCGTAACGGCACGCCTTTACCGCGGCCTCGGCCTCCTCGGGTGTGTTGACCATCGGGATGATGACGCCCTCGGCACCAGCGTCGAGCATCTTGCCGATGATGCCGGGTTCGTTCCAGGGGACACGGACGATCGGGATCGAACCGCCATGTTCGATTGCCCGGATCAATTCGACGGTGATCTGGTACTCGACGGTGCCGTGTTGGGTGTCGACGCAGACATAATCGAAGCCCGCCCTTGCCATGACCTCGGCGGAGAGCGTCGCCGGGATCGAGAGCCACCCGCCGATCGCGTTGTCACCATCGGCCCACATCTGTCGAAGTGTTCGCATGCCCGGATGTCTAGCGCGTCGACAGTGACGATGAAGTCCCTGGGCGCGACGCGGTAGCGTCACGCCCGTGAGTTATGAGCGGATTCGGGTTGAACACGCTGGCGACGTCGCCACGTTGACCCTGGCCAACCCCGAGAAGCGCAACGTCCTCGCCCTCGAGACGATGCAGGAGATCACCGCAGCGCTGCGCGAGATCGGCGAGACGGACGCGCTCGGCGTCATCATCTCGGCGGAGGGTCCGGTGTTCTCGGCCGGTCACAACTTCGGCGACATGCTCGGCTCGTCCGAAGCGGAGGTGCGGGCACTGTTCGACGTGTGCACGGAGATGATGACCCTCATCCAGGCACTTCCCCAGGTCGTGATCGCCCGGGTGCACGCGCTTGCCACGGCCGCAGGATGCCAGCTCGTGTCGATGTGCGATCTTGCCGTCGCCGGCGAGTCGGCGGCCTTCGCCGCCCCCGGTGGCAAGGGTGGTTTGTTCTGTCACACGCCGATGGTCGGTATCGCTCGGGCCGTCGGCCGTAAGCGGGGCCTCGAAATGGCGCTGATCGGTGACCCGATCGATGCACACACCGCCGCCGACTGGGGTCTCGTGAATCGGGTCGTCGCCGACGAGGCGCTTGTCGAGGCGACCGACGAAATCATGCGCCGCGCCACTCGGGGCTCGGCCACCTCGAAGGCGCTCGGCAAGCAGACCTACTACGCCCAGATCGACATGGCCCAGGACGAGGCCTACGACTTTGCCTCCGGGGTGATGACGGCTGGTGCTGTTGCTCCCGACGGCCAAGAGGGCATCGCCGCCTTCGTGGAGAAGCGGCGCCCCGAGTTCGGGCCCCGTCGCTGAGCCGACAGCCATGAGCGGCTGGCAACTCGCCCAGTTCAACGTCGCCACCGCGAAGTTCGACGACGACGACCCGCGCCTGGCCGAGTTCATCGACAACCTTGACCGGCTCAACTGGCTGGGCGACGAGTCGCCCGGATCGGTGTGGCGGTTCCAGAGCGAGACCGGCCGCTCCGTCGATGTGAAGGCTTACGACAACCCGCGCATCCTCTTGAACCTCACGGTGTGGGACGACCTCGAGTCGCTCTGGAACTATGTCTACAAGACCGACCATGTCGAGTTTCTCCGCCGCCGCCGGGAGTGGTTCGAGGTCGACGCCGAACCGGTGCACGTCATGTGGTGGGTGCCTGAAGGACACCGTCCGACGCCGGCTGAGGGCATCGAACGGCTTGAACACCTACGTGCCCACGGATCGTCGCCTCACGCGTTCTCGTTTCGTGACAACTACGAACCTCCGGTCGAATGAGCACGGTTGGTCTCGACGATTCCGAGGTTGCCCGGTTCGTGTCGGTTGTCTCCGGGTTCGGGTCCGACGGTTTGGCTCGATGGTTGTCGCACTGTTGTGAGACGGGTCGTTGCTGCAGTCTCACGACGGTGCGACAGAGCGGCAGCGGATCGGAGTGAGCGGGCGACCGCCAGGATCCGATGCCGGGTGGATCGAGCGATGGTCGCCTCGGCGTACACCCCTCGTTCGAGCCGTACGAGTCGATGCCGAGTTACCTCGGGGCGAAGTGCGTCGGAGACGGTCTTGCTCGGCCGTCCCGCAACCTCGAACCCTGCGTCGGCGAGATCGTCGACGAGGTCGGCGACGGAGGCGGCACCACCCCGTTCGATGATGCGAGCGATGAGGTAGCGCCGAAGTTCGAGGGTGTGGAGGATCATCGTCCGAGGCTCGCGCCCCGATGTGACAGCCCTCAGCCGTAGGAGCGCTTGGCGACCTCTTCGAGCATGACTTCGGTGGCGCCACCGCCGATCGGCAGGATGCAGGCGTCGCGGTACATGCGTTCGATCGCCGACTCGCGCATGTAGCCCATCCCGCCGTGGAACTGGACACAGTCGTACATGACCTGATTCACGACCTCGCAGCCCCAGGCCT
>Ga0255780_10001680_pt1 | contig 20346 bp, 12 predicted proteins | sample 071ome_32_FD_179978 | JGI IMG/M metagenome (GOLD analysis project Ga0255780, IMG submission 179978) | Coastal salt marsh microbial communities from the Groves Creek Marsh, Skidaway Island, Georgia - 071405AT metaG (version 2) | ecosystem: Environmental > Aquatic > Marine > Intertidal zone >... | reverse complement strand
TTGCAGGGATTGCCCTTTGTTGGTATTTGTCTTTGGAGTTATCATATTCACTGGTAGGCGTAGCCTTTCGGGGCGCGCCTGCCAATACTCATGTCATCTCCATATGGCTCTCGGATCACACTTATATTCTTAGAAGGAACTGAGATGCACCCCTTTCTTCGCTCACGGGAATCTATGACTTGTCCTTGTGCCGGCAAAAAACTAGGCTTGTCCTTCACGCTGGTTCTGAAATTTTGTCTTATGGGTCAGGAATGGATACGCATCGGGGGCGCCAGGGAGCATAATCTGAAGAATGTTTCTCTGAACCTTCCCCGCAATCGGCTGGTGGTTTTTACCGGATTAAGTGGTTCGGGAAAATCCTCGCTCGCATTTGATACGATCTTTGCCGAGGGACGTCGCAAATATGTCGAATCTCTTTCTTCATATGCACGGCAGTTTCTCGATCAAATGCAGAAACCCGATGTGGATTACATCGAGGGGCTGTCACCTGCCATTGCCATCGAGCAACGTGGAACTGCGAGCAACCCGCGTTCCACCATCGCCACCACGACGGAAATTTTTGATTATCTCCGCTTGCTTTACGCCAATGTGGCGCAGCCTTATTGCCCGGAGACAGGCAAGCCCATCTATCATCAAACGACGTCGGACATTGTCGACGAAGTCATGCGTTTGCCGGAGCGAACACGCGTCATGTTGCTGGCTCCGGTGACTTTCTTTCAGGAGGAGCCTGTCAAACCAACGCTCGACCGCCTGGCCAGGGAGGGGTTCGTAAGGGTGCGTATGGATGGTGAGTATTATGATCTGGGAGCATTGCCGCCTGCCGTTTTGGAAACAGGAAGCTTTCAATCGGTCGAAGTGGTGGTGGATCGATTGGTTGTGCAGGACAAGGTGAGGGTGCGTCTGGCGGATTCTATTGAGACCGCCTTGCGATGGGGCGGGGGTGTGGTGTTGCTCCTGGTGCAGACGCCGGAAAACCGGGATCAGGAGGTGTGGGAAGAGCGCACCCGGTCCAATCGGCTCTACAGTCCTGAAACAGGTAAAACATACGAACGACTTGAGGCAAAACATTTTTCTTTCAACTCGCTCTCCGGAGCCTGTGAATCCTGTCACGGTTTGGGGCAGCAAATGGAATTTGATCAGGATCTGATCATTCCTGATCCCAAAAAATCCCTGGCTGATGGCGCGATCCTGCCTTTCCGAAAAGTGGCCAAAACCCAGATTCATTTCTACGATACGATGGTCAAGGATCTGGCATCCCATTATGGACAGCGAATGGATGCGCCGTTCAAGAATCTGAAATCCAAGTTCCGGGACGTGGTCCTTTATGGTTCCGGGGAGGAACAGATATCCTTTCAAGCAGGTAAAGGGCCGACCCGGCGCATCCATAAGCGGGGCTTCGAGGGGGTGATCCCCATGTTGGAAAGACAATTTGAGGACAGCGAAAGTGACACCAGTCGCAACCGTCTCAAATCCTACATGAGCCCGGTGGCATGTGATCAATGTCAGGGACTCCGCCTCCGCCCTGAAGTGCTGGCTGCCACCCTGGGAGATGCTGATTTTGTCCGTGATCTTGGAGCTTCCAAACTCGCTTTCCCCGATATCCCCGGCTTGTCCATCATGGATGTGTGCCACTTGACCATTGAACGGGCACAACAGTTTTTTGAGGGGCTGAATCTAAGCGAATTTCAAAGCAAGATTGCCGGGGATCTGGTCAAAGAAATTTTGTCCCGATTGCGGTTTCTGAATGAAGTGGGCTTGGGGTATCTCAACCTGGACCGCGAAAGTGGCACTCTCAGCGGAGGCGAAGCCCAGCGAATTCGACTCGCCACTCAAATTGGAGGGGGCTTGGTGGGGGTGCTTTACATTCTGGACGAACCCAGTATCGGATTACATCAGCGAGACAATGATCGTTTGTTGGATACCCTGATTCGTCTGCGGGATCTGGGTAACTCGGTTCTCGTGGTGGAGCACGATGAGGACACGATTCGCAAAGCCGATTACCTGGTCGATGTCGGTCCTGGCGCGGGGGCGCATGGAGGGGAAGTGGTCGCTCATGGTTCCATAGAGGATATCATTGAGTCCGAAGCATCTTTCACCGGAAAATATTTATCCGGAGAATTTGCCATCGATGTGCCAACCAACAGGATTCCGCCCACGCCGGACAAAGGTTGGTTGACCATCAAGGGAGCCGAAGAAAACAATCTCAAAAACATCGATGTCCGGATCCCCCTTGGGCTCATGACTTGTGTGACGGGTGTCAGTGGTTCTGGGAAAAGCACCTTGATCGATGACATCCTGCGAAAGACATTGATGCGAAAATGGTATGGCGCTAAGGATCGTCCGGGCAAACATCAGGCTATTTACGGTGACGAGAAATTTTCCAAAATCATCGTGATGGATCAAAGCCCCATCGGTCGCACCCCGCGCAGCAATCCGGCAACCTATACTGGGATCTTTAATCAGATTCGTGATCTGTTCGCCCGATTGCCGTCCTCCCGGATCAGGGGGTATGAATCCAGTCGCTTCAGCTTTAATGTCAAAGGAGGCCGATGCGAAAAATGCCAGGGTGATGGATTACTCAAGATTGAAATGCATTTTCTGCCCGCCGTCTATGTGACCTGTGAAGTGTGTCAGGGCAAGCGATACAATCGGGAGACGCTCGAGATCAATTACAAGGGGCGAACCATTGCGGATGTGCTCGACATGACCATCGATGAGGCTGCCACTTTTTTCCGCGCGGTTCCAAAGATTTGCGAGCCCTGCCTGACCCTGGCGGAAGTGGGCTTGGGTTATCTCAAACTCGGTCAATCGGCCACCACTCTGAGTGGAGGTGAGGCGCAGCGCGTGAAGCTGGCGGCTGAACTGGGAAGACGTTCTTCCGGACGCACGCTCTACATTTTTGATGAACCCACCACTGGACTCCACTTTCACGATGTGTCCACCTTGCTGGCCGTAATGAACCGCTTGCGACAATCCGGTAACACGCTGGTGATCATTGAGCATAATCTGGATGTGATCAAAACAGCGGACTGGATCATTGATCTGGGGCCGGAAGGCGGCACTTTGGGTGGCGAAATCGTGGCCGAAGGAACCCCTGAAGACGTTGCTGAAGTAGAAAAAAGCTATACCGGTCGCTACCTCAAGCTCATGCTTTCCAAAATGGAGGGATAAGCTCTCCCTTCAATATCGATCTTGAAAAAGGTTGATTTAAAAACTGTTCAAAGATCGGCGATACAGTCGTATGTCATGAATACGACGGTTGCTTCTCTTGGTATGCATTCTTGCTTGTTTGAATCCATTGTTTGAAGAGGTGTGTTAAAATGTTTCGATGTGTTGATCGTTCTTGGTGTTGGGTGATGTGGTAATTAAATTGCTACTAACTTAAAATAAGCGATTTGAGGTTATGTTTTGATTATTTTTAAATGGTTTTAATGATTTTTGAAAAATATAAACTATATCTATATGTTTAATTAATTATATTTCGAAAAATATCGAAAAAGTTGAGTGTGATGGTGGTTTGGGCGTGGTGTGAAAAATGCCTTGACCAAATTAGTTAAGCAATGATCTGCGCGCTAAACGAAAATACGATATGAAAACTTCTCGCATTCAATCAATGGTCGTCACCCTCATTGTCACGGCAGTGCTGTCCGGGGGTTCAAGGAACAGGGAGCTGTTGAAATCTTTCGAAGATGTCAGTTCCGGTCACACCCGGCAGGGTCAGTTCAAAATCGCTCAAAACCGGGCCATGTCCATCAATGGGCAAATGCCGTTCACGGATATCGGATCCGCATTCTACTATCGGCCCGGACGTGGCAATTTGGCTTCGGTGGGTGTGTTGTGGAACGATGATCCGGGGGAAAGCTACCGCGAATCTTATGAATTGGTTCAAACCTATGCTCCCACCGCCAAGAAGGAGAAAATACAGGAACTACGGGATACTGTTTTGAAACTGACCGGGGCGGTGGCGGATGTGGTGGTTCAGGTTCAGGTTCTGGAAGCCGCCAAATCCAAACTCGATGAGGCTCAAAAAGAGGTGGATAAAGCCAATGAACAGTTGGAGAAGGAGAAGGAAACCTTTCAGGACTCCGAGAGGGCGGCATCCGATCTCAAACTGAAGATCGCCGTTTCAGAGCGGCAACAAGCCAAGTTGACGGAACAACTGGTTCAAAAGGAACAGACTTGGCAGTCGCTTAAGGAGGCATTGAACGCTGTAACGGACGCATCTGAAAAACAGGATTCCCAGAAACAAGTCGATGGTTATGCCAAGGAACTTGCCGAATTGGAAAGATTGGTTTCGGATTCCAAAGAAGATCAATCTGATCTGATGGCCCGTCTTGCTTCTGTTGAGAAAACTGCTTCAGCGGCGGAGAATGTGGTGAAAGTGGCCGATAAACTAAGGGAAGCCGCCCAGAGTCAATTGGATTCGCAGCAGGCATTTTTCGATCAGGCTCAGGCGGACCTGAAAACCGCGCAGTCCGAATCACAATCCCTGGAAGAAAACGCCGTCAATCTGGTGAAGGATGAAAACTTGTTTGTCTTTCGATGGAATGCGGATAAGACCACTCTGGGCTCTCTGAAATTAACCGAGAACATGTTTGGGAACTATGAGAAAAATCTGGGGAAATCAGGATTTGTCATCATGTCCGGCATGCGAAGCCGCAAGTTGTTTTTATCGGAAGATGACGCTGCCAAACTTGAGCAGAATACGCACGACAAACATTATACCGAATACAAGCCCTTGCGGCATTTCCAGTGGCTCCTTCCGTATCATCATGGCAACTCACTCCACATAGTGACACACATCGTCGAAACCAACAACGAAGCCTACGTCAGCGAGCAATCCCTCAAGAAGGCAGCAGACGTCAAGTTGGATCTCAAGAAACTCGCCGATGGCGGTCTGGATTTGTAAGCCCTCACCGAGGCCACCCTGCAAGCCGCCCGGTCTGCGTTGGAAAATTTGGCGAACGTTGGAACAATTGCCGCGCCAAAGATCAGTCGCAAGCCGGTCCTCTGGCCATGGACCTCACCTGAGTCCCTTGAGGACTATACCGCTTATGCCGATGCGTGGATTCCCGTCATGGCTGTCACCACCCGTTTATCCGATTTGGATGACATCTTTAAAACCAAACGGTTGAACGTTTCTTCTGACGCTTCCGTGGCTGCCAACATGCCATCGCTTTCCGGTGGACGAATTCAAGACTAAAACCTTCTGCTTCCAGCGATCATCTCGCTATTCACAAATAAAAAAGATAACGAAAGTTAAAACATGAGAGTTAGTTTCAGTGATGTCTTTGATACAAATCCTAATGGCTCAGTTACTCCCAAGGCCCCAGTTAAAATCAATGGCATGACAATGGGGCCAGGGGTGGTTTTCACGAGTGGTGTATCCTTTGGTGGTGTCGATTTGACTGCTCTTGCAGACAAGGACTTGGAAGTGGAGCAGAAAGATGGTGTGATTCACATTAATGGGCACTATCCATGAGCATTGGACCGTGGATTTGTGTTTTTTGAACAGTGTTCACACACATCCTGAAACCGAAGCTTGCGTAACGCTCATATCAGTCGTCATGCTATGTGGAGCATGAAAACAAGGATGTCCTGTTGCTGGGGCATCCCTCTGCTCCATGAATCGCAAACGGATCATCGCATTGGCTGTAGGCATTGTTGTGTTGGTTTTTCTTTTCCAGCGCATCGGCCTGACATCTGTTATGCCTTTGCTCGGTGGGCTTGGGTGGCGTTACGTATGGTTGGCTTTATATTATGTCGTTCCTATCGCTTTTGCTGCACAAGCGTGGAGAGTCTTGTTTGGCAGGGTTCATGATCCTGGGTTTGCGAAAATATTCTATGCTTCGTGGATTGGTCTGGCGTGCAACTGGTTGCTGCCGGTGGCGCAGGTAGGAGGAGAAATCGCAAAAGCTCAACTGATTTCCCCGCCCCAAAAAAATATCGAACCATGGGCCACTATGGTGGTGGACAAGACATTCCAGGTGCTGACACAAATTTGCTTTGCCATATTTGGGCTTTCGATGCTGATGATCCATCGTTTTGAGCGAACGATTTTGATGGGAGGGATGCTGGCATTGCTGGCGCTGGTTGTCATCGGTACGTTGCTCGTGCGTTCTCAGAAACGAGGATTATTTTCGATGTCAACCCGCCTGCTTCAGAAAGTGGTGAAGCATGGTGACAAGGAGGCATTGGGTCGGGTGGCGGCTGAGATGGATGATCGGGTTCGCGCTTTGTATCGTTCGCCGAAAAAGCTGACGGGAGCCTTTTGCTGGCGGATGCTGTTTCGATTGGGGATGGCAGGGGAGGTTTATCTCATTTTTTATCTGATGGGGTATCCAATTGATTATGGAGAAGCTATGATTCTGGAAAGCCTTGGGCAGACCATTCGCATGGCCGCGTTTTTGATTCCGGGAGGTTTGGGGGCGCAGGAGGGTACTTTGGCCCTGATTGGCGCCAGTTTGGGCATTCCGGCCAGCCATGGGCTGGCCCTTTCGCTGGCGCGTCGGGCTCGTGAATTGATGGTGGGATTGCCTGCGTTGGCTATTTGGGCAGTTAGCTTGTGGCATTCCAAACGGCCCCATGTTTGATCTCATAGAACGTTGATAGATCGGATCAGCCTGTCCCGCGACTGCGTGGATCCCGATCCGCCCGCCAGCGTCAGCTATGCGGATGTGGGGAGTTGAGTGTTCGAATACCAAAGGCTTCCCGAAACGGAGCTTGATAGAAGAGGTGCTTGCCTCAAGGAGACGCGCCGGGGACGGCACGATCTACCTTCGGAGGCATCAGTTGAGATACGCCCTACAGGGGGGGGAAGAAAGTATTGGCACATGACCTTCTAAAGTTCAGAATTGGGTTGCATGAAAATTGAGGAAACCATGGGGAGGCAAAGACCATTTGCCTGGAAGCGTTCATTGAGATCTGAACTGATTCAGAAGGTGTTCCTTTTTGTGGGGGTATTGGCGTTGGTTGTTGCCTGGGGTGAGGATTGGCCGCCATTGGATGCCAAGGTGAATCAGTCCATCGAGGCGTTAAAACGGCTGAAACATATGGATATTCGATCCAATGCCGCTTTGAACAGCGCTTTGTTAAAAACGCTGGATAAGGTGAAAGGACGTCCTGAGTTTGTTCAGTTGGCCATTGCGTTTGGGCTTACGGATCAAGATGAAACGCTCCTGGCCTTTGTAAAAGCGCATCCCGACACATCAGAAGGATTGATGGCCTTGGATTTTCTGGTGAAATCGCGTCACCCTGAAATGCTGGCAAAAGCGTTGCAAGGGGAAGAGCTTGTTTCTTTGCTGTCAATTTTAGGGGAGCTCCCTCATGAAAATGCTTCGCAGTTGTTACTGAATTTCTCTGCTGATCTAAGCCATTCTCTTGAGCACCGTAAAGCTGCGATCCGGGCGTTGTGCCGAACGAGGTCCGGAGTTGCTTCCTTATTGGACCATGAATCAAGCCAAGGGTTGCCTCAGGATTTGAAACTGACGGCTGCCTATGCGTTGAATCAATTGCCGTGGGCGGATGTCAAAGACAAGGCTTTGGATCTGATTCCGCTTCCCGCAATCAAAGGTGAGCAAGCTTTACCGTCTATTGAGGTGTTAACACAGCAACAGGCGGACATTAAAAATGGACATGAGGTCTTTTTGAGGCCGGAATCAGGTTGTGCGATGTGCCATCAAATAGGGGATCAGGGAGTGGACTTTGGGCCTGGTTTGTCTGAAATCGGCGATAAACTGGGCAAGGATGCTCTGTTTCAATCCATCCTCGATCCGAACGGAGGTATCAGTTTTGGTTTTGAAGGTTGGGAATGGGTCATGAAATCCGGGGAGGAATGGACGGGAATCATTATTGGTGAAACCGAGCAATCGGTCACAATGAAAAATCAGTCCGGACTTTTGTTGACGCTTGAAAAGAAAGCTATTGAATCCCGATCACAGATGAAGAGTTCTCTGATGCCTTCGGGATTGCAACAAGCCATGACCGTGCAGGACCTGGTCGATTTGGTGGGTTACCTGAGTAGCTTGAGAAAGAGTGAGTAGATGTTTTCCTGGAATCATTTTGAACTTATAAACATTGATTCTCCAATAAAATGCCAACAACACACGAATTTTAAAACAGTTCAAAACTCATATCTGCGATAATCTGTTTAAATCTGCGGTTCAAAAAAATAATTATGGCCGGTTTGCGACGGCATTCGAATCAAGGTAGGGCGTCAGGATTCCCGGGAAGTTGGCTGCGACCATGCCGGCGAGGACTTGTGCTCCTGTGATTTTATAGTGGAGTCGGTCGTCGGTGGTCATGTCTCGTGTGGCCGCATTTCCCATCTCATTGAAAAAATCGCGTGTCAGGCCGTTGAGGTCTACCGATGGGCAGTGGAGACGTTCGGCAACTTCTCTTACGATGGCGCTGCGTTCATTTAACCAGTCGACCACTTTTCCGTCGAGCCCGTAAGCCCTTTTCGCCGGGGGAGTGATCAGGATGGGAGTGCCGTCGAAGTCTCTCACGAGTTGCACAAGTGTTTCGAGATTGTCTTCGTAGGCTTCGAAAGTAGTGAGTTTTTCCGGTTCGGAGGCAATTTCATCGATCATTCCGTATTGGATGAGCACAAAATCGGGGCTGACCAGTTGCAGGTTTTTGACTCTCCAGGAAGTTTCCAAAAAAGTGCGTGTGCTCTCTCCCGGCTGAGCCATGTTGGCGATGCGGACGTCGGGACCAACGTAATCGGGGAGACTTTCGCCCCATCCGCCAAAGGTCCCATCCCAAAACGAAAAATCCACCACGGTTGAATCTCCCAATAGCCCTATAATGATGGGATCATCGGTGGTTTCCCAAGTTTCCAAGCGATAAAAACCAGCTGCCTGTCCCTGCAAACCGATCTTGAAATTTTTGGTTTCGACCCAGGGATCTGAATCACTGAACCACTCCATGAGGTTCAACGATTTCTCGAGGCGATAGGTGGTTCCTTCCTTTGCATTGACCAGAAGCTGGATCTCTCCGTTGGCACCCTGATGCATCGAGAGATCTTGTCCATTGAGAGTGTCGCTCGCCAGGAGCCCTGCAACGATGAATATGTTCAGCCAATATTGCATTATCAATGTGCAGGATGCTTAACCGAGCCAGCCTCATCCGTCAAATACCAAGATGAGTTTGCTTGTTCCTTTCTTGCGGTGAATGTGGGAAAGCCTTATACCGGAGTCATGCAATCCCTCAAAGACAAAGTCGTCCTGGTGGTCGGGGGCGGTTCCGGCATTGGGCTTGGTATTGGCAAGTCCCTGGTGAATGAAGGTGCCCGGGTCGTGCTGGCCGCGCGTACCGAATCTTCTCTGGCGGCTGCTCAGAAGGACGGTTCTTTTCAAATTCATACCTGTGATGCCACCTGCCGTGATCAAGTGCGGGCCACAGTGGATTGGGTGGGTGAAAACGTCGGGCCGGTGGATATCCTGGTTTACAGTGCCGGTATGAACGTTCCCAAACGGACTTTCGCCGATATGGATCCCGAGTCCATGGATCAGGTGATGGATGTCAATGCCATTGGCGCTTACAATTGCATGCAGGCCGTTCTGCCTGGAATGCGGGAGCGGGGCAGCGGGTTGATCATCAATGTGGTTTCACTGGCTGGATTACGGACCTTGCAACTTGCCGGGCTGCCCTACTGCGCGTCCAAGTTTGCACAGAGTGCGATGGGAACCTTCGCGAATCTGGAAGCATTACCGGATGGGGTTAGTGTGACCAACATATACCCCGGCGAAACAGAAACGCCCATCCTGGATAAACGCCCCGTGCCTCCATCCGCCGAGCAACGTGCCAGAATGTTGCAACCTGACGACATTGCGGCCATGGTGACAACCGTTGCCAAATTACCTCCACGGGCCACGGTTCCGGAAATTGTCATCACACCCAGGCATATGCCTTACGCCTGATTTCTTTTTCAGAAAAATATCACCCCAAATTACGCCCAAATGATGAAAATCGACCGTCGACAATTTATCGGAAAAACGGCTGCCGCCGTTGCCGCCCTGCCATTGGCTTCCGTGGCTCAGCCTGGGAAGCGATCCAAAAAAATGGGTTTATCCATCGCCTCCTATCGGCGCAGTTCCCGGTTCTATAATAAGAATTTTCCTGCGTGGGAAAACGCATTGGACGTGTTGGATCATTGCAAGAGTCTGGATGCGGGATGCCTCCAGATAGGTGTGCGAAATTGGACCGTTGATTTTGCCGGGAAGGTGCGTGATCGCCGTGAATCTTTGGGGATTCGATTGGAAGGTCAGGTGTCCTTGCCGCGCACGGATGCCGATTTGGATTCATTCGACGCAACCGTGCGCCACGCCAAAGAAGCAGGCGCCACGATCCTTCGAACCGTATGCCTTGGGGGACGGCGATATGAAACGTTCAAATCATTGGAAGCCTGGCGACAATTCAGAACCCGGTCCTGGGAATCCCTTGTGCGTGCCGAACGCGTGATGAAAAAGCATGGGGTACGCCTGGCGATGGAAAATCATAAGGACTGGCGCATTCATGAGCAGTTGGACCTGTTGCATCGATTGAGCAGCGACGCGGTGGGGGTTTGTTTTGATTTTGGAAACAATCTGTCGTTGCTGGAAGATCCCCATGTGCAAGCGGAAGCGTTGGCTCCCTTTATCATCACCACTCATTTGAAGGACATGGGAGTGCAGGAGTATGAAGACGGGTTCCTTTTGAGTGAAGTGCCGTTGGGGGATGGACTTCTGGATTTGAAAAAGCTTTGCGACCTTTGTGAGGCATCCTTTCCGGATGTTCAGTTCAATCTGGAAATGATCACCCGCGATCCGCTGAAGGTGCCCGTGTGGCGTGAAGATTATTGGTTGACCATGCAGGGATTGCCTGCCTCCGAGCTGTCACGCATCATGGCTCTCGTAAAAAGGAATCCTCCCAGGAAGCCATTGCCCACCGTCAGCGATAAAACCGACGGAGAGCGTCTGGCTTATGAGGAGGCCAATGTGCGTGCTTGTTTTGCCTACGCTCAAAAACATTTAGGATTGTAAACAGAAAACAAGATTCAAAACCATGACGGATACAGTAAAAAATCTACCGGGAATCAAACAGTTTCAACTCGATGGGCAGACCGCCATTGTCACCGGCGGTTCCAAGGGACTTGGGCTTGCCATGGCAGCCGGACTTGCTTCGGCAGGAGCCAATATCATGTTGGTCAGTCGACACCGGGATGAAGCCGAATCGGCGGCCCGCGAGCTTGCGGATGCGTTTGGGATTCAGGCTGTCGGTTTCCAGGCGGACGTGACCGATCAGGCACAAACTGAAGCCATGGTCGCCGAGGCCATGACGCGTTTCCAACGGGTGGACATACTGATCAACAGCGCCGGAATCAATATTCGCGGGGCGATTGATGAGGTGAGCGCCGATGAGTTTAAACAGGTGATGGACATCAACGTCAACGGCACCTGGCTTGCTTCACGCGCCGTCACGCCGGTGATGAAGAAGGCCAGGTATGGACGCATCATCAATCTCGCCAGTGCACTCGGATTGGTCGGGGTGGCCAATCGCACGCCTTACGCATCCAGTAAAGGCGCTGTCGTTCAAATGACGAGGGCTCTGTCGCTCGAACTGGCGGATCAGGGAATCACTGTGAATGCTATTTGTCCCGGTCCGTTTCTGACCGAAATGAACATCCCCATTGCCGATACCGAAGATGGGAAGAAATTCATCGTCGGGGCAACCGCTCTCAAACGTTGGGGACGTCTGGAGGAAATTCAGGGATCGGCGATCTTCCTGGCCAGTCCTTCGGCGAGTTATGTCACCGGGAGCATGCTTTCAGTGGATGGCGGGTGGACGGCACAATAGGCCGGATCAATCCATTCAAAGTTCGTTGACCTTGATCCTGAAAAAAGCCTTTTCCTGGTCCAGAGATTGCAACTTGATGGATTTGTCTGTTTTATCGGCCGGATAGAAAAACGCGTTTTCAGATAGATCCAAGGTGTTCCAAGAGTCCGGATCATCCGGAGTTTCGGTCCACTCAACTTCGACGTATCTATTGGATATGCCGGGAATGATCATGTTCACGGTCTCATCGATCCTTTCAAAAGTGAGCTCAAGGTAGTCCTGATCATCCAGTGGATGGGTGCGTGTCAGAGATTCATAGAGGTTGGAATAGCCGTCTTCATCCGGATCCTCCGTCAATAACGCATCCGGATGGTTCAAATCGTCAAAGTATTGGGCCGCCCATTCGGGGTAGGTCCTTGGTTGGGAGAGATCTTCAAGAATCCAGCGTTTTACCAACTCGATAGCGTTGTGATCCAATTCAGAGCTTCCGATCGGGGGCATACGTTCGATGCCATTGTGGTTGATGCGCTGGAGCACAATCGATTTCGAGGGATCTGATCGGTGGATCAACCTTGCCCCGTCGATGGCCATATCATTGTAAGGTCGCACATCCACCAATTTGGTGTCATCATTTGAAACTCTCAACGTGGCATTCCAGTGCAGTCGTGATTTGCTGGTGAGACCTTCATGACAGGCCTCGCAATTGGCAGCAAGATAGGATCGTACCCGATAATTAAGACTCGCCTTTTCGTTATCGGCGGTCACCAGTTTTGGCAGCAGTTTGGCTGAACCTTCAAACGGCGGCACCAGAATGTCAGCCTGGTTCAGGGCATCCATTTGATTGTAGGATTCCTGTCCATGGTTCACCTCCCTGTTCAATTGCGGGGTATTGAAACCAAGCGCAAATCGGCCATGCCTGCCCTTTGCTTTGAAAGCCGGGCCGCCATTGTGACAGGCCATGCAGTCATGACGGCCGGGATAATGCCATTCCTGATCGCGTAGAACTCCATTTTCCTCTATCTGAATCGTTTCTTTCAAGCCTGTTGGCGCAACCAACATCGCATCATCCTGAGCTTCGTTCCATCGGTAGGTCAGGCCATAAAAACCGCCCAGAGATGTGAGGATAAGAAAACGGGTCTCGAGTCGACGCTTCGTGCCAGGATCGCCACGGCGGAGTTCCAGATCGAAATGTTTCATGAAAACTGTTCCGGGAGGGAAACCCCAGGTATCGTTTTCCCTGAAGCTGATGGACGTTTTCTTGTCAGCAAAACTGATCCATCTCGATTTGATGGCATGATCGGACCAGAAAGGAACATTGATCTCATAGGGAACAAAGCTTGGATCGATTGTGAATGATTGAGTGTCCTGAAAGGCTCCCGTTTCGGAGAGCAGGTTTGGAATGTCATCAAAGTTGTTTTCTTCGGGGGGAATGAATTGTTTTATTTTTCCTTCGAACATGTCCACTAACAAAATTTCGCCGTCAGCCGGATCAACCGCGATGTCTGCAATGTGGTGATCGAGAGAAAACCATTCTATCGGAGATACTCCGGTTTCAGTCAATCTGGCCCTTCCGAGCCAACCTCCAAAGTAATCTGAGAATAGAATGCACCCATCTAAATCTGGAAACTTCGTGCCGCGATACACCGTCATGCCAGCGATGTCATTTCCATCTTCACGCCCATACTCGGCCACAGGATCAATGAATCCATGGTCCTTTTCACGGATGGCGTGAATTTGTGGGCCCTGCAGACTTCCTTCACGATGTGGCCAGCCGTAATTTCCGCCGGATACGATTTCATTGATTTCTTCACGTGTGTGATCGCCTGTGTCACCCGAATAGAGTTTGCCGGTGAGCGGATCAAAGGCAAAGCGCCAGGCATTTCTCATCCCAATGGCATAAAATTCCGTTCGCAGTCTTTCGGTATCCAGAGCTGTTCCACGATAGGTTTCGATGCCGACAAATGGATTGTCAGGCGGAATAGCGTAGGCATCGGACGCCGCCGGATGCGGTGTAGGGGGAAGACTGCCTGCGCGTTTATCGACGTCGATGCGGAGCATGCCTGCAAAGAAATTTTGAGTCAGTTTTTGGCCGTTCTCGAAAAGGTCGTAGAATTGACCCTCATCACCAATAGTGAGGTAGAGATAACCATCGGGACCAAACAGCATGCCGCCGCCATTGTGGTCCATGTGGCGGTCTGGTTGATTGATCAATATCCGTTCTGATTCTCTTAATGCTCGATGGAGATTGTTCGGGTCAATATTGAATTCGGACAAGCGATTGAAGTATTCCCACTTATTTCCCACTTTTTCTGCGGCACAATAATAGATAAAAAATCGGCCATTGGTTTGAAAATCCGGATGAAATGCCAACGATAGCAGTCCGGATTCGGAAAAATTGTAAACGCGATCGGTGATTTCCAGAAAGATTTTCGCTTCAGGTTGTTCTGTCTGATCCGTTACAAACTTGATCTGGCCGGGTTTTTCAACCACAAAAAAACCATCTTCGTAACTTGATTGAAAGACGACTTGGACGGGTTGAATGAAGCGGAGGTTTGGAAAACGGTCTTTGGTGGCATAATTCAGCCATTTTGGTACGTCAGGGAATTTGAGCGCCGTGTTAGGGATAATGTTGTCCCAAGGTGTGGATGCGCCCCATCCACGTATTGAAAAACAGATGAATAATAAGAGAATATTGAGAGAACGTGCCATGCTGTTCTGCCGTAAGTTACCCAAAGTCATAGAATCTACGATCAAGCAAATGGAATACCAGATCAAACTTTAACTTGGATTACTGCCGTATTTTTACCCTGAAAAAAGCTTTGCTCAAATCGAGTCCACCGAGATCGAGTATGCGTGCCTCAGATGAAGCTGGAAGGAGGAAAGCGTTCTCCGGTACATCAAGAAACTTCCATGAACTCGCGATCGAGGGGGTTTCGGTCCACTCAACCCATGCATAACGGTTCGATAGTCCGGGTAGCTCCAGTCTCAATTGATTGTCATCGTTTCTTATTTTAATGGCATAATAATCCTCTGCGTCCATCGGATTGGTGAAGGTCAATGCTTCGAAAAAGTTCCAAACGCCGTCTCCATCGGGATCTGAGAACAAGAATGAATCTGGTTGATTAAGATCGCTGAAATATTGTTCTGCCCAGTCCGTGTAAGATTGAGGTTTGCCCAGGTCTTCCAAAATCCAGCGTTTGATCAATTCGATCGCAGAATGGTCAAGTTCAGAGCTTCCCAGTGGTGGCATACGTTCCAGTCCATTGTGACTGATCCGTTGGAGTAGGATGGATTTGGTGGGATCTGACCGATGGATCAGCCTTCCTCCCGTGATCCCCATATTATTGTAGGCAGGATGGTCAATTAGTTTGACCTGGTCGTTGGAAGCCCTGAATGTCGCGTTCCAATTGAGTCGTGCTGTTCCCGCAATCCCTTCATGACAGGATTCGCAGTTTGCTGCCAGATAGGATCGGACGCGGTAGTAAAGGCTGGCTTCTTCATCTGCGGCGGTAGCCAGTTTGGGTAAAAGGCGGACAGGTTTGTTCAACGGAGGTGTGAACAGGCCGGTTTGATTCATCAATGCCAATTGATTGAATGAACCATCACCAAAACGTATTTCCTTATTCAGCTGTGCTGTGCCGAATCCCAAAGCGTATCTTCCAAATCGGGTAGGTGAGAGAAATCCCGGGCCGCCGTTGTGACAGGTCATGCAGTCATGACGTCCCGGATAGTGCCAGTTTTGGTCACGGAGCATATCATCCTCCCGTATTTGTATGGTTTCTTTCAGTCCGTAAGGAGGAACAAGTATGGCGTCATCTTGCGCATCATTCCATTTGTAGACCAGACCATAAAATCCTCCAAATGCCGTGAGGACAAGAAATCGGGTTTCCAACCTTTTTGCGGTGGCCCGATTGCCGCGCTCCAGTTCCAAATCAAAATGTTTCATGAACACGGTGCCTGGTGGAAATCCCCAGGTGTCCTCCTCTCTGTAATTGATCTTTGCCTGAGGACTCGAAAAACTGATCCATCTCGATTTGAGCGCGTGATCCGACCAAAAGGGGACATTGATCTGATAGGGGATAAAGCTTGGATCGAGCGTGAAAGATTGCGTATCCAGGAAGGCCCCGGTTTCTGAGAGGAGATGGGGGATGTCTTCAAAGTTGTTTTCGGAAGGGGGAACAAACTCTTTGATCATGCCTTCAATCATATCCACCAGCAAAATGTTGTCATCCTTTGGATCAACGGCAATATCGGCGACGTGTACGTCCCATGAGAACCATTCGATGGGGGAAGGAGTCTCTTGATCGATTTTGGTTTTTCCCAACCAACCACCATAAAAATCTGAAAAGATGACGTATCCATCCAGCTCGGGAAAAGTGGTCCCCCGGTAGACCGTCAGTCCTGCAATATCATTTCCATCTTCTCGACCGTATTCCGCAATGGGATTCAGGAAACCTTGATCACCTTGATGGATGGCATGGTCCGGAGGTCCGGGTAAACTGCCCTCACGATGCGGCCAACCGTAGTTCCCTCCGGCAACGATCTCATTGATCTCTTCCCGGGTGTGATCGCCAGTGTCGCCTGAGTAGAGTTTGCCCGTGAGGGGATCGAAGGCGAACCTCCATGGATTGCGCATTCCGATGGCGTAGAATTCCGTGCGCACTTTTTCAGGATCCAATGCTTGATCACGATATGATTCGATGCCGACAAACGGGTTGTCAACTGGAATGGCATATCCATCGGATACTGCTGCATGTGGAGCGGGGGGAAGGTTGTCCGGGTTTTTGTCTACGTCGATTCTTAACATGCCCGCGAACAAATCACGGGTTAACTTCTGACCGTGTCCGAAGAAATCATAGAATCGGCCTTCATCACCCATTGTAAGATACAGATACCCATCGGGACCGAATAACATGCCTCCACCGTTGTGGTCCTGATGACGGTCGGGCAGGTTGATCAATATTCTTTCCGACTCTTTCAATCCTTGGGAGTGATTGTCTGGATCAACCTTGAATTCGGACAGGCGATTGAAATACTGAAAGGTGCGATCGATGGCTTCTTTGGCGGTGTAGTAGACAAAGAATCGACCATTCTCCTTGAAATTCGGATGAAATGCCATGGATAACAGTCCCGATTCCGAAAAATTGTAGACTTGATCCCGAAGGTCGAGGAAAGGAAGTGATTCAGGTTGATCACGATCTTCAATGATTCGAATGGTGCCTGGTTTTTCAACCACAAAGAAACCATCTTCATATTCCGATTGAAAAACGATCTGCACCGGTTGATTGAAGCTCAGGTCAGGAAAACGATTCCGAGTGGCATAGTTCAACCACTTTGGCTGGTCGGGAAATTTCAGCGCCGTGTTAGGAATGATTGAGTCCCATGGCGTCGCCCCCCATGCCGGTAAACATACCATAAGGAACAGGAAGGGGAATGTGAATGATCCCAAAGCGCTTGGTTTTGAGTAACCAAAAGTCATGACAATCACGGTTATTGAAAAGGTGAATCAGATCAAACATAATTTAATTGGGATTTTCATGCTTTAAGCATGGGGAAGGTGAAACCAGCACTTCCTTTGTCAGAAAGCGATTGCAGTGATTAGTTTTGATGGTGATTTCAAATGAGTTGATTTTTTGTGAAAAACAGTGGAGTATCCTTTTCCCTAGCAGATTCCACGGCAGGCGAGCCTCCTGGACGCGGATTTACAAAACAGGAGTAACATCATCTTTTTGTGCACCATTTTGCATGCACTTGGGGCGCGTATGGGCATTCAGGCGGAGGATCTTTCCCGTTTGCTTCCCTTGCCGAAATTGAGCGAAGTGGAATTGTCCGAGTTGGCGGATACTTTGAGCCTTCAGCTTACGCTTGAACATGGTTACCGGACGGTGGATGACCCTGCTTTAAAAGCCGCTTTTCCAGACGGGATGACCCATCGATCAGCTTTTTCGAAAGGGAACCAGCGTCTGCTTTACGCCATGAAACTGTTCCGTTCCCGACCTCCCATGTTCTGGGTGCATGGAACGGTCGGACTTGATGCCGAAGCGAAGTCCAATCCGGATGTGGAACTGGTGGAGCAAATGATGACTGATTCCATCCAATCCATCCAGGCCATGCGGGAAGGTTTGCGTCAGAAGGACTTGAGTTATGAAATCGTACAGTTGAGCTATATTGACGTCACCGGCTCCCTGGAGGCTCTCAAAGGTTTTGGGTTTAATGCGCTCACTTCCGTCGGGGAAATTACCTGGCCGCTATCGTTCGATCAGTTGCCTTTGGTGGCTCCGATGCCGAAGCCTTCCACTGAGCAAACGGCCCTGGTGGGGGGAGCGGGTAAGACGGACAACAAATCCAATTTCAATGTTTCGGTCAGCCCTCAAATGTCCACGGTCATACCGGATAACGCAAATTCCGCCCGATCCGATCAGTTGCTTGTTTACTATCATGCCGCACACCCCGAGCAGTGGGGGCGTTTGCGCGACGTGCTCAAGAATCACATTGACCAACCTGCTATCCAGATTTTTGTGGAGGGATTGGTCTTGGAGATCAGTGAGGAGGGTCTCAAGGATTTGGGAATCGATTGGGCCTTTCAAGAAGGGAATTTCAATGTGGCAGGTGGTGATTTGACTCCGGGGGTGAATGCGACCGAAACATTGGGTTTTACCTTTGACAGTGCTCAGGATTTGGCCAAGGAATGGCAAACCCGTGTGCGTGCCTTGATCGAGGATGGAAAGGCGGAAATCCTGTCACGTCCCAGTGTGCTGACATTGAACAACCGGCAAGCCACCATTCGGGTTGGAACGGATATTCCCATTGCCACTTCGCAGGAAGGATTTGCAGATAATTCGAACAAAATAGCTTTTCAGTTCAACTATCTGCCAACCGGCATTTCCTTGAATGTTCGGCCCCGTGTCGCCGAATCCAAGCGGGAAGTCAGCATGATGGTGGACACGATTGTTTCCTCTCCCATCCCGGGCGCTGATCTGGAACTGAAGTCCAGGACAGGTGAAATTCTCGCCGCCGCCCCTACGGTGGCCACACGTCGGGTACAGACCTATGCCAGAATCGAAAACAACACACCTTTCATCATTGGCGGCCTGGTGACGCGCGATCAGGTTACGCAACGTCGTCGAGTGCCGCTGCTGAGTTCCATTCCATACCTGGGTAAACTGTTTCGTTCATCGCGCGTGACTTCATCCAAGCGCGAAGTGATCATTGTTCTAACCCCGCATGTATTGGCCGATCGCTTGTCCGAGGAAGCCCTGGGCAGGTTTTTACCGAAGGATGAGGATCGTTTTGATCAATTCTCCAATGCCCTGTTTCGCGATGCTTACCGCATACGTGCCGAAGACGTGTTTGATCTCTCTTTTCTCGAACAAAACGAAGCGCTTGGTGAATGGCGCTCGCGTGTGAATCGTTGGGCCATGGATGATCCCGACCTTACCACGCAGTATCCGTTCAATCAGTTCATTGATGAGCGTATTGCTGGTGAAGATGTCCTGGTTCACCGCATGATTTATGAGGTGCTCAAGCGTTTGTCGGGCCAGGAAGAAGAATGGATGGATCAGCGTGTGGGATTCGATCGAATCATTTATTTCGCCGGTCAACGTGATGGAGGTTATGACGTGAAATTCCTTTCCGATGAATTGGATCTGAATCTGACAGGCGATGAGGTAGACATCAAAGACTGGTTTGAATCCCATCCCAACAAAGCTCTGGTGTTTCAGTATACCGATACCGATGCCGTCTCGGTGACTTCCGCCCTGAATGAATCCGCGATTCCGCAAGTTCAGGTTGTTGATTGTCCGGATGAAGACACCTGGGGGAAAACCTTATGGGAATTCAATCAACCGGATGAACAAGGGCGGTCCCGTTCAGCCATTGTGCTGCATCATGCCGATGACTTGGAGCGGTTGAGGCGGGCGATGCTTCTAAAAGAGGTGATCGGATTGAACGGGGGAACGTCCCAAATTAATCTGAACAAGTTCAGGTATGGCAAAGTACTGCTCATTCCGGATCCGAATCCACAGGAAACTCATCTGATGGATCGTGATGTGGCCACTTATTTCTTCCATAGCGAACATTATTACGCCGCTGCCTTGAATCAATTGGATCGCGCCATTGAGGATCTTGAAAAAGCATCCGCTGAGCGTCAACTCAACGAGGAAGATTGATCGTATGTGGGGGGATGCCATAAAAAGGTTGGTGTGGCCAATATTGATATTGGCGCTCTTGTTGATTCCTGGTTGGGGCATTATTGGCAGGTGGGATCAACAGGCTGCTGACACGTTGGAGCGCGTCATGAAATGGGGGTTGGGGACCGGGGTTGGATTTGCCTTGGCCTGGCTGGTTGTTCGTTTGGTGGATGTTTTTGTCTGGACCCTGCTTGAAAAGCGTCTGTCCGCTCCTGTCCCAAGATTGCTCAAAGATCTTGTGGCCGGAGCCATTTTCCTGATGGCTGCCATGACCATCGCGAGCCTGGTGTTCGGTCAGTCGGTGGCGGGTATTTGGGCCACTTCGGGGGTGATGGGAATT
>Ga0255780_10001678_pt1 | contig 20348 bp, 19 predicted proteins | sample 071ome_32_FD_179978 | JGI IMG/M metagenome (GOLD analysis project Ga0255780, IMG submission 179978) | Coastal salt marsh microbial communities from the Groves Creek Marsh, Skidaway Island, Georgia - 071405AT metaG (version 2) | ecosystem: Environmental > Aquatic > Marine > Intertidal zone >... | reverse complement strand
GCAGATGCAGATACCGGTTTTGGTGTCACGGTCTGGCTTTACCGCCGCGGCGGTCGGTCTGGCGCATCAGGCCGGGTTAACGCTGATTGGCCGCGCCAAGGGAAAAAGATTTATCGCGCTTTCCGGTATTGAACGAATTGTTTTTGATAGTGCTGATGCGGCTGATGTTGTCGACAGCCCATCGCACCAGCGCGCTACCCAACAGGATGAACGATAATGGCGATCAGATCAGCTGCAACCCTGCTGGCCGGTGGTCAGGCGCGCCGAATGGGTGGCGGGGATAAAAACCTGATGATGCTGGCAGGAAAACCGGTTCTGCGCCATGTGCTTGATCGGGTTGATTTTGCCGACCGTCCGTTGATGATAAATGCGAACGGTGATCCGGCGCGCTATGCTGCATTTTGCCTGCCGGTTTGCGCCGATGTGATTGACGGCTATGCTGGACCATTGGCCGGAATTTTAACCGGCCTTGAATGGGTGGCGGCAAACCACAGTGATTGCAGCCATATGGTCAGCCTTGCGACCGATGCGCCGTTTCTGCCGGTCAATCTGATTGCTGTGCTGGAGTCCGCAATTGGCGATGGCGCTGAAATTGCACAAGCCATGTCCCTTCACCGGCGGCATCCGGTATTTGCGATCTGGCCGGTGGCGATTGCGGGGGCGTTACGCGATGCCGTTATTGACGAAGGGGTGCGAAAAATCGACGATTTTACCGCGCGTTATCATTGCGTCACTGTTGAGTTTGCCGGAACGCCTGATCCGTTTATGAATTTAAACCGGCCGGATGATTTTGATCTGGCAACGCAGATTCTGGGTCAGTAAATATCAAATCGCTGATTGCGGATAAATCTGACGCTGATCTGGCTTTTCCGCACGAAACCGGTTATTAGACTGCTGTTTACTTTGTCAGAATCAGAGGAGCCGCATCGGCATGACCAATAAGGTAATTGCATCGGCAAAGACGTTGTTTTCAGCCTATCGTGAGGCACTGACCGGTCTTGAGGCAGGGCTTGGCGATGCGTTTTCGAAAACTGTTGATCTGATGCAGGCGAGCACGGGCCATGTTGTTGTGTGCGGGATGGGTAAATCGGGCATCATTGGCCGTAAAATTTCGGCAACTTTGGCATCGACCGGAACACCGTCGCTGTTTTTACACCCCGCCGAAGCGATCCATGGCGATCTTGGGATGGTGCGGCGCGGTGATATCGTTCTGCTTATATCCTATTCTGGCACCACCGAAGAAATTGTCCGGCTTTTGCCTGCTTTTCAGCGGCTTGAGGCGCGGCTAATCGCCATGACCGGCAATGCTGACAGCATTATTGCGACCAGTGCTGAAATCTCGTTAGATATTTCGGTTAACCGCGAGGCCTGCCCACTGAATTTGGCGCCAACGACGTCGAGCCTGAATTCACTTGTTTTGGGGGATGCGATAGCGGTTGCATTGATGGAGGCGCGGGGCTTTCAGGAAAGTGATTTTGCCAACACTCATCCGGGCGGGGCACTTGGTCGGCGGCTGCTGACCCGTGTCCGTGACAAGATGCGCGCGCAAAACTTGCCTTTTGTTGATGCAGAGGCGTCGGTTCAGGACGCGCTTTTGGTGATGACTGAAGGCAGGCTGGGGCTAGCATTGGTTGGCAGCGCGCAAAAACTGGCCGGCGTGATCACCGATGGTGATTTGCGCCGGTTGCTTGTTGGCGGTGCCGATCTTGCGACAACCAAAGTCTGTGATGTGGCTAGCCCGTTGCCCTTGACGATCAGCCCTGATGAAATGATGGGAACCGCCGAGGCGAGAATGCTGGAGGCGCGTGTACAATGTCTTGTCGTTGTTGGCGAGGCCGGCCATGTCGAGGGTGTGATCCAGATTTATGAATAGGTGCGTTTGAGCTTGGTGCGCGTTTGCCTGACTAACATTGCCAGCCTTGTTTATTTTTTGATTTTACGGGCCTTTGATTTTATGGGCCAGTGGCCGGACGTAATATTATGAAACTTGACGCATTCGACTATAGCCTTGTGGCTGAAAAAATTGCTACAAAGCCAGCTAATCCGCGGGAATCGGCACGCCTGCTTGATCTTTCCGGCGAGGGGTTAACCGATCGATTAGTGGCTGATCTGCCCCAACTATTGGGCGCGGGTGATGTGTTGATTGTTAATAATACCCAAGTGATCCCAGCCCGTCTTGAGGGGCGCCGCGGTGAGGCCAAAATCAGCGTTACACTGCACAAACGACTATCCGAATATAGCTGGCGGGTTTTTGCCAAGCCAGCCAAGAAATGCCGGATTAATGATGTGATTATCTTCGCCGAGGATTTTGCAGCTGTTGTGCGCGGCCGCGGCGATGGCGGTGATGTCGAGCTTGATTTTATTCATCCAGCACGTATGACGCCCTTAACTGGCGAACAGCTTGATGCCTGCCTTGACCGCGATGGCAGTATGCCTCTGCCGCCCTATATCGCACGTCCAGACGGCGAAAATCCGACCGACCGGCAGGATTATCAAACCATGTTCGCGCTGCACCCTGGTGCGGTGGCGGCGCCAACCGCCGGACTGCATTTCACCGACCGGCTAGCAGCAGCGATTCTCGCCAGTGGGGCCAAGATCATGCCGGTTACATTGCATGTTGGGGCCGGAACGTTTCTGCCGGTAACGGTCGATGATATCAAAGATCACAAGATGCACAGTGAATGGGGGCATATCAGCGCTGAAACCGCCGCCGCAATTGCCAAGGCGCGCAGCCAAGGCGGGCGGGTGATTGCTGTTGGCACCACCAGTATGCGGATTCTCGAGGCCTGTTATCAACAGCAGGGTGCGGTCATGGAATTCGCCGGTGAGACCGATATTTTCATCACGCCGGGTTATAAGTTTAATGTTGTTGATGTGTTGTTGACAAATTTTCACCTGCCGAAATCGACGTTGCTTATGCTGGTGAGCGCCTTTGCTGGCATGGGTAAAATTGCCGCCGCGTATCGCCATGCGATCCGGCATGATTACCGCTTTTTCTCTTATGGGGATGCCTGTTTCATGACACGCAACCCATCTCCTGATATCATTGATAGCATCAAAAGCATCACCGACTAAATAGTGCCGCCATCTGCTGGCTGCTTACCGAACGGATACCGTCATGTCTGAACAAACGACGAAATTTGGGTTTACCCTGAAGGCCAGCGATGGCATGGCCCGAAGGGGCCGGCTTGAGACTGCATGGGGCGCGGTTGAAACACCGGTTTTCATGCCGGTTGGTACCGCCGCCACGGTTAAGGGCATGATGACTGATGCGGTTGCCTCAACGGGTGCCAGCATCATTCTGGCAAACACCTATCATTTGATGCTTCGTCCGGGGGCAGAACGCGTTGCACGGCTTGGGGGTGTGCGCAAAATGATGGGATGGGACGGCCCTTTATTGACAGATTCGGGCGGATTTCAGGTGATGTCACTTGGCCCGCTTCGCAAACTTGATGAAAATGGGGTGACATTCAAATCACACCTTGATGGCAGTAAGCACCGGTTAACGCCTGAGCGCTCGACCGAAATTCAGCATCTTCTTGATGCCACGATCACTATGGCCTTTGATGAATGTACGCCGTTTCCAGCAACGAAACCGGTTGCGGCCAGTTCGATGGCCTTGTCGATGCGCTGGGCCAAACGATCACGTGCGGCCTTTGTGCCAAGGCCCGGCTATGGCCAGTTTGGCATTGTACAGGGGTCGGTGTTTGCTGATCTGCGTGCAGAATCGGTTGCTGCGCTGGAAGAGATTGATTTTGAAGGCTATGCCGTCGGCGGCCTTGCCGTTGGTGAGGGGCAGCAGGCGATGTTTGAAACGCTAGAGGTAACAACGCCGCTGATGCGCCAAGACAAGCCGCGTTATTTGATGGGTGTTGGTAAACCGGCCGATCTTGTTGGGGGGGTGGCGCGCGGCATTGATATGTTCGACTGCGTTCTGCCAACCCGGTCAGGCCGGACTGGTCAGGGGTTTACCCGCCGTGGGCCGGTGAATTTGAAAAATGCCCGCCATGCTGACGATCCGCGGCCGCTGGATGAGGGCTGTAGCTGTCCGGCCTGTTCACGCTATAGCCGAGCCTATCTGCACCATTTATTTAAGGCCGAAGAGGTTTTGTCTTTAATGCTGCTAAGCTGGCATAATATTCAATATTATCAGGATCTGATGGCCGGAATGCGGCGCGCCATCGAGGCCGGTCAATTTGCCCAGTTTGAGGCAGATTTTCACCGTGAACAGGCACTGGGAGATATCGAGCCATTGTGAGCAACCCGCCCAAAAATCCCATTTTAAACGCAAGAAAAAACCCGCGCGGCTGGTTGGAAGTGGCTGCGGCTGATGAGGGGTTTTTGCTGTTTGGAGTTGGTCCAGCGGAAATTGGCCAGCGCAATCGTGATGGGTTGGCGGCGTTTCTTGATGATGGTTTTGAGGGCGATATGGGCTGGCTTCGCGAGACGGCAGCAAAACGCCGACAACCGCAGGCCATGTGGCCAGAGGCAAAAAGCGCCATTGTGCTTGGGATGAATTACGGGCCTGACCATAATCCGATGGATAATTTAGCAGCGGTATCGGCCGGCAACATATCGGTCTACGCACGCGGGCGGGATTATCACGATGTGGTAAAGGGCAAATTGAAACAGCTTGCCGGTCAGTTTGCTGCAAAAACCGGTTCTGCGGTCAAGGTGTTTGTTGATACCGCGCCGCTGATGGAAAAGCCATTGGCGCAAATCGCAGGGCTAGGCTGGCAGGGAAAACACACAAATCTAGTGTCACGCAAGGCTGGCTCATGGCTGTTTTTAGGGGTGATCCTTACCGATGCCGTAATGCGTTATGATGAGCCGGAGACCGATCATTGCGGTGGTTGCCGTCAATGTCTTGATATTTGTCCAACGAATGCGTTTCCCGCGCCGTACCGGCTGGATGCGAGGCGGTGTATCTCTTATCTGACAATCGAACATAAGGGCGTCATTGATCGGGAATTTCGCGCGGCGATCGGCAATCGGATTTTTGGCTGTGATGATTGTCTGGCCATCTGCCCATGGAACAAATTTGCCAGCCTTGCCAGTGAGCAAAAGCTGATGGCAAAAGCTGGCGGTGAGCTGCCGCCTCTGGCGGATCTGCTTCGGCTTGATGATGCCGGTTTTCGCCGCCATTTCGCCGGTACACCGGTGCGCCGCGCTGGCCATGAGCGGTTTCTTAGGAACGTCTTGATCGCTGCTGGCAATAGTGGCGACAAGGCCTTGATCTCGCCGGTTGAGACGTTTTTGCAGCACCCTGCTAGCCTGCTTCGGGCGATGGCGGTATGGGCGTTACGCCAGCTTGTTGATGATGATCTCTGGGCGTCACTGCACCGACGCTATACGCCGCATGAGGCCGATGAGGCGGTGCTCACCGAATGGCAAGACGGCCAATTGGGGTAAAGCCAAACCCCAGCGCATTACCCGATCATCAAGCGTTGAGTTTCTGGTTAAAAAAAACAGCGACCTTTGATCAAAAAGGCCGCTGTCTTCATAACCGGATATAAAAAGCGTTTAGCCGTTGTGATAGCCACGCTCACCATGCTGGCTGAGGTCAAGACCCTCGATCTCATCCTGCTGGTCAACCCGCAGCCCAACAAGCATGCCAATAACTTTAAGGATCACATAGCTGGCAACACCCGTCCAAAGAACGGTAATGGCAACCGAGGATAGCTGGACCATAAACTGGCCGCCAGCGGTTACGCCGTCACTAAGGCCAAGGCCGCCAAAGGCTGGCAGGGCGAGATAGGCAACAAGCAAGCTGCCAAGAATGCCGCCAACCCCGTGGACAGCAAAGACGTCCAACGAGTCATCAATCTTTAATTTAACTCGGATTAGGTCAACAGCGACATAACAGGCAACACCGCCCGCAAGACCAAGGATCAGGCCGCCCGGAACCCCAATAAAGCCCGATGCAGGTGTGACCGTTGCGAGGCCTGCAACCATACCAGTTACAATACCCACAAGCGATGGCCGACCAAACCGTGCCCATTCGATAACCATCCATACCAGCGAGGCAGTTGCTGCAGCGATGTGGGTAACAAGTAACGCCATGCCAGCGCTGTTGCCAGCACCAAGCGCCGAGCCACCGTTAAAGCCAAACCAGCCGATCCAAAGCATGCTGGCACCAATCATCGTCAGCACGGGGCTATGTGGCGGCTGAATTGCGCTTGGAAAGCCGCGCCGTTTGCCAACGACCAGCGCACAAACCAACGCTGCGGTACCAGCCGTTGCATGGACAACAATGCCGCCAGCAAAATCAAGAACGCCCCAGCTGGCCATAATGCCGCCGCCCCACACCCAATGGGTAACTGGCGCATAGACAACCAAAAGCCAAACCGCCGAAAACAGCAAGATTGCCGAAAACTTCATCCGCTCAACATAGGCACCGATAACCAGTGCTGGCGTGATGATCGCAAAGGTCATCTGGAATGCGGCAAAAACTGACTCTGGAATTGTGCCGCTTGCTGAGTCAACACTAAGTGCGCTCATAAAGCTGTTCGTAAGATCGCCAAACCACGCTCCATCACCGGAAAAGGCCAAAGAATAGCCTGCAATTACCCACAAAACCGACATCAACGCGGCGATGGCGAAATGATGCATCAGCACCGAAACAATGTTCTTGGACTGCACAAGGCCAGCGTAAAATAGCGCAAGGCCGGGCAAGGTCATCAAAAGAACCAATGCTGTAGCTGTCAAAATCCATGCTGTATCACCACTATCAATGGCGCTATCCGCCGCAAAGGCAGGGGCGGTAAAAAGGTGCGCCGCAAGCAGGGCAAGGCCCAGCTGTTTGGGGGCCGAAACAAAAAATGGCATCTTAAAAACTCCGTCAAAAACTGCATGCGCAAAGACTGGCACATGACCGATGCCGCAGTCTCGTCATCAGACCTTTCAAATCAAGAAAAATGCCAAAAATTTAATCAATCATTTAAAATTTGTTACAATTTAAGGCAAATTTTGGCATCATTGCTTAATTAATAATCAAATTGCGCGCGCGAAAAGATAAATTGCCACGTCTAAAGGCAATCTCTTTTGGTATGATCAGGCTTGTCAGCATCGCTATTCTCGCCCTAGGATTCAGCGAAAAGGTAAGGCTAAAGGATTTAACGAAAGGATTTCGGTCTGGGCCTTATTTAATGCGGAGGGGGATAAGAGATTATGGCGCGTGTTCGTGATGTTCCTATTGATGAAGTGCCTGCAGATGCGCGGCCGGTTTATCAGCGGTTTGCGGATGAATATGGGCCATTTTTGAATCAGGTAAAAATATTTGCGCATCGGCCGATTGCGCTTCGGCATATTATGGGGATGCTGCTTGAAATGGCGGATAACCCAATTCTGGAAAAACGCCATCTGGAAATTGCGATTGTCACGGTGTCGGCGATTAACCGGTGCGATTATTGCGTTGCGCATCATGGGCCGCGTTTGCTGGATTTTGGGCTATCGCGTGAGGTTGTTGATCGGATATTAGACGCGGATTGCCCCGGGCTAGATCAGGTTGACCGGCTGGTGCGTGACTATGCAGCTCAGGTAACCCGTGATCATAACCGGGTGCGTGATGGCCAATTTGATGCCTTGCGTGCCCATTTCAGTGAAACCCAAATTGTCGAGCTGACCCTGCGCATCACGCTCTGTACCTTTTTTAATAAATTCAACGATGTGATGATGCTGGAAATGGAGGATGAGGCGGCAGTCTTTCATCAAGGTGCGGGCAATTCAGGGGCGCGTGGCACTGCTAAACCCAGCGATAGCGGCTGATTCCATCAGGTCAATAGCTGTCATTGGCATCAACCGCCCAAAGATTTCTTCGCCAACCCGAAGACCGATTGGGTAAAGCTGTTCTTAAGTCAGATTCTGGATCATTAAAATGGCCGCAAAGTTAAGCGCGTTCGAGATAGGGCGCTCACGATGGAGCGCTAAAAAAATCATCCGCCCCAGATTTTAATGATTGGCGCTGGCCGCCTGATCTCAAATCTTTTCATGCCGTGCTTGATGCCGCGTTTTATACCGTCATAAGGCAAGGCAGGATTATGCGCCAGCCAGTTATTGACATGGGCTGTCGTATGGTTACTGTTTGCGATTGGTGAAACGAGGTGCAGATGAAACTGAAATTTAAAGCCGCGATCCTATTTTTAAACTATGCCGCGGCAGTGGTCATTTGCCTTACATTGTTGGTTGCTGATCAGTTTTCGATTGCGGAAAGGGCGGTTTATGGTTTTGGTGCCATCTTGATCGGCATGGCCATCCGTAACCTTGTCACAGCCATGATTCCCGACGAAGAATAACCGGCTCATAACAACGGGCGCAGAATAAGTGCCAATCCAAGAACGGTTATCGTTTAGAAACAGCCTTTTAAACAAGCCTCAGGGCCATTGATAATGTGTAGTTGGAGCGGCGTGCGGGGGTTCGATGCCTACCCACAGCGCCAATCCGTGACTGAATCCATCAATATCAATAGCTTAACAGATCATCACATATGGTCAACTATCAAAACCTTACCTGCAACCTTGCCTGAACCTAAGTTCCGAGTTTCAAGAGCCAACTCTCTCCAACATAGCGACTGGAACCTCCGCCCTCGGATCTCGAACCGGGGGTTACTGAGGGCGTTTCTGAATCAGATTTGGATTTGATTAGAGGGGTGGGGTCTAGATTGGGCCGGATGTTGCGCCTTCGACCTCGGAGCTTGATGGGTTGGTGGGTTGGTCGAGGCTGTAAAGGATAATTTTGTTTGGAATAACGGAATCATAATCCGCGTGTCGGGGATTCGAGTCCCTCCTCCGCTACCATTTCTCTCAATGCAATCAATATTTTACAGCGTCTCAGAAATATTTTTGAGGTGTTTTTTGCATTACACACCTCTTACACACTTTTCGGTTGGCTTCCAGTCGCGCAAGACTATATCGTTTTTAGAGTGACTGGATGTGTTAGATGCCTGTTTTGCGTGAAGATTCTGTGTTGATTATAAATGGAGCGGTAAAGCTCTACAGGCGTCAGAGAAGCCGTAAATGGCAGGCGGCCTTCCAAATAGACGGCCAATATATTCGCATCTCAACAGGTAAGAGCGATTTGGACGAAGCCAAGCAGGCCGCGATTAGCCGTCTTGTTCCGGTGGATCCACCAATTTTGTTTTAAAATTGGCAGGGGCAACGATTTCAAGAACTTCAAAATCATCTGAACAGGCGATCTCGCGGTGTTTGATCATTGGCGTTTGCAACACCGTATCGCCTTTGCGAATGGTATGCTGACCTTGGCCCTCATATTCAAAAGTCGCCCAGCCATTCAAAACATAGACCATTTGAAAGCTACATTCATGGATATGCCATGACTGGATACCATCATCATTATCATGTTCGTTGCGCCGAATAACATGCGCCACAAAGTCACCATTGGTAGCGGCTTTGATGCCCAGATCACGATATTCAAAAATATCACGCAAGCCCGGCGTCCAAGCCGCCCCATCGGCGACATGATGCACAAAATTCCAGCTTTTGTTCTTGGTCATGATCTTTGCTCTTTCTCTGGTGTGGCTCGAGGCCTGTTAGACATAAAATCAAGCCTTAGCTTGCCAGCGGTGCCGCGGCTCTGTCAAACAGGCTATAATCGCGGATTGTGGTAAATAACGCCGCCGCCCCTGCCCCTGATTTTGCAATCGCATCAGCTAGCCCAGCGGTTTGATTTGTGCATCTAGCGATCAGTAAATAGCTGTCAGGATCAGTTAATGATTTAAAATGACAAGTGATATCAAAATTTGCCATTGCCCCGGCAATATCGGCCGACGACGCAAAGGCCAGTGTTAGAATATAATTCTTGGTGTTTTCTGCGTCGGCTGGTGGCGCATTGGTGACCGCACCGCTTGTCCAGTTCCAGATATTTTGTCCAACACGAATACGGTAATCTGCAAAAATATTTTTGATACCGTCCATTTGCGCATGGCGATGCTGTTGATTGCGCCGCCACGCCGCCAGATGCGCCTCACTTTGCCAAAGCTGATGCGACAAAATAACGTCCGGGTCGTCAACCGAGGCATAGCGTTGCAGCCATATAAGCCCATCATGCTCTGCCAAGACTGGCTTTAGCTGGTCAACATGGGCAAAATAGGCCTGCCGGCATCCAGGCTTTGGCCGCATTTCAAAAAACAATCCGGTGGCTGAGGATAGCTGATCCGCCATAAAACCTCGTATAATATAGCCGTTGTTAAACTCGTTTAAATCCTGCGCCTCTCGCCAGACCCGAATATGGCGGCGACGTCAGTTCATGATCCAAACTATCAGTCTTGCATATCATAGGCTGGCTATCTAAGAAAATGCACAAAATCATTTGCAAAAATGGTCTAAACATCAGATTAAGATAGTACATGCGCGAACGCTTTTTTACATCTTGCTTATAAATAGGCTCGCTAGTCTGTAAAAAAGTGATTGAAGCAAACAAAACTGACGAAAAGACATCCGATGCGTTTAAAGGTCGTTTTTGCATAATGGCAAGGTCTCAGCCGATAAAAGCCGCATTCTGGATGGTTGGGGCGATGGTGTCGTTCAGCCTGATGGCAATTTCCGGGCGTGAATTGGCGCCTGAACTCAACACTTTTGAGATTATGTTTTTCCGTTCGCTCATCGGGCTGGTCATTGTTGTTTCGCTTGGGGCGATAACGGGCAGTTTGACACAGATTAAAACAAATCGGCTTGGCCTGCATTTTTTGCGAAATACGGCGCATTTTACTGGCCAGAATTTATGGTTTTTAGCGGTCGCTTTTATCCCCTTCTCACAGCTTTTCGCGCTGGAATTTTCAACGCCCATTTGGGTGGCCTTACTCGCCCCATTATTTTTAGGAGAGGCGCTGACTCAGCGCCGGTTAATTGCTGTCGGTATAGGGTTTGCTGGCGTTTTAATCGTGGCGCGCCCAGATATGCAACAGCTTAACCCAGCCATTTTGGCGGCAATCGCCTGTGCTATATGTTTTGCCTGTTCCTTAATGGTGACCAAAAAACTGACATCGGATCAGTCAATTACCTGTATTTTATTCTGGCTCACATTTATGCAACTTGGCATGGGCCTTATGGCGGTCATGGTCACTGGTGGCGTGCGGTTAACAACTGGCATTGACACGATGTGGGTACTCATTGTGGGGATTGGTGGTCTCACCGCCCATTTTTGTATTACAAAAGCCCTGTCATTGGCACCGGCAATCGTCGTGATACCGCTTGATTTCATGCGTTTGCCGCTTATTACGGCAATTGGCTTTGTGACCTACGCCGAGCCATTTGAATGGCCGGTTGTATTTGGCGCCCTGCTTATTTTCACGGCGATTTTAATCAATTTGCAAACCGAGCGTCAAAAAAATAGGGCAGAGAGCCACTAAAATTGCTGTTACGGGTGCATTTTAGCCGACCAAAATTTCAATCTTTTTGCGACTGTTTGATCGCCTTTAAAATGGCCGAAAAATCCTCATTAGCGGCATTACCTTGCCCCGCGAAATTTTGATATAATGCCAGCGCCGCCTTGCCAAGGATGGTATCGGTTCCAGTCATAGTGGCGGCGTCGGCGGCAAGCGCCAGATCCTTGACCATCATGGCGGTTGAAAAGCCCGGCTTATAGTCGTTATCAGCCGGGCTTTTAGGCCCGACACCAGGCACCGGACAATAGCTGTTCACCGACCAAGAGCTTCCTGATGAGGTGCTGACAACATCGAATAATTTTTGACGATCAAGCCCCAAATTATCGGCAAGGGCAAAGGCTTCGCATGTTACAATCATGGTAGCGCCAAGAATCATGTTATTACATATTTTCACCGCCTGACCGGCACCAGCATCACCGCAATGAATTGTGCGCTGACCCATAATATCAAATAACGGGCTGGCCATCGCCAGCGCCTGTGGCGTACCGCCAACCATAAAGGTCAAAGTGCCGGCGCCAGCGCCGCCCACCCCGCCTGATACCGGCGCATCAAGCCCATACAGACCCGCCGCTTCAATAATTGTCGCAACTTTCCTGGCGGTGTCTATGTCGACCGTCGAACAATCAATGAAACAGGCCGATTCTTGCATTTCTGGGATGATCTTTTTTGCCACATCAAGCAACGCCGCCCCATTGGGAAGCATGGTGACAACAATATCGCGACCCCGCGCCGCGCTGGCCGCATCATCGGCAATAGCCAGTTGATCGGCAACGGCGTGGCATAGATCCGGGTTTAAGTCAAAGCCGGTAACGTCATGCCCGGCATGCACCAGATTCCGGGCCATCGGCGCGCCCATATTGCCAAGCCCGATAAAGCCAATTTTCATAACATGTCTCCTGATTTTATCTGTCAGCATCTGTCATCGTAACGCATTGCCGCACTGGTCTGCTGTAATCTTGCAGGAGAGGTGCGAAATGCGCTAAGCCTATTCATCTAAAATGGTAATTTATGTTTTTGCAAAGGAAACATCATGCGCAGTCTTCAACGCCCTGGGCGCTCGCCCGTTCTTGCGCCAGAGGGGATGGCAAGCACATCCAGCCCACTTTCAACACAAGCCGCCGTGTCAGTTCTGCAAAATGGTGGTAATGCTATGGATGCGGCAATTGCCGCCTGTGCGGTTCAAGGCGTTGTTGAGCCGCAATCGACAAGTATTGGTGGCGATTGTTTTTGCCTTTATGCCAAGGCTGGTAGCGATAAAGTCATCGCCATAAATGGATCCGGGCGGGCCCCGCTTGGACTTAGCGCTGAATGGCTTTTGGAACAGGGCATTAACGAAATTCCGCAACAATCGCCGCATGCGGTTACCGTGCCAACGGCCGTTGACGCCTGGGTTCAGTTAAACCATGATTATGGATCAAAACCACTTGGTGATTTGTTACAGCCGGCAATTGGTTACGCGCGCCATGGCTTTCCAATCGGCCAGCGTGTTGCCGCCGATTTTGCCGAATGCCATGCACTTTTGACGGGTGATGCGGATATTGGCGCGGTCTATTTAAATGATGGCAAGGATTACAAATTTGGTGACCGGTGCAGCAATCCAAATCTTGCCAAAACCCTCGAAGCGATTGCCGCGCATGGCCGTGACGGTTTTTACAAAGGCTGGGTCGCCGAAGATATTTTGGCAAAGCTACAATCTTTGGGTGGGCGGCATGTGCAGGCTGATTTAGATGCCGCTGTCGCCAATTATGTGACCCCGATTAAAACCAATTATAGGGGCTATGATATTTGGGAATGCCCACCAAATGGGCAAGGCATGATTGCACTTATGTTGCTTAATATCATGGGCGGCGTTGATAAATTCGGCGACCATCCAATTTCGGTGCAACGTATGCACCATGAAATTGAGGCTGGCCGTCTGGCTTACCGCGACCGTAATCTCTATCTGGCCGATCCAGATTTCAGTGATGTGCCGGTGAAAACGATTCTCAGCGCCGATTACGCCACGGCGGTTCGCGGCCAGATTGACCCTGACAAAGCACATGCTGATTTACCACCCTCGCTGTTGCCAGCCCATAAACATACTGTCTATATCTCGGTCATTGATAAAGACCGTAATGTGTGTAGCTTTATCAATACCGTATTTCACAGCTTTGGCGCTGGTTTGATGGCTCCGGAATCAGGGGTTGTCTTGCAAAATCGGGGGCAGGGATTTGTTGTTGAACCGGGTCATCCTAACTGTATTGCGCCCGGCAAACGGCCCCTGCATACCATTATTCCCGGCATGGCAACCAAAGATGGCAAGGCTGCCATGTCGTTCGGCGTAATGGGGGGTGAATATCAGGCCTTTGGCCATATGCAATTCCTCACACGGCTTTTGGATTATGATATGGATGTTCAAGAGGCGCAGGATATGCCGCGCTTTTTCCCAGATCCCCGTAGCGATGTTGTCGAGGTGGAAGAACCAATCAGCGAAGATGTTCGCGCAGCATTGCGGGCGCTTGGACACAATATTCAACCGGCTGTTAGACCCATTGGTGGATCCCAGGCCATCCTCATTGATTGGGATAAGGGCTTGCTGATCGCCGGATCCGATCCTCGTAAAGATGGGTGTGCAATGGGCTATTAGCCCTTTATGCGGTTTTTTCAATATCCAGCACAATATGGACGTAATCCATAGCGTGACCGGTTGGGTCGGCGGCGACTGTATCGCGGTAGGCTTTGTAAAACCCGTCGACGATCTGATCAGCCTCATCGGTTGAGCGATCTTGCAGGGCTGTTCTAAAGACTGTTTCTGACCAGGAACGCATCGTCGGGATCAGGCTGTCGGCATAATCATCATTCGACATAGTGCCGCCAACCCCGCCAGCATCCAGAAAGGCCGCTTCATAGGGGCATTTGGTCAATTTGCTATGACAGGATTTCAACGAGAGACCGGCACGCCGAACGGCACTTTCAGGGTCGTTAAATGGTGCGCAGAATTCATCCATGGTGCGATAATATTGCGCAAAACTGGCGCGCTGATATTCATCAGCGGTAATTGTTCCATCGTTATAAAGCGCCTGCCAGAATTTATGAAAATGGTCGAACATATGTTCGCCACCGGTATTACCAAGATAGCGGCCCTGTTCGTCAATGCCAAAATTAAGACAGATAAACCGGCCGCCCGGCATCAATTCAGCCGCCCGTGCCAGCAAAATATTTTCCCAGTCTTTTGCGGCCTGGCTGGCAAAGGCGGCCTGACTTTTGGCATCGGCGCATGCGGCATGAACATGCGTCGGGATCTCCATCGGCTTGACAGATACATAATGCATGGCGGTGGCGCTAAATCCCAGATTTAGCGAATTGTCGGCCATCAATTGCTGGTGAAAGCCGGTACCGCACCCATGCACAAACACATTGTCATAATGGCTTTGATAGGCGTGCGCCGGATTACCTTGCATACCCTGCATCATGCGGAATAGCGTTGAAAAATCATTGCTGGCAAGGTCGGTATACAACATTTCGATTTGCCGGTTGTCACCAGCGCCGCGGCAATGGCCGATAACCATATCCCACATTTCGCGGCTGGTTCCCCCATCGGCGGCACCAAAATCGGCAATGCGCAATTTTGGGGTATGCGGACAATGCGTCAATGCGTCAATCACCATATTGGCGGCATCATTGATGACATTACGGGCCCCAGCGGTGCGTTCCGAATAATAGCCTGAACCGCGCATGGCAAGAACGGCTTGTGTGTTAATTTCCTTTGCCATTTCTGCCTCCTTAAAATCAGACCCTAAATACTCACTTAAAATTGCAAGGAAATATTCTGATGCTGGGCAAGACAAGGTATGATGACCTCAACCTGATCTGACGTTAGACGGTCTTGCTCGCGAAGGCCAAGATTATATCTTGCAAAGCTTTCAAATGACGCCAGTTCAGCCCGCAAAGAAGCACTGGCCGCGGCCCGCCACGCTACCTCTGATGCAATGTTGGCGCGGGTTTCATCAATCAATTTCATTGCTTTTTCTAAATCAGGCGACTTGCTGTCAATGGCGCGTCTGGCGTCCGACAAAGTCTTTGCCGCATCCCGTGCTTCGGGAATTTGGTTAAGCGCGCTGTAATTCTCTTTCACCCTATCCAAGATCTCCTCAATGGGTGAGGTCGCCACGTCTGATTTGATCTTTTGCAACTGGTCACCAATTGCCGCCAAGTCTGCTTTGGCATCAATCGCCGCGACCACCAGCCTTATATCAGCATAGGCCTGATCTGATTGACGGCGGAACTGCATCCGCGCCCGGTTCAACTGGGCGGTGAGCTTTTTAAATTCTTTATTGGTATCTTGCCAGTCGGCGGGGATAAGCCCGCGCTTTTCGGCAATTTCATTTTCAAGCTCGGCAATCCGGTCTTTGATACTGGCTTGTTTGCCGGCGTCATCGGTTCCCCGCACAGCGCGGTTCAGGTTTTTAATTTCAGCCTCGTCCTGGCGGATAATGCGTTCAATCGCCCTGACCTCTGCATGAATAGGCGCATAGGCAACAGCCGCCTGATCCATGGCCACCTTGGCGTTTTCAATCTCGGCCACCCGGTCAAAAATACTCGCGGCGTTAGTGATATTTTTGGCCATAGCACTTTGCCTTTTTTGTGGAAGGGCTGACAAATCAGCGGCTTTGAGCTGATCCAACTGCGCCATATAAGCGGTCTGGTTATTGTCATAGAAATCGAACAAATAATCCTCAAGGCAGAGTTGCAAACGCGGGTTTTTCGGTGGTGGGGCTGTCTCACTCGACAAGAATGTGCGTGTTGGCAGATAATTCACTAAGCTGGGGTTAAAACCAACAATCGCCAGACCAGCAATTTGCAGGACGATAAAGGGAATAACGCCTTTATACATATCCAACGTTTTGACCGCCTTGCTGGCGACCCCGCGCAGATAGAACAAGGCAAAGCCGAAAGGCGGCGTCAAAAATGAGGTCTGAATATTGAGGCCAATCATCACCCCTAGCCAAACAGCCGTAACATTAGCCGATGGGTCAGCCAACAAAATAGGCGCGACAATCGGCACAACAACAACAGCGATTTCGATAAAATCAAGGAAGAAGCCAAGTAAGAAAATCACCAGCATGACGACGATAAACTGCGCCCAAAACCCGCCTGGCAAGCTTGACAGAAAATGTTTGACGATTTCTTCACCGCCAAACCCACGGAATGCCGCCGTCAGCATCGCCGCACCAAGCAAAATGATAAACACCAGCGAGGTTGTCTTGGCGGTTTCGGCCATAACATCGCGCAAGGTATCTTCAATGGTATAGGCGCGCCAGCCACTCCAGAAAATACCAGCCAGCAAGCCCAAGACCGCGATGGTAACAAAGCCAAGCGCGATCCAGTCAGAGGTTTCGGTAATGGTTTTGATGCTGAGGTTAAAATTACTCGAAATCAGCCAAATGAGTAGCAAGGACGCGATTGTCAAAATAGCCGGATAAAAAGCTGTTTTTGTGCCCTCACGCAATTTATAGCCAGACATCAGCAAGGCGCCAATCGCCCCAATTGCGCCAGCCTGATTGACCGTTGCAACACCCGCAATGATTGATCCCAGCACCAAAAAGATCAGCAAAAGAGGCGGCACCAATGCCAGCGCCACCTTGATCAAAAACGAACGTTCCAACAATTTGCCATCATAAGGCACCGCCGGCGCCAATTTCGGGCGAATCAATGCGGCAACCAAAATATAGGCCATATATAGCCCAACAAGAATGATACCGGGCAAAAACGCGCCTAGGAACATATCGCCCGCACTTGTTGAGATGATATTGAATTCAGATGGCATGCTGAACTGGCCAGTCGCCTGTTTATAAAGGTCCTTGCGCATGGTGGCCGCCTGATCAGCCGCGCTTGCCAGCTGGTCGGCCAGAATAATCAGCACGATTGAAGGCGGAATAATCTGCCCCAATGTGCCAGAGGCGCAAATCGCCCCTGTCGCCAATGGCTTTGAATAATTATTGCGCAACATCGCCGGCAGCGAAATCAACCCCATGGCCACCACGGTCGCACCTACGATACCGGTGGTCGCGGCCAATAAGCCCCCAACAAATACCACCGAAATACCAAGACCTCCGGGAATAGGCCCAAATAGCTGGGCCATTGTGACCAAAAGATCCTCGGCAATTTTTGATCGCTGTAACATAATCCCCATAAAGATAAAGAGGGGGATGGCAATTAAGGTATCGCGTTCAACTTCCCAATAAATACCGCGGAAATTGGTAACCCCAGCCGTCAGCCATTCAATCGGGCCGTCCTGCACAAAATAGGCACTGCTATCACCCTGGAATATTAGCCCCGTCAAACCAGCCAGCAGGATTGTTACAATAGCTGACCCCGGTAATGCAAAGGCAACCGGATAGCCCGAGCCAAGGGCATACATCATCAGCAAAAACAAAATTGCGAGGAAAACAAGTTCCATTACCCAACAACCTCTTCGCTTGTCTCTTCATCAGACAGATTTTCCTTGATGTCAGCCATTGAGGTGAACAGGTAAGCGGTAAATTGAAAAATCATACTGAGCGCAAAAACCACCAAAAACGCCGCCATAAGATATTTGACATACATGCCAAAACCGCTCATTGAGGTTTCAAAATTCATCATCGGACTGTTGATAAGGCTGGATTTGCCCCACAAGCCGCGCACCAGAATCAACCAGCAAAGCGGAATACCAAAAAACACTGTGCCAATGATGTTCAGCACAGATTTCGTGCGGCGGGTCAGCCCGGCATAGAGCACATCAACGCGAACATGGCCATCTTCTTTCAAGGTATAGGCCGAGGCGAACAAAAACAGGGCGGCATACCAAAATCGCACTAAGTCACCCATAAAGGTCTGTTCGTAACCATAAATGAATCGCGCCACTACAATCAAAAATTCGGCGACAACAACCAGCAAAGTCAGCCAGATTAAGGACACTGACTTTTCTTTCAACGCGATCAACCCGGCCACAATTATCAGCGGAATATGAACATAAAAGCCGCGATCACTTGGCAGGGCAATAGCGGCGCCACCGGCCTCGCCAAGAATAATTTTATGAAAGCCTTCAACCCGTAAAAAAGACAAAAACGCATCAGCCACGCCGACCAATAGCACGCTCCAAAATGCCAAACGAACGATGTAGGCAGAGGTGCGATCCATCCAATCGGCATCAGCACGCAAATCAGCCGATTTTAATGTATGGTAAATTGCAAAGCCAACAGCACCCAAAACAATCGCCGTTTGCCCAAACCCAAGCGCCGTCAAGCCGCCACTGTAGCCTTGTTTCGGCTGGCTGACACCAAAGGCGTCGCCAAGTCCGAGTGTGTTGATGACCCCGGGCGCATCAATGCCAAAAATCAGAAAATTATTGATCACATAAATAAGCGCTAGCAACGCACTGGCCAGACCGGCCAACCGTAGCGCAGAAAATACCGTAATTTGAGATAAAGGCGCCATAGGATTGCTTTAAAATAAATCAAAGAAAAAGGGGCCTGCCGATGTTCTGGCAGACCCCCGATAAGTCCTAACGCAACGCAGCGTTACGCTTCATTGTGTAGGCAACGTCGTTCAACTGAACATAGTCGCCAACGGTTTTGCGTGCCGCCATGCATGAGTCATGAATTTTCTTGGCCAGTGGCGAATGCACCTCGACCTCGGCATAGACTTCGTCTGAGCCACGCTTAAAGGCAGCATAAACGTCATCGTTAAATTCACGAACCTCAACGCCTTGCTGCTGCACCAGACGTTCCAGCGCGGCACCATTTTTGGCGTTATATTCGGCCATGATATTGTCATTTTCAGCCTGCGTTACCGCGGTAATCAGGGCCTGATCTGACTTGCTGAGGCTTCCCCAGAATGAGGCATTAAAGCCCATCGCTAGCTGTGATGCTGGCTCATGCATGCCTGGGAAATAGTAATATTTTGCCGCTTCATAGAACTTCATGGCTTCATCGTTCCATGGGCCCACCCATTCGGTGGCTTCAATGGCACCAGATACAAGGTTTTCATAAATCTGGCCACCTGGCAATGATACCGGCGACGCGCCAAGTTTGGCCATAACGTCACCACCAAGGCCCGGAATACGCATTTTTAGGCCTTTGAGGTCTTCGGCTGAATTGATTTCCTTGTTAAACCAGCCGCCCCACTGAACGCCGGTGTTACCGCAAGGTAAACATTTCAGGCCAAATTCACCGGCCAGCTCGTCCCACAATTCTTGACCGCCCATCCAGTTGATCCATGAGTTCATTTCAACATAGCTGAGGCCGAATGGCACGGCGGTGTAATACGCCCAGCCAGGGTGCTTGCCTTTCCAATAATAATCGGCGGCGTGATAGGCTTGGGCATTTCCTGATGCCACTTCGTCAAACGAATCAAAGGCACCAACACGTTCACCGGCTGCATAGTATGTGACTTGAATTCTGCCATCACTAACATCAGACAGGCGTTGTGCCGCGCGCTGGGCACCGGTGCCAAGGCCCGGAAAATCGCGTGGCCAGGTCGATACCATGGCGATTTCAATACGGTCAGCTGCAATCGCTGGCGCAGACAGTGTTGATGCGGCGACGGCGCCAACCCCTGCCACACTGCTTTTGGCAATAAAGTCTCTGCGTTTCATCATCATATTTCCTCCATATGCGATACGTTCCAGTGTTCATCACTGTGTCGTGTTTTCAATTAAAGCTAGCATAGTTTTGGCAGATAGCAATTTAAACTGTGGTGGGGCCGCAGGAAACAGGGGCTTGCGTCTCAGAGGGCCGCTTTAGTTGATTGGTTGGCGGAGGCGTTGGAGGGTGGGTCCCATGTTTAAGGGATTGATACATCCCCACATTCGCCCAGACATGAGCGGGGACACCTTAGATACCAGCACCACTCGAGTATGGGTGACACCAAAGTATCTGACAGTTTGTCTGAAAATTGTCTGGATAGAGTCATTACATTGTGTTTAAAA
>Ga0255780_10001668_pt1 | contig 20400 bp, 17 predicted proteins | sample 071ome_32_FD_179978 | JGI IMG/M metagenome (GOLD analysis project Ga0255780, IMG submission 179978) | Coastal salt marsh microbial communities from the Groves Creek Marsh, Skidaway Island, Georgia - 071405AT metaG (version 2) | ecosystem: Environmental > Aquatic > Marine > Intertidal zone >... | reverse complement strand
TATGCCACTCCGATCTGCACTTCGCGGATGGCTCCTACCCCTACCCGCTGCCCGCCATTCTCGGGCACGAGTCCGCCGGCGTGGTGGAAGCGGTGGGGGACATGGTCACCTACGTGAAGCCTGGGGATCACGTCATCACCTGCCTCTCCGCCTTCTGCGGGCACTGCGAGCACTGCCTCACGGGACACATGTCCCTCTGCGAATCCCCGGAGCTGCACCGCGGCGCCGACGATGAGCCGCGCCTCGCCAATCCGAAGGCTGGCACCCCCGTGCACCAGTTCCTGAACCTCTCGTCCTACGCCGAATACATGCTCCTGCACGAGCACGCCATCGCGAAGATTCGCCCGGACATGCCCCTCGACGTTGCCGCCCTCATCGGCTGCGGGGTGACCACGGGGGTAGGCGCGGTCATCCACACGGCGAAGGTACAACCCGGCGAAACGGTAGCCGTGATCGGCTGCGGCGGCATCGGCCTATCGGCCATTAACGGCGCAGCCATTGCTGGCGCCGGCCGCATCATCGCCATCGATATGGTGCCGTCAAAGCTTGAGCTCGCGAAGAAATTTGGCGCCACGGACGTGGTGAATGCCAAGGAAGTGGACCCGGTGCTAGCGGTGCAGGAAATGACCCAGGGCGGCGTGCACTACAGCTTCGAAGCCATTGGCCTCAAGGTCTCCGCGGAGCAGGCCTTCCGCATGCTCCGCAGCGGGGGCACGGCCACCATCATTGGCATGATCCCCGTGGGCGTGAACATCGAGCTTCACGGCGCCGAGTTCCTGGCCGAGCGGAAGATCCAGGGTTCGCGCATGGGATCCAACCGGTTCCGGGTGGACATGCCTCGCTTCGTGGACTTCTACCTGTCCGGCAAGCTGCACCTAGACGACATGATCTCCCGCCGCATCAAGCTGGAGGACGTCAACGAAGGGCTCCAGGCCCTGAAGACTGGCGAAGTGGCGCGTAGCGTCATCGTCTTCGACTAAGGCCATGCGCCAGGTCGATCCGGACAGCGTAGGTCTTTGCGCAGAGCGCCTTGAGCGCCTAGACGCGCACCTGAAAGCCTATGTGGATGATGGGCGCCTGCCAGGGTGGCAGGTGCTCATTACCCGTCGGGGCCGGATCGCCCACAACCGCTGCTACGGGCAGCGCGATGTGGAAGGGGGAAAGGCGGTAAAAACCGATTCCCTCTTCCGCATTTACTCCATGACCAAGCCCATCGTGAGCGTCGCGCTCATGATGCTGTACGAACGGGGGCGCTTCCAGCTCGACGATCCGATCGATCGCGTGCTTCCCGCCTTCAAGGACATGACCGTTTTTGTCGGGGGCGACGCGGAAAACCCGCAAACGGTCCCCGCAGAACGGGGCATTACCTACCGGGATCTCCTCACCCACACCGCAGGGCTCACCTACGGCTTCATGCAGGAGCACCCGGTGGATGCGCTCTATCGGGCCAATAAGCTGAACAGCCCCCGGCTCACCAATGCCGAGTTTGTGGAGCGACTTGGGTCCCTGCCCCTGCGCTTCCAGCCCGGCAGCCGCTGGAGCTACAGCGTCGCCACGGACGTCATTGGACACCTCGTGGAAGTACTTTCCGGGGAGCGGCTCGATCATTTTCTCGAGAAGGAGATCTTCTCGCCCCTGGGCATGCAGGACACGGCCTTTTCCGTGCCCCCGGGGCAGCTCGATCGCTTCTCCGCCTGCTATGAATACACCGGGCCCGGGCGCTATCGGCGCCAGGACGGCGTGGAGGACAGCACCTACCGGGAACCCCCGGCCTTCCTCTCCGGAGGCGGCGGTCTTGTCTCCTCAGCGGTGGATTACGCCCGCTTTTGCCAGGTCATCCTCGGCGGCGGGGCCTTCGAGGGCGTTCGCCTCCTTGGCCGGAAAACCGTAGACCTCATGGGCCTGAACCACCTGCCTACGGGCGGGGACCTCACCAGCATGGGGCAACCGGTTTTCAGCGAAACGCGCTACGATGGTATTGGCTTTGGCCTTGGCTTCTCCGTGGTCCTCGATCCGGCGAAGGCCCAGGTCACCGGCTCCCCCGGCGAGCTCGCCTGGGGCGGCATGGCCAGCACGGCTTTTTGGATTGATCGTTCTGAGGATTTAGCTGTGGTCTTCATGACCCAGCTGCTTCCCAGCGCGGCCTATCCCCTACGGCGCGCCCTACGCGTCTTGGTGAATCAAGCACTCATCGATTGAGTGGCCCGGGGCCGGCCCCGGGAAAGGACACAGTTCATGCTTAAGAAGATTCTCATTGCCAACCGCGGCGAGATCGCGGTCCGCCTAATCCGCGCCTGCGCGGAAATGAAAATTCGATCCGTGGCCATTTACACGGAACCGGACCGCTACGCCCTACACGTGAAGCGCGCGGACGAGGCCCACTTCATCGGCGACGATCCCCTCGGCGGCTACCTCAACGCCCACCGCATCGTGAACCTGGCGGTGGAAACGGGCTGCGACGCCATTCACCCCGGCTATGGCTTTCTCTCGGAAAACCCCGAGCTTGCGGCCATCTGCGCCCGGCGCGGCATTCGCTTCATCGGACCGACGGCCAAGGTGATCCAGCGCATGGGGGATAAGACCGCCGCTCGCCAGGCCATGATTGAAGCCGGCGTCCCGGTGACGCCCGGGAGCGAAGGCAACCTCGATGACGTTAGCCACGCCTTGAAGGAGGCCGAGCGCATAGGCTATCCCGTCATGCTCAAGGCCACGAGCGGAGGCGGCGGCCGAGGCATTCGCCGCTGCGACGACGCAGAGGGCCTAAAAACCGCCTGGGACCGGGTGGTCTCGGAAGCGACCAAGGCCTTCGGCAGCGCCGAGGTCTTCCTCGAAAAGTGTATTGACGAGCCCCGACACATCGAAGTGCAGATCCTCGCCGATGGCCACGGCAACACCATCCACCTTTTCGAGCGGGACTGCTCCATTCAGCGTCGGAACCAGAAGCTGATTGAGATTGCCCCCTCGCCCCAGCTCACCGGCGACCAGCGCGCGCACATCTGCGGCCTTGCAGTGAAGGCAGCGGAGGCCGTGGGCTACGAGAATGCTGGCACGGTGGAATTCCTCGTTAAGGGCGAGGATGTCTACTTCATGGAGATGAACACTCGAGTGCAGGTGGAGCACACCATCACGGAGCAGATCACCGGGGTGGATATCGTGCAGGAGCAAATCCGCATCGCCTCCGGCCTGCCCCTCTCCTGGCGGCAGGACGAGATCAGCATGCGCGGCTTCGCCATTCAGCTGCGCATCAACGCGGAGGATCCGCAGCAGGACTTCCTGCCGAGCTTCGGCCGGGTCACGCGCTACTACGCGCCCGGCGGCCCCGGGGTCCGGGTGGATACGGCGATCTACACGGGCTACAGCATCCCCCCCTACTTCGATTCCATGTGCCTGAAGCTCATCGTTTGGGCCCTGCGCTGGGACGACGCCCTCGATCGAGGCCTGCGGGCCCTTGCGGATATGCGCCTCATGGGGGTCAAAACCACGGCGCCCTACTACGCGCAAATTCTGGCGAACCCCACCTTCCGGGGTGGACGCTTTGACACCAGCTTTATTGCCAAACATCCCGAACTCACTCGCTACTCGGAAAAAACCCGACCGCAGGAGCTGGCCCTGGCGGTGGCGACGGCCATCGCCGTGCACACCGGGCTCTAAGACTTCGCGAGGCAGGACATAAGGAGACGCACCATGGCCGGAAACGGTCCCGTACAAATTACCGATGTCATCCTTCGCGATGCGCACCAGTCGCTGATTGCCACGCGTATGCGCACGGAGGACATGCTCCCCATTTGCGATCAGCTGGACGCCATCGGCTACTGGTCCCTGGAGTGCTGGGGCGGCGCCACCTTTGACGCGTGCCTGCGCTACCTCGCCGAGGACCCCTGGGATCGGCTCAAGGCCCTGCGCGCGGCGCTGCCGAAAACCCGCACCCAAATGCTCCTCCGGGGCCAGAACCTGCTGGGCTACCGGCACTACGCCGACGACGTGGTACGAGCCTTCGTCGCCCAGGCCGCGGGCCATGGCATGGACGTCTTCCGCATCTTTGATGCCATGAATGACATCCGCAACGTGGAAACGGCCATCGCCGCGGTGAAGAGCGCGGGTAAGCACGCCGAGGGCACGCTGTGCTACACCACGAGCCCGGTGCACGGCCCCGAGCTCTTCGTCGAGCAAGCCCGCGCCCTGGCGGCCATGGGCTGCGATTCCATCGCGATCAAGGACATGGCCGGGCTGCTCACCCCCCAAGCCACCTTCGCGCTCGTCAGCAGCCTAAAGAAGGCCGTGGATCTGCCCGTGGCGCTCCATTCCCATTCCACCTCAGGCCTCGCACCCCTGTGCCAGCTGAAGGCCGTGGAAGCCGGGGTGGATCGCATCGACACGGCCATCTCGGCCTTTGCCGGGGGCACGAGCCACCCCAGCACGGAGGCCGTGGTGGCGGCCCTGGCGGAAGATCCCCGGGCGACGGGCCTGCCCCTGGAGGCCCTGCGGGCCATTGGCTTCTACTTCCTCGAGGTGCGTAAGAAGTATCACCAGTTCGAAAGCGACTTCACCCGGGAAGACGTCGCCGTGCAAATCAACCAGGTGCCCGGCGGCATGATGTCGAACCTCGCCAACCAGCTGAAGGAACAGGGCGCCCTCGACAAAATTCACAAGGTCTTCGAGGAGATTCCCCGGGTCCGCGCCGATCTGGGCTACCCCCCGCTGGTCACCCCCACCTCGCAAATCGTGGGGACCCAAGCGGTGCTGAACGTCCTCGCCGACGAGCGCTACAAAACCATTACCACGGAGGTGAAGCGCTACCTTCAGGGGCACTACGGTGCCGCGCCGGGCACGGTGAACGAAGAACTGCGCCGCCGCGCCATCGGCGGGGAAGAAGTCATCACGAGCCGCCCCGCGGACCTGCTCAGCGATGAGCTCGACACCCTGCGGAGCGAAATCGGCGATCTCGCCCAAAGCGAAGAGGACGTCCTCACCTACGCCATGTTCCCGGACCTCGGAAGGACCTTCCTGACCCAGCGCCGGGACGGCACCCTCGAGGCCGAAACCCTCCTTCCGCCCCAGAGCGCGGGCGGCGACAGCGGCAGCCCTGCCGTCGCCACGGAGTTCGTCATCGACGTGCACGGCGAAAGCTACCGTGTGGCCGTGACCGGCACGGGGCAGAAGAGCTCGGGCAAGCGGAACTTCTACCTCACCCTCGATGGGGTGCCGGAGGAGGTGGTGGTCGAGCCCCTAAACAGCTACGTGGCCGGCCAGGGCGGGAATCGCCCGGCCATCAGCGCGGAAGGGGATGTGGGGACTACCATGCCCGGCAACATCGTCGACGTGCTTGTGGCGGAAGGGGATAGGGTGGAAGCGGGGCAGGCCGTGCTCGTCATCGAGGCCATGAAGATGGAGACGGAACTTCAGGCCCCCATCGGCGGCACCGTCGCCGCGGTGAATGCGGCGAAGGGCGACCGGGTCACCCCCGGGGAAGCGCTGATTCAAATCCAGAGCTAGCGAGGAATGGACAGGGCGTAGTCCCGGCCCTCCCGGTGGATGCGCAGGCCTACGCGGCTCCCGCTGCGGCCAAGGCGCTCCACCAGGGCCGGGATGGTCAGCACGCGAACGCCATCCACGGCCACGATTCGATCCCCGACGCGGAGGCCTAAGCGCCAGGCTGCACTGCCGGGCACCACGGTCAGCAGATCCACCCCCGCTGGGGAGGCCCCCTCCTCCGTACTTTGCAGCTCCGCGCCCGCAAGCCCCCGAGCCAGCTCGGCGCCGAGAAGGCGGAGCCGATCTTCTGCGTTAAAGCGTAGCACCCCGGCAAAGGGGGCCCCGTCCTTTAGCGCCTTGAAGGGGACCTCATCGCCCAGCAAGGTGACCGCCGCCTGCGCGCGCAAATCCCCATCCTGGCGAATGGGCCGCCCCCCGAGTTCAAGGAGCACGTCCCCCACGGCCAGCCCGGCCCGATCGGCAGCACTCCCGGGGCGTACCTTACGCAGCAGTGCCCCTGCATCGGCGGCCACGGCGAAGGCTTCGGCCAGCTTGCTATCGAGAGGCTGGACCGCAAGGCCCAGATCGGCCCGGCGCACCTGCCCATCGTCTGCCAGGGCCTGGGCGATGCGCTCGGCCATCGCCGCGGGGATCGCGAAGCCAATCCCCACGTTGCCTCCGTTGGGCGCGAAGATCGCGGTATTAATCCCAATGAGACGCCCGGCGAGGTCAACCAGCGCGCCCCCGGAATTCCCGGGGTTAATGGAGGCGTCCGTTTGAATGAAGTCCTCGTAACCCTCAATCCCAAGGCCGCTGCGCCCGAGGGCGGACACGATGCCCGAGGTCACCGTTTGGCCGATGCCAAAGGGATTGCCGATAGCCACCACGAAATCTCCGACCCGCAGGGCCCGGGAATCCCCGAAGGCCAAGGCCTTTAGGGGCGGCAGCGCCTTGAGCGCTTCCGGATCGAGCTGAAGCAGGGCGAGGTCCACCTGGGGGTCGGCGCCGAGGCGGCGTGCCGGCAGCTGGGCGCCACTGGCTAGGGTCACGGCGATGCGATCGGCCTGCCCCACCACATGGTGGTTGGTGAGCACGAGGCCCCGGGGACCGTCGATGATGACGCCGGAACCGGCGCTTCGAGCCTTGCGCTGGCGCTGCGCCGGCACGTCGAAGAAGCGCCGGAAGAAGGGATCGCGCAGCAGAGGATTGGTCACGGTGACGTCCGTTTCCGTGGCGATATTCACCACGGCGGGGGTCACTGCTTCGAGCACCGGGGCCAGGGACGGCAGGGGTTCGCCCTTGGCCAGCTGAGCCGGAAGGGCCCCTCGGGCCCCGAAAGGCAGGATCAGGGCGAGGAGCGCGCCCCCGAGAGCCAGCCGCCGCGTTCGAAGCACGCTAAGCCCCATGGGCAAGCTCCCGGGGACCCCGAGGATCGGGCATGGCGCCGGAGCCAAGCACGGCGATCCAAGCCACGAGGGACGCCGCCCCCGCCGCAAGGTAGGGGACGGCGTAGCCCCCGGTCCCGTCGTAAAGCACCCCCAGGAGCGCAGGCCCCAGGGCTACCCCAAGGGTCGAAAGGAGCTGGCTGAAGGAGTAGATCCGGGGGTATTCCCGTACTCCGAAAGCCTCCGCCAACAGCAGGGGTTGAAGCATGAGCAGGTTCCCCACGGTGGCACCGAAGAACAGCGCCGCTCCGAGCACGAAGGGCGCGGAATGGGCCTGGGCCAGGGTCGTCATTGCCCCGGCCTGAAGCACCAGGCAAATCAGGGCAAAGCGCCGTGTGTCCATGCGGGTAATCAGCCAGCCGCCAAGAAAGCGGCCCAGGATGCTGGTGGTGGCCATGGCCGAGACGGCGCTCGCACCGGCAGCCGTATCCACGCGCACCGCGGCCATATTAAAGAGGTGCGCAATACCCCCCACCTGGGCGCCCATGCACAGCACCCAGGCTCCGGTCACGGTCAGGAAAAAGCGAGAGCGCAGCGCCTCAGCATAGACCCAGCCCTCGTCGGGCCGGAGGCTCGGGCTTTTCGCATTGGCGAGGGGCGGTTCCTCCTCCCCGCTTCGGGGGCCCCGCACGACTAAGGCCGTGATCGGCACGATGCCCAAAAACCATGCCGCCGCGAGCCAGGGTACGGAGGCCTCGAGGCCTAGGCGAGTAATCAGGGAGGCGGCCACGGGGGTCAGGAGGATGCCGCCCAAAGACAGGCCCGTGGAGGTGATGGAAAGCGCTACGGAGCGGCGGGCGGAGAACCAGCGCGCCACCAGGGTGGTCGCGGGCACCAGGGCCGAGCAGGCATGACCCACTCCAAAGAGCATAAGCGCTCCGTAGAGCGCGATCAGATTTGGCGCGTGGCCTAGGGCCAGGAGCGCCACCGCCCCCAGCACGCCGCCAAAGGCGAGGGTCCAGCGGGGGTCATGGCGCTGCAGCAGGGGCGCGGCGATCATGCCCGCCGAGCCGCTGGCCACAAAGAACAGGGCCACGCCCACGGAAACGACGCTCACGGGGTAGCGGCCCGTGGACACCAGGGCGTTCATCAGCACAGACATGTTGTAGAAGGCGAGGCCCGAGGTGAAGGTCAGCATCACGAACAGGGCCGCCACCACCTTCCACCCGTAGTAGACCCCCTGCTGCATGGCTGTGTGCTCCTTCTCGCCCCGGTCCCTTGCGGGGCCCTTGGCCTTGCGCTGGGCCCCCGGGGTCGCCAAGATTGCGCCCCTTCCCCCCCAAGCAAGGTAGGTCATCATTATGACTGAAACCGTCACCGTCGGCGGCCTCAAGATTGCCGCAGAACTTTACGCCCTGGTTCGCGATGAAATTGCCCCGGGCACGGGCGTCGACCCGGAAAACCTCTGGACGGGCCTGGGCGCGATTATCCGCGACCTCGCGCCGCAAAACGCGGCCTGCCTCGCCAAGCGTGATGCGCTCCAAGCGCAAATCGATGCCTGGCTTGAGGCGGACCCGAGTCGCGCCGCGGACCCCGCGGCCCAGCAGGCCTTCCTCGCCGAGATCGGCTATATCGTGCCGACGCCGGCGCCCTTCAAGGTCAGCACGGCCAAGGTCGATCCCGAGATCGCCCAGCTCGCAGGGCCCCAGCTCGTGGTGCCGGTGGACAACGCGCGGTACGCGCTGAATGCCGCCAACGCCCGCTGGGGCAGCCTTTACGATGCCTTCTACGGCACCGATCTCATCCCCGAGGGCGAAGGCACGGAGAAGGGCAAGGGCTATAACCCGGCCCGCGGCGCCCTGGTCATCGACCGCGCCAACGCCTGGCTAGACGAAGTCTTCCCCCTGACCACCGGCAGCTGGGCCGAGGTGGAAAGCCTCGCAGTAGACGGCGGGCAGCTTCAGCTCACGGGCACCCAGGGTGCCACGGCCCTTGCCAACGGCGACGCCTTCGTCGGCTTCAACCAAGATGGCGACCGCCTCGCCCAGGTCCTCCTTCAGCATCATGGGCTCCACGCCGACCTGCTCATCGACCCGAGCGACGCCATCGGTGCGCAACACAAGGCGGGCATTAAGGACATCGCCCTCGAATCGGCCATCAGCACCATCATGGACTGCGAAGACTCCGTCGCCGCCGTGGACGCCGCGGATAAGGTGCAGGTCTACCGCAACTGGTGCGGCATCATGAAGGGCACCCTCTCCGTGGCCTTTAACAAGGGTGGCGAGACGCTAGAGCGACGTATGAACCCCGACCGGACCTACCAGGCACCCCAGGGCGGGAACCTCACCCTTCACGGCCGCAGCCTGCTGCTGGTGCGGAACGTGGGTGCCCACGTGATGACCGAAATGGTGACCACGGAGGCGGGGGAAGCGGTCCCGGAAACCTTTGTGGACGGCATGATCACGGCGCTAGCCGCCATGCACGACCTAAAGGGCACGGGGTCCCTGCGTAACAGTCGCGCGGGCAGCGTGTACATCGTGAAGCCGAAACAACACGGGCCGGAAGAGGTCGCCCTTTCCGTGCACCTCTTCTCTCGCATCGAAGCGGTGCTGGGTCTCGCGCCGAACACCCTGAAGATCGGCATCATGGACGAGGAGCGTCGCACCACGGTGAACCTGAAGGCCTGCATCGAGGCCGCCCAGGAGCGGGTGATCTTCATCAACACGGGCTTCCTCGACCGCACGGGCGATGAAATCCACACCCACATGCGCGCCGGCGCCATGATCCCCAAGCCCGAAATCAAAGGGGCGCGGTGGATGCTTGCCTACGAAGATTGGAACGTGGACGTGGGCCTGGCCTGCGGCCTCGCGGGGCACGCGCAAATCGGCAAGGGCATGTGGGCCATGCCTGACGAAATGGCCGGCATGATGGCGGCCAAGGCGGCCCATCCGGAAGCCGGCGCCAACTGCGCCTGGGTACCCTCCCCCACGGCAGCCACGCTCCACGCCCTCCACTACCATCAGGTGGACGTGCGGGCGCGCCAGGACGAGATCGCCCAGCGCACCCCCGCGGCCCTCGAAGCCATTCTGTCGCCGCCCCTTCTCGGGGATCGGGCCCTCAGCGCTGAAGAGCGCCAGCGGGAGCTTGATAACAACGCCCAGGGCATCCTCGGCTACGTGGTGCGCTGGGTGGAACAGGGCGTGGGCTGCTCCAAGGTGCCGGACATCAACGATGTGGGCCTCATGGAAGACCGGGCCACGCTGCGCATCTCCAGCCAGCACATTGCCAATTGGCTGCTCCATGGCCTCGTGGATAAGCAGCAGGTGGTGGAGACCATGCAGCGCATGGCCGCCATCGTCGATCGGCAGAACGAAGGGGACGCGGCCTACCGGCCCATGGCCCCGAACTTCGAAGACTCCGTAGCCTTCCAGGCGGCCATGGATCTGATCTTCGATGGCGTGAAGGAGCCGAACGGCTACACGGAGGCCACGCTCATGCGTCGCCGCCGGGAGTTCAAGGCCAAGGTCGCCGCCGGCGGCTGATCGGCCCTTGACCTCACCCCGCCCCCATCCCATGCTGACCGCTGGGATGGGGGATAACCGCGGCATTTCAGCGCGGTTTAGGGAATGATTCATGACAACCTCAAAGGCTGCCCTCGCAGCCGAGGGTGGGCTCTCGCTTCGAGAAGCCCTCACGGCGATGCCCCGCGCGGAGCAAACGCGCTGGGATAGCACGGCCCTTTGGATTCGCTGGCTGGTGATGATTCGCGCACCGGTGCTGGTGATGACTTTCTCTTCCGCCGCGGGAGCCGGGCTCCTCACCCTCTATGAAGCGCAGCGGGGCCTCGGTCCTTATCCCGACCCCATGCTGTGGGGCCTCACGGTCCTCGGGCTGCTGCTGGCCCATGCCACGAATAATCTGCTGAACGACGCTACCGATAGCCACCGGGGCCTCGATAAGGGCAACTACTTCCGGAATCGCTACGGCGTCCATGCCCTAGAGCAGGGGCTCCTCAGCAAAGCCGCGTTTTATCGGGTGCTGGTCGTCACCGGCGGTGCCGCGGCGCTCGTGGCCGTCTCGCTGCTCGCCCTTCGGGGGCCCGGGCTGCTCTGGCCCCTCTTGCCTGGCGCGCTGTGTCTGCTGTTCTACACCTGGCCCATGAAGCAGTGGGGCCTAGGGGAAGGGGCCGTCTTCTGGGTCTGGGGGCCGCTCATGGTGCTGGGCACGCAGTACGCCATTGCAGAGACGCTCAGCCTTGGCGGCCTAACCCTTAGCGTGCTCCTGGGCCTGGGCCCCTCCATTGTCATCTTCGGAAAGCACATCGACAAAGCCGATCTAGATCGAGGAAAGGCCATGCGGACCCTACCGGTGCGCCTCGGGGAGCGGGCTTCCCGAAGCGTGCTGGCGGCCTTCACGGTGCTTCAATTTCCCGTGTTGATCCTAGCCTGCGTGACGGGCCACCTGCCGTGGCCCACCCTGCTCGCGCTGCTGAGCTTACCGAGTGCCTGGCGGCTCGTGAGGTGCACCCGGGCCCCCCGGCCCGAAAGCCGGCCCGAAGGGGTTCCGGAAGCCCAGTGGCCCCTGTGGTTTGTTGCCTACGGCTTCGACCACACGCGCCGCTTCGGCCCCCTGCTGTTGCTGGGCCTTCTGCTGAGTACGGTGCTTTAGGAAGGCCCGGAGAACCCGGGCCTCCCGATCGGTGCTTAGCCCTGGAATTCCGGGACGTGCACCGTCAGCCCGTCGAGGGCATCGGTGTAGATGATCTGGCAGGACAGACGGGAGGTGGGCTGGCGCTCGGGGTTGAGATCCAGCATGGACTCTTCCATATCCTCAAGACCGCCGCACTTGTCAGCCCAAGCCTCTTCCACGAATACGTGGCAGGTTGCGCAAGAGCACTGCCCGCCGCAGTCCGCGTCGATCCCCGGAACGCCGTTCTGCACCGCATTTTCCATCACGGAAATCCCTTCCGTGCCATCAATCTCATGCCGCGCGCCGTCGTGGGTGATGAAGATCAGCTTGGACATAGTGAATCCCTTAGTGTGTGTCGGACCCCGATGGCCCGAACGCTGCAAAACGTGATTCTAGCCTCACCTTTTGCCCCCGTGTCTACCCCGGGGGGCGTTTTTTCGCTTAAACCCTAGGCTAGCGCGATCTTAAAAGTGTCGAGGAGGCGCCAGAAGGCGCGGGCCGCGAGCTCCGGGTGGTAAACCGCGGAATCGATAGCACACCAGCCATGGCTAGCCCCGCCGTAAACTTGTACCTCATGAGGGCGACCCGCCGCCTCCAGCGCCGCCCGCAGCACGGTCTTATCCTCCGGAGCCCGGGCATCGTCGTTTTCCGCAATCGCCATGAGAAAACGCGCATCGCTCTGGGCAATGAGATGGTGAGGGCTGCCCTCCCCCTCGGCAACCATGCGGGACCCGTGGAAGGTGGCCCCGGCCTTGATGCGATCGGCCCGCGCTGCAGCGCTTTGGAGCACCATGGGGCCGCCCATGCAATAGCCCGTGGTGCCCATGGGCTTCGCGCTATCAACCTCGGGCTGGGCATCAAGAAAATCCACGAAAGCCTTCGCATCCGCCATGGTCGTTTCCGCACTCAAGCTGCGGAAGAGAGGTAAGACTCGCGCCCGCACCGCGTCTTGCCCAAACTGCGCCCCGGCCTGCACCACCGGCGCTGGGGTTTTGCGGTAGTAAGGATTCACCGTCAGCACTGCGTAGCCCGCCTCAGCAAGGCGCTGTCCCATGGTTTCGAAGGCCGGTCGCAAGCCGAGAATATCGGGCCAGACCAAAACCGCCGGGGCCGGCCCCGTGGTCGGCGTGGAAAACACGGCATCACAGGGACCGTCGGCCCCGGGTATCACTACCCGCCGAGTCTGCACCGGCGCCGCTCGCGCCCCGGCGGGGAGGGTCAAAGCCAGCGCAGCGCCGAGGGACAGGGCCGAAAAGCGGCGTCGTGATAGGGCCGCGGCGGCTTCGTAGCGCCGTCCGTCTTCTAGGGTGTCTTGATCACACATGATGAGGACTCCTGACTTAGGACTCTTGGGCGGCCCGCTCACAGGGGCCGCAGGCGTCGAGGCGCCCCGCGTCCGCCAGCACGGCACGAATGAAATCGATCCACTGGGGATGGTCCTGAGGATCCCAGACCGTTCCCATGGCGGCGAAGGCCTCTTCCGCCGGCACCCCAAGGTGAATAATCCGGTACAGGGCAGAAAAGGCCGAAGCCCGGTAGTTCACCTGGCAATGCACGAGCGTCGGCGCCGCTGGCTGCGCCGCCATGAGCCCGGCGAAGGCGCGGAAATCCGTCACCGTGGGGTTGGCGAAATCCACGGCAAGGTGAGCAAACCCTAGGCCTTGGGCAAAAGCGAGGCGGTCCTCATCCGGAAGCGCCCCGGGGTTATCGCTAAAGGCCAGATAGATGATGCGCTCAAAACCCGCTGCCTTAATGCCCGGGAGCTGCTCCGCCGTGGGCTGGCCGGCGCTGGCAAAGGTGTCGCTGTAGCGCTTGAAACCCACGATCTCTTCCACGGCGGCTCCGGCGGGAAGTGCCAGCGCAGCCCCGAGGACCAGTAAGGCCCGGATAAGCTTTTGAACACTCGCAGGGAAAACCATGGCGCACTTCCTCGTGGGCAGCATCGATTGAGCTTGAAGGTAAGGGAGGGCCGGAAAAAAGGCCAGCGGGCCATGGAGGCTCGTATACTCAAGGCTCCTGGGGCCAAGGAACACCGCCGTGCACAGCCTTAAACCGCCCTCGCTTCTTGGCGCCTGGGCCCCCATTGTCCTGACCCTGGGCCTCTTAACCTACCAGCTGCGCCTGGCTGGGGGCGGACCGCCCCACGTTCCCATTATTTTTGGCATTGCCATCACCGCGCTCCTCGGCAGCCTCCGGGGCCATCGCTGGGAGGCCATGGAGAAGGCCATGGCCCAGGCCGTGGGCAGCGCCGTGCCAGTGATGGGCATCATGCTGACCGTGGGCCTGCTCATTGGCACCTGGATCCTCTGCGGCACCGTGCCCTGGCTCACCCTCACGGCCCTGGCGCTGCTCGACCCGACCTTCTTCCTGCCCGTGGCTTGCCTGTCCTGCGCCATGGTTTCCCTGCTCGTGGGGACCTCCTGGGGCACGGTGGGCACGCTAGGCCTTGCCCTCCTGGGTGCCGGGGAAAGCCTAAGCATTCCCGCCCCCATGACCGCCGGCGCCGTGGTGTCCGGCGCCTGGTTCGGGGACAAGCTTTCGCCTCTCTCCGACAGCACCAACTTTTCCGCGGCCATGGTGGGCACGGACCTTTACGCCCATATCCGGAACCTGCTGCCGACCACCCTACCCGCATTCCTTATGGCGCTTCTTGCCTACGGGGTTCTCGGCCGGAGCACCGGAGGCGCGCTAGACGACAGCACCGTAGCGCTGCTGCGCGCGACGCTGGAATCGCATTTCGTTTTCCATCCTCTGCTGGCCTTGCCCCCCGCGGTGGTACTTGCAGCGGCGCTCCTTCGCGTCCCCGCCCTGCCAGGCATCTTTTCCGGGGTGATCGCCGGCGCCCTCGTCGCCTGGCTTATTCAGGACGCGACGGTCGCCACGCTCTTACGGACGCTGATGGAAGGCTACCAACCAGCCACGGGGGAACCGCTGGTCGATACGCTGCTGGCCAAGGGCGGGCTCCTGTCCATGACCTGGGTGATCCTTCTGATCTTTGTCTCCATGATTTTCGGCGGCCTTCTGGAGGCCACGGGATGCCTCGATCGCATTCTCAGCGCCCTCATCCATCGACTGCACAGCCGCTTTCGGCTCTTTACGGCAGCCTTTCTCTCCACCCTGGGGCTCAATGTGGCGAGCAACATCTTTGTCACCCTGGCAGTGAACGGGCGGCTTTTTGCTCCCGTATTCCGGGGCGCGGGCTACAGCAGCGTAAACCTCTCCCGCACCCTCGAGGACGGAGGCACCCTGTCCTCGCCATTGATTCCCTGGAACGCCGGGGGGCTCTTCGTCACCAGCACCCTGGGCGTACCAACGCTGCTCTATGCGCCCTTTGCCATCGCCAACTGGTTCGCCATGGTGCTGGATCTGCTGTACGCCGCCCTCGGCCGCTTCACGCCCCAGGCCGACGCTACGGAAATCGCCCAGTGGCGCCGAGACCAGAATTTGCTTTTCCACGAGGGCCAACTGATCACCGCCGACGCCCTACCCCCCAACACCTTTGCTGCGGAGCGCACGCCATGAGCCCAAGCCTTTCCGATCCCACCGGCGGCCTGAGCACCCACGATGCGGCCTTAGATGCCCGGAACGAGACCATCAAGATTTGGATCAACGGGGAACTGGTACCCCGGCCCGAGGCCAAGGTGTCGGTCTACGATTCAGGCTTTCTGCTGGGTGACGGCATGTGGGAGGGACTGCGGCTCCACGGCGGCGCCTGGCCCTTTCTAGACGAGCACCTCGATCGCCTGTTCGATAGCTGCAAAGCGGTCAAGCTGGATATCGGCATGACCCAGGCTGAGGTCCGCGCCGCCCTCGATGCCACCGCCGCGGCCAATGGCATGACCGACGACGCCCACGCCCGGCTCATGGTGACCCGGGGCCCGAAGCGCCGCCCCTTCCAGCATCCTCAGCTGTCCCAGAGCGGCCCCACCATTGTGATCATCGCGGAGCACTCCCGCCCTGCGGAGGGCCTGCAAAGCCAGGGCATTCGCCTCGCCACCGTGCCCCAGGTGCGCGGCCTGCCCCACGCGCAGGACCCGAAGTTCAACTCCCACTCGAAGCTGAACTGCGTGCTGGCCTGCCTCCAGGCGGAGGCCGCCGGCGCCGACGAAGGACTCATGTTGGACCCCCACGGCTTCGTGAACACCACCAACGCTTGCAATTTTTTTATCGTCCGCCGGGGGGAGGTGTGGACCTCCACCGGGGACTACTGCATGAACGGCATCACCCGGCGGAAGGTGCTTGAGCTGTGCCGCCGCCACGGGATTCCCGCCTTCGAGAAAAACTATTCCCTTCAGGAGGCCTTGAGCGCTGATGAAGCCTTCCTCACCGGCACCTTCGGCGCCCAAACGCCAGTGCACAGCATTGATGGCATTGTCCTCGGCGATGGGACTCCCGGCGCGGGACCCATGACCCAACGCATCCAGAGCCTTTACCGGGCGCTGATCAAGGAAGAGGTGGCGAAACAGAGGGGATAGGGGAGAAGTGGAGCGGGCAGCGGGAATCGAACCCGCATCATCAGCTTGGGAAGCTGAGGTTCTACCATTGAACTATGCCCGCTTTGAGCGGTCCTCCCACGAACAACCGGGGGAGGTCCCTCCCCGCCGCGATCCGCGCTAACCCGCTACCCATCGCGGGGAGGGCAAAATTACGCGAAGCGCCAGAAAAAGGCCAGCGCCTCGCGCGTTTGGGGACTACTTCCGGCGAACCACTACGGGCAGCTCCCGAATGCCGCGAATAAAGCTCGAACGCAGGTAGACCGGATCACCCACGACCTCGATGTCTTCGAAGCGGTTCATGATCTCTTCCCAGAGGATACGCAGCTGCATTTCCCCAAGGCGGTTGCCGAGGCAACGGTGAATGCCGTAGCCGAAGGACACGTGGCTTCGGGCATTGGGGCGCTCGATCTGAAAGTCGTTGGGCGCCTCAAACTGGCTATCGTCCCGGTTGCCAGAGACATACCACATGGCCAGCTTGTCGCCGGCCTTGATCTGCTTGCCGCCAAGCTCCGTGTCTTCTAGGGCCGTCCGCGCCATGTGCGCGACCGGGGACTGGTAGCGGATGATTTCGGGGATCATGCCCGGGACCAGGTTCGGATTGGCCTTCAGCTTGTCGTATTCGCCGCGAAAGCGATTCAGCGCCAGCACGCCGCCGGAAATGGAGTTCCGGGTGGTGTCATTCCCGCCCACGATGAGCAGCAGCACGTTGCCGAGGTACTCGTTCGGCGGCATGTTCTTGGTGGCTTCCCCATGCACCAGCATGGAGATGAGGTCCGAGCCGGGCTGGTTCCGCGCGGCCCGCTCCTTCCATACGGCGTCAAAGTATTCCCAACACTTCCAGAGCTCCGCGAAGCCCATTTCCGGGGTTTCGAAGACGTCAGGGTCGCCAATGGACTGGGATACGTCGGACCAGTGGATCAGCTTATGGCGGTCCTCCTGCGGCACATCAAACAGCGTGGCCAGCATCTGCCCCGTGAGCTCCACGGACACATGGCGAACCCAGTTAAAGGTCTCGCCCACGGGCACGTTTTCAAGGATGGCCACCGCACGCTCGCGGATCAGGCCTTCCAGGCGCGCCAGTTCCCGCTGGGTGAACATGGGCGCCACCACCTTGCGCTGCTCATCGTGCTTCGGCTGGTCTTCCATGATGAACATGGGCAGGTGGAAGGTGGGATCGGGGTCCGGGTCCGCTACGCCCCCGAGCTGGATGCCGCCCTTCCGTGAATCGGAGGAGAACACCTTGTGATTCGTATCCACGGCCATGATGTCTTGGTAGCGGGTGACGGACCAATAGGGCCCGAACTGGCTGTTCTCGCAGCGATGTACCGGATCTTCCTTCCGCAGCCGCTCGAAATAAGCCAGGGAGGCGTCCGCTTCGAAAAGCATGGGATGGCCGGGATTGAGGCTCTCCAGCGGGAGGTCGTAGGGGCTTTTCGTGACGTCCACGGCCCACTGCTTCCAAGCCTCCTTATTCGAAAGGCGCATGCGCTCGGACTGGGAAAGCTTTTCGTTGTCTTCCATGGGGGCTCCTTGGGGGAAAGGTGAGCAACGCCTCATAATAGCGCGTTCCCAGCGCCAAAAAAGCCCGCCGCCCTGCCCGGCATACCTAGGTCTCGGGCGCCAGGAGGTGGCACACTGAACTTTTTTCTCGGGGGGAATCGCATGGAGCTCAAGGACAAGGTGGTGGTCATTACGGGCGGCGCGAGCGGCATCGGTGCGGCGCTGGCCCGCCGCTTCGCCCAGGAGGGGCCCAAGGCTCTGGCCATCGTTGATCGCAACCAAGCCGGCGCCCAGGCAGTCGCCGCCGAGGTCGGGGGCGTAGCCTACGGCGCGGACCTGGGGGATGAGCACGCCGTAGAGGCGCTCATCGACCAAATCGAAAGCACCCAGGGCCCCATCGACCTCTTCTGCTCGAATGCCGGCATCGGCCTCGGCCGGGGCATCGACACCAGCTCCGAAGACTGGCGGACGATCATCGACATCAACCTCATGGCTCACGTCTTTGCTGCGCGCACCTTGGTGCCGCGCATGGTCGCCCGGGGCGGCGGCTATCTGCTGAATACGGCCTCGGCAGCAGGGCTTCTGTCCCAAATCGGCTCCGTCACCTACGCCGTGACCAAGCACGCGGCCGTCTCTCTCGCGGAATGGCTGTCCATCACCCATGGGGGTGAGGGCCTGAAGGTCTCCGTGCTTTGTCCCCAGGCCGTGGATACCCCCATGATCGCGGGGACGGAACAGGGTGGCGTCGCCGGCGTGGACGGCATCATGGCCCCGGAAACGGTGGCCGACGTCGTTGTGGAAGGCATCCGGGCGGAGCGCTTCCTCATCCTTCCGCACCCGGAAGTGGAAACCTATCTCCAGCGCAAAACGGCGGATTACGATCGCTGGCTCGGCGGCATGCGCCGGCTCCAGGCACGCTACGGGGAGAATGCGGTAAAGGGGCTGTCCTAGGCGCCTTGGCGCCAAGCCTCGATCTGGGCCAAAAGCTGGCCCTTTTCCTTCAGGGGCCAGGACAGGTCCGGGGCCCCGAGGCGACTCGCGGACATGAGCCAAAGCGTCGCCCTGGGGAGGGCCGCGGCGAGGCGCTCCAGCACCTCATCGCCCCGCACCCCCTGGAGATTGAGATCCACGATCACGAGCTCCGGAGCCGCCTCAATGAGGGCTGGAAGGCCCTCCAAGCCGGCTTCCGCTGCCACCACCTGAATTCCGGGGAGCGCCTCAAGCGCGAGCGCCAGCGCGGCCCGCACCGTAGCGTCATCTTCGACGAAGGCCAGGCGCCGAGAGGGACAGCCTTCGCCCATCACACGAGCCCCGTCAGCCGACCCTTCACCTCCCCAGGAATGAGGAGGTCGAGACCCTCAGTCCGGGCCTGCACGTGCATTTCCGGGGTTGAGGTCACCCCTAGAGCCTTAAAGATCCGCGACCGATAGCTTTCTACGGTTTTCTCCGACACCTCCAGCACTGCCGCTATGCTGGCTGTGCTTTCCCCCGCCAGCAGACAATGGAACACCTCAAGTTGGCGCTGGGGCCAACCGTCCAGCGGGGAGCTGCCCGCGGAGAGAAGCTGCCCAACTTCATCGAAGGACATCTTTGGATCAAGAACGCGCTGCCCCTCCAACGCACCGGCGAGCGCCCGGGTGACTTCATCGAAGGCGAGGCTCTTCGATAGGTAGCCCGCAGCGCCAAGGGAGAAGGCTTTCGCTGCGTAGGCGTCAAGGCGATGCATGGTCAGGAAGACCACCACGGCCGCCGGGGCCACGCTTTTTAAGCGGGAAAGCACTTCGAAGCCCGAGCCATCTGGCAACGCCACGTCGAGCAAAATCAGGGTGGGCTGCAATACCTCCGCTACGCGAACCGCTTCGGCACCGTCCTGGGCCTCAAAAACTTCAGAAAACATCTCCGCATCGCGAAACGCGGCCGCGAGACTCTCCCGAAGCAGGGCATGGTCGTCCACGAGCAGAATGGATTCGGCGGGTTGCATGGCACCTCCCTGTGCGATTTGATGGAGAACGATAAGCCGCCTTCACCCAAAGCGCTAGGGATACGCCCGTGCTCGACGCTATTCTTCACCACCGCGGCGCCCTCGCCTACAGCAAAACGGACCTCCCAGCGCTCCAGGAAACCGCCCGCCAGCTCCAGGGCTACGCCAAAGCGGAGCGGCATACGCTAGGCCGAATGCTGCACGATGGCCCCATGCAATCGCTGGCGCTTGCCCTCGTAAAGCTTTCGACGCTCCCTGCCGAAGATATTGCCGATGCTACCCAGGCCCTGCTTCAAGAAGCCCTTGGGGCACTTCAGCTCCTAGAGAATGAGCTCTACTCCCCCGCCGTCGACCTCTTAAGCCTAGGGGGGGCGCTTCGGCAGCGGTGGCGCGCTTTGCCCCGAACGCCCCTTGCGCTCCGCCTGAGCACGGCAGAGGAGGACGCCCTGGGCGACTTCGACAAGGATCGTTCCTTCCCCCTCTTTTTCCTGGCGGACACTCTGGGGCAGCTTGCTGCCCAACTCCCAGAGGGCGCGCTTACGGGAGAGCTCTGCCTCGCGAAAAAGGGCTCTGCGGCGCTTTTGCACTGCTCCTTCTCCGGTGCCGGCACCCCTCCCATGCTCCTTAATCTTCCGCCGGTGCAGACGGCCCTTGCACGCCTCGTGCTGGTAGGTGGACGCTTTAAGCTGAGCCCAAAGCGCTTTACCGCCTTGCTCATCCCCTAGACCCCTTTCGCCGACCGGAGCCCGCCCCCATGACCGCCAAGAACGCCGTGCTCATCGTCCTCGACAGCTTGAATCGACACCTGCTTGGGGCCTACGGCGGAAAGGAGTTCGAGACCCCGAACTTAGACGCCTTTGCAGCCAATGCGATGGTC
>Ga0255780_10001641_pt1 | contig 20622 bp, 10 predicted proteins | sample 071ome_32_FD_179978 | JGI IMG/M metagenome (GOLD analysis project Ga0255780, IMG submission 179978) | Coastal salt marsh microbial communities from the Groves Creek Marsh, Skidaway Island, Georgia - 071405AT metaG (version 2) | ecosystem: Environmental > Aquatic > Marine > Intertidal zone >... | reverse complement strand
CTACAACAAGATGCGTTGTCCCCGTGCTGCTGCTTTTAAGTGGACAAAACTACAAAACTTGAAATCATGACACGACGCTCGTGAGTACGAAAACTCACAGCGTCGCGCCGTAGCTCGGAGCGATCTTCGGGCCAAGTTTGCTACAAACATGCGACTCTTCTTCATCCGTCTGCTCTCGCCTCTTCTTCGTCAACGAGAAAAGAACAGCGCCGCCTAACGTCATCGACGCAAGTAAGACGATAAACACAACCGGTCTCGATACGAGGGACACACCTTCGTCTCGTTTCTTTGCGCCTGTCAGCGCAGCATTCCCCAGAGCGGCGGTGGAACGTTTGCTCGTCACACAATTCGCGCTCACTGCCAGCTCAAAATCATGAGCGACGTTTCCAGAGCGATCCGTGACACCATGGACGCTGACGGTATACTCACCCGATTCAGAGCTTGGGAAGGCGACGATCCATTTGCCGTTCGAGCACTGAAACTTGAAGGAGTTGCGTAACGCAAAAGCGGAGACTTGACTACTGACTTTCGTGGACGACAGGGTTGAGCCACAGATCGTGTTTGTCTTCTTGATTGTAACCACCTGATCGCTGCAGTCTATCTCTTCAGCGTATTCGATACCAAAGAAACGTCCACTGGATTCGAAGTGTTTCATCTCCATCGGATAAGTCGTGTCGACGATAAGGGATAGACGCTGGTCACTTGCGTACTCGTGAATCGACGGATCGGCCAATGCCGATCCACCGAAGCAAAAGTTCTTCACACGAAGCTCGTACGAGTCATCTTTGAACCCGCTCAAAAGCTTTTCAAACTGGTTGTTTATCTTCCAGTCAAATGTACACCCCTCCGTTCTCGAGTGTTCACAGAGCAAATTGAACTTTTTATCCATTTCCGGTGAACCTTCATCTTTTGCAGTGATCCACTCGCCGCCAGACGCTGGGCGGTACTGCAGTCGAACGAGCTTCAATCGTTCATTCATGAGCGCATCGCTCACGTCCGCGTCCGGCCACAACACATACTGATCCGGGTTGTTTACCTTGAGACTGAGAACACCGGACGAGCTCAGCGATTGGGCTGAAAACGAGTACTTTGACATCGTCGCCTCATCAAACTGGACCTTTGGACAGGGCTGCATCCAACTCATAGCGTCAAGGTCGACTGTGTGCGAAATCGGCTCGCGATACAAGTCCATGTCGCTTTCGCAGAGGCTGGTCAACTTCAACTGCAGGTACTTGATGCTTCGAGTCGCAAACCCAGGCGCAACAGCAAAACTCAAATGTTGTCTCGAAATGAGCTTCTGTCTATCGAGAATGTCTCCGCTGACAAACTTAAACGGCATGTAATCACCAATGGAAAAGCTATTTCCGTTTAGTGAGAAGATGCTGTCGCGCATTTCGAATCCGTCTCGTGATACACTGCTGGCGGCTCGAAATACCGCGTTCGCAACAGATTGCGCAGTCGCATCGATCAGACTCGTAGCTTCTTCCGCAGCAGCCCTCACTTGAGCTATTTCTGGCGAATCTCTCGCCATGGTAGATCCGGCAGCTCGAATGACTTCACTACATACAGTGTTCGCGTTAGCTGATTCCGACATCGCATGTTCAAACGCAGCGGACACAACTGCATCGAGAGAAGCTGCAAACCCATCCACTAGGCGAAGAGCAAATTTGCCACCTTCGCGATACGGTGACTCATTCTTAATCACGACTCCAATCATAGCACGCTCGCCAGGATTTAGGTTTTTAGTAGTCATTTTCGACTTCAATGGAATCTCCAAGCTCACACCGGATTCGCGGAACACGGTATGGCTTTCGCCTGGACACATACTCCGACCGCCCTTTGTGACAAACACCGGTGTGCCGAAACGCCTGTCTGACCCGACAGCCACGACGAACTTATCCCCGTACTCAGGATCTCCGAGGGAGTATGTCGTCGTCAAATGACCGTACTTATTCCACATGAACATGCGATCGTGCGCAAATTCCCTTTCCCAACCGTACTTGAGCCCAATATTGCGATCGTAGTAAATCCCGCCTGCAGGCGTCATCAGTCCGCCATCTCCGTGAAATCCTCCCTTGTAATCAACCGCGCCATCGATGGTGAAGCTCACATGAGACTTATAATCGCAAATTGCCTCACGAGAGTTGAAAGAAAACTCCATCGCATGTCCTCCACCACTGAACGTGAGGAATATTTGCGCATCAGGCTGATCGCTGCCGCCGCCGTTCGCCATAGCAACTGGGGCTGTGCCGCCTGTCAGAGAAGCTAAGATTCGCTTGGAGTCGCTCGGTCTTAGAACGCTCAAGCTTCCTTGTTCACTCACGTTATCGACGGTTCCAGTGAAGCTCGAAATTTTTGAGTCTCTCCAATCGTCCATATCTTCCGCTGCGATGTCATTCATCCCGTACGAGTAAAACGTTTCACCATTTTCGTCTTTCAAAATGTCATCATAGCGTGGCTTGACGACTTCTGAACGAGCGATGGGATGAACGATTGATAGAGCGCTGTATGGAAAATGTCCGGGCTCGTCAGATCCGGGCACTGGGTGCGAGTCCAAATCGCTGCGCATGAACGGTAACAATCGCGCCTCCTGAATGTACGCCGTAGGACCAAGAGCCGCCGTCTGCGCAACTAACGGTCCAGCTCCTGCTAACATCGTGACTGAAGCGAGAAGATACATTGGTGCACCTTGGAGCACATCGATCGCCGTCGCTGACGCCCATTCGTTCGCTAAATCAGTCGCAACATCGTCAAAGTCTGCGTCCTGTGTGTATAGGTCGTTATAGCCCATGCCCCCGCTGTTCTCCATCTTTGACTGGATGTTTTTACCGAAAATTGAGTCGTCACCCGTCAAAGAGACCTGGATTTTGGAGTCGCCTTCCGGCGTTGCCCATTCTAACGTGCGCTTCCATGAGGTAATCTTCCGCTGTATGTATTCGGACCAAGGTATGTCAGATGGTTTTCCAGACTCGTCTGCAGTCACACCTGTAGGAGACGAAACTGTCGTGAGCAAGAACTTTAGATTCGGTAAAATTTGCCCCTCGATGGCGTGTGCGACGAAAACGTACGTAGTCGGTTTACGCGGTAACCACGTCACTTGCGCTTCGACGTCCAAACACACTACGCCGCCATCCTGCTGGTCGCTCAAGTCAAGTATATCGGATATCTTGTACACGAGCTCGATGCCACCGCCGAGGATAGCATCACCAGCTCTTCCTGGGAGTGCCGGGTCCTGGCTGCTGCGCACAACTCTGTTCGTCGTCATGACAATGTCCCATCCACTGTCACTCTCGGATTCGATAGAGAAATTCGGCCCATCAACTTCGGCTTCGCCAGTGAGGCCAGTTTTCACTTCGTATTCTACGAGGTCAGTACTCGCCTCAGCCGTGTAGCCCAAGTTCATGCCAAACTCGCCTTCCGCAGCGAATCCGAACGCAGAGTCGGTGAAAGTGCCTGTTTTCACCGTCATTGCTCTAGTTGACGCAAGCGCGTATTCAATTTTCACTTCTGAGCCAGAGCTCAACTCGGCATATGAGTCTCCTCCTGGCGGATCGTGCACGACCGTGTACACCAACCCATCTAATGGTACCGTGGCCCAGAACGCTGCACCATCATCACCCCGTGGCTTCGAACCGAGCGGGATGAGCTCCCGAACTGCCGTGGCTGTGACCGACCGATACAGATCGTACCGCTCGACCTCAATGCGTAGAGTCCGTCGATGATTCCCAGCTAGGTTGGGTTGACCCGCCTTGATGTTCAGCTCAGTCTTGCCTTCGGGAAATATGAGAAAGCCTTCATCATTTAGTACAACTTGGAAATCACACGATTCACCACCACCACGAATGGGATGGCACTCGGTATCTCCCGGGTCACTCACGTCTTGACGAATCTTGATTTTCGTGCTGCCGGTGCCGTTCTGGTTGCTTGGAAGCGCCGCAAAACACCTCTCGTACGCACCATTCACGCGGTGTAGCTCAAATACTTTTAGTTGAATTGATTTTGCATCTGATATTGCCTCCTTGATCGGGTTTTGTGCCGACATGGACGTACCAAGGAAGTGTTGTTTGGAGAGACCGCCGGATGGTTCGGTACCCGAATAGCACACGTCAGCATCATTCGCAATCTTCGGAATGTACGAGTCAGGAATGTCGATACAGATTGGCCCGTGGTAGTTGTATTGAATTTGCACCCACTCGCTGCGATTTCGCATTTGCGCAAGCCGCTGAAGACTGTTACGGCGCTCGAAAAATTGTAACATGTCACCGTTCTCGGCGGCGCAGCTGTCGTTCCATGACTCCTCTTTGATCATCTCCTTGATACCACCGACGTTCGCCCCCGATTTGAGGGTGATCAGGTAGTCCATCGCGGCGAACGGCCAGATGCGAGCGTTCGCGGGAATAGGATGTTCATTCGTGAACTTTTCTTCAGGCAAGCTGCGCGCGTTTGTCCATGTTTTCACATCATCGGAGGTAACGTAGACTGTTTTGTGACATCCGTTCACGGGTGTTACTGCAAACGTCACGCCGGAGTAGAGGGCATCGCATTGACCTTGATATACTCCGAGGTCCACATTCGCCTGGGTAACATCGGTAAAAAAGATAGTGTGCCCGTCACCGAGGTTTGCGATTGTCACAGTCTGCGAAAGATAATCGCAGCTCATCGTATTCGCAGCCAGTTCGATTTCGCTCCCTGTGTAACAAATTGTGTGCTTTGGGAATGTCGCGTTGAACTCGAATGAATTGCCGCGTGTGAGTGCAATTTCGAAATTTCCCGACTCATCCGTTTTCACCTCCATTGTTTCATCTGTCCCGTCAACTTCCTTCACTTGAATCACGGCCTCAAAAAGTCCGCAGCTCGTCGATCCCGCTGTTTTATCCTTTGGAAATAAAACAGCGCCTCGCACAACAGCTGTGGTTTCGTCCAGAAAATCATGATTCATTTGAGTTTGGTGCGTGACTTGAACGACATTTCCTAGAGGCAAATCTGGCTTCATGATCGATACTGCCCTGAAAAGTTGTTTCGCGTTCAGAGATGGGTTTTTGTTCGCGTCCTTGTCGAAAACGTGTACAACAACATTTTGTCCCTCATCATGGTTCGCGCTTGAAAGTAAATCCTCCTTGTATGCCGCCGTCACAAGCGTTGCTTCTTGAGGTATACGTCCAGATGTATCTCTCAACTCGACGCTATATCTACCGAAATCATCTGTAACCGCCGTGAACGCACATTTGGTTTGAAACCCGCGCGCTAGTATTTCGGTCACGCGCACGTCGTGACCGATCGCATTGAATATTGTCACGTACTTACCATGAAACGCTTCGATTTGCATCGTGCGACATGCGAAAGAGACGCATGCGCCATGCATCTCTGCCTCATTCGTAGATCTGAGGCACTCCTTGCCAAAGTCAATCGCACCGAGACCAACTTCGTCCTGAATGTACGCTTTTACTGACTGAAGAGCGTCAGAGATTCTGTCCGCACAAACTTCAACGGTCTGCACACCGCTCCAGCCCGAGAGTTCTACTCGAAGATACTCATTTGAACGCACCAGAGAGCCACCAGCTGAGACACTCGCGTCGCCGTCTGTGATCAAAAAAGTGTCTTCATCTGCTGTCCTCGTCAAATTACCTGAATGCTCTGTCTTCATGTAAAGAGCAAGGTTTACGATAGTATCGACCTGCACGCTGGAAGATAATGATCCATCCGTAAGAATGAAGTCGGCACACACTCGCACGCGCGGCACTGGTGCTTGCGATTTACCAGCAAATACTTTGCCCGCAAGCGAGGCCATCCACGGAGCTTTGAAGTAGTGCGTTGTCGAGACGTAGCCAGATAATCCTGAAGATGGCGGCATTTTCGTTCGAACTTTATAGAACCACTCGAGGTTGGGTTTTTTCCCTGCTGTTCGGTCGAGGAAAGTTATCGAACTAAACTTGTTTCCACAACTTTTCAAGTCGCCTTCCATTTGTATGACGGTCTCATACTTTGCCGCAGCGTCACCGAGTCCAGCGGGTCTTCGAAGCATTTCAAAAGAGCTCTCGCCTATCGCAGTGTCGCGAAAGCTGAAGCTTACCCCGGACATATCAAGTGTCGCGGCGACGTCAATCGCAGAGCCGTCATAGTACATGGCAGATGCACAAAAAAACTCAGAAGATGATTCGACATCATTTTGAATAGCGACTGAGGCGCAGACGACTCTCCGCGAAGACGGTGTTGCGTGTGCGCGCTGCGCACAGAAAGGCCGCCGTCCGCAGTGATAAGCATCTAGAAACGTCGCACGGGAGACCCGGCCCGTGTAGACACGAACATCGTCAAATTCGACTCCAGTTGCGCCTAGTAATTCTAATCTGCTCATGCGAGATAAAAATTCCCCAGCGCCGTAAAACTTCGTCGTCTTGTACGTGTTCGATGATGTAACGTCATGGACGCCACCTTCGAGATTCATGAATAGAACTAAACCGTCGTGGCCGTTTAGTGCAAATCCAACCTGATGCCACTTCTGGCACTCTGCACCGCCTATGGTCAAGGAGGATACTTCTCCATTTTCTGCAGAGAGCACCACCTTCAAATCCATTGTTGAACTATCCGTCGATTGTCCGTCCAAGTAGAATCGAAGCGAGTGCGACTTTCCCTCAAAAAGTGCGATTGTTTTCCCGGATATATCTGTTGAGCCACCAGAGCAAGAACTGTATAACCAAGACGTAATCGCAACATCCAATGATGGCAGCTCGCCGTAGTATGTGAACCCGTACGCTCCATCCCATTGAGGGTGGACTTCTTTCAGACACCGCGCACCTTCGCCGCCGGTACATGCAGAAATTTGTCTTCGTCTTTCGCCTAGCGGAATGAGAGTCGGTGTCGATCCTTTCTGCCCTGCGACGAACGGTGAAGCGGACTTGATCGAAGAATATTCGTCTTCAACATCATCGAAAAGGAAATTAGCCACAAGTGACTGTTGCACGTCGTCAAACGTGCCAGAGATCGGACGAATATCATTGATCTCAGTCGGCGCGAACAACGAATTCTGAATCTTTGAATAACCGATGGAGTTCGGTTCGGCAAATGTAACCATGAGCTTGTCGTAGAGTACGCCGTCAACATAGAGGCACGTATAATCGCCCGCAGATAGCTCCGAGTTGTAGTGCCATGTCACACGCATATTTGTCGAGTTATGTTTACAATCCGCCTCGTCAGTTTCTCGGCCTGGATCATCCAAAGGATAAACCGTAGAATCGAACACAATGCGGCCAACACCGCACGCCATGTCATCAATTCGTGCATTCATCACATGAGACAGCTTGATGCTGAGTTTGCCGCTCATTTCTTCGTTCCAACGGCTGACTATATGAGAATCAGCGCTCTGCTTTGAAAGTGCTGCCAATATTTCCTGATACGATAATACACCATCAGTGGGATTGTTGTCATGCAGCCGAAACACTGCCTCCTTTGCGCGATAAACGGATGCGCTGTCATGGCAATTCACGCCACGAAGCTCGGGTGCGGAAAGCAGCAGATGCCTGGCCACGTTTTCGAATTGATTGCGGCTACTACCGGCTCTTGGTAACTCAAAAACGCACCCAGGGTCAATACGGAATGAGTGCAGTTTCGTCATTTGCTCGCGTTGCTCGTAGGCGCCGTAACACGCGTAAAGGACGTCGTATATGCCTGGAATCAATCGACCGCTCCTGTCTGTCATCTCAAGGGTGGAAGGGAAAAAGTTGTCCCACTTTCGACACGGCATGTGACGTCCAAATGTTTTGCAGTCTTCCTGTTGCTTCTGTACCCTGACCTCACACCGTAACTTTTCCAAATCTTCATCCGCTGACGGAAATTCGCCTAGATCGCAGTCTTCGACGTGCGGGCGACAAGTTGAATGTTGTACACTAATGCCAAAGTCCATAGAGTATGACGAAACAACTTTCAGTGGATTCGAGACTTTCACTGAGGGAAGCGGACGGGGTTTCGATTGACTTATCGGCAACTCGATCATCGAAACGCCTGAACCGATTAAAGTACCCTCAATCACAACGATAGCCCCGCGCCATGCGCCGCACGCATACCTGGGGTTCGCATAAAACGTTTGTGGTGGCTTGAAGCCACGGCCGAGCCCGTTTGGGTCGTATGGACTCTTTCCGCCGTTTGCAAAAACTATACCGGATAGGGACACCCAAAAAGTCGTGGAGTCGACATCTCCTTTCCACTCGATTTTCCCTTCCGTATCGATTACTACACTCTCCGACCTCTCACCTCTTGACATGACGCTAAACGTGAGCGCACCGTCGGATGGTCTACATTCAACCGGTAACTGTGCGATGTAGGAATCACGTGTAGCTTGCGTTCTCTCGACCAAGCCCGAAAGGATCACCAAACCATCCTCACACACGTACTGTGCGTTTTCAAATTCGTGCTCCGGTTGCTTCCAAGGATTCCGGAGCTCTAAATTTGTCTTCTTTTTCGATGCAGCCGTGAACGTGATCCCCGATAGCGTGACCTCGTTGTTCGCAGAATCTGGTCCTGCAATCCAACGCACATCGCCGTCTGCTCTTACGTCGATTCGTGCGTCTCCATAGTCTGAGCGTACGGGGAAGATAAGTCTGCCTTGCGGGCGACATCGCTCGGGAAGGTACCCTATGGCGTTGTCGAATCGCAGACGTGCGGATTCAGGCCCTTTGAGCAGACCACTCAGCACAACCAGTCCGCGAGAGTCGCAATACAGCTCTGGTGGAGTCCAGTGTCGTCCATTACCGCGCCAAAAAACCCAATATGGGGCGTTCGTGTCGAGTTCGGTTCGACCGAACGGTGCGTAGTGCACTCCAGAGATGGAATGCGACTCAGAACCCGTCGTATCGGCACTCTTACCTCGGTACCACACGGAACCCGTTTGTGTGTTCACGTCAACGCGCGACGAAGACGGCCCTTTCCGACCGCCAAACATCATCCAAGGATTCTCACCGGCTGGAGCTGGAAAACAATCGCCAACTACATTCGCAGTCACGCCAGCGGCATTCGCCTCCGACGCGGGCGCGAGCAACGACGCGATGCAGAAGACGAGGAAGCGAATCATAACCATCGACGCGGCCCGGTAGCTAAACGGTACATGCGGGATCAGAGACCCCTTCCTCGCGGTCGATCGATCGCGAGGACAGTTGTCGGGTGTTACCCGGCGACGGAGCACTGGGAAAATATCCCAGTCAGCGTAAAAGACGAATGCGACGCCACACTTGGCAAGGAAGCACCGTATTCGGTCCCGGGAATGCACTGTATCGGTCCCGAAACGACTTAAAGCGGACCACGACGAAAAGCGGATAAGACGATGTGTACATACTTTACATTGCATTGAACCATCATACTACGGTAAGTACAAAAAACACAAAATTGCCCTCAGACGAGACGAGACGAGACGAGACGAGACGAGACGAGCGTTTTTGACTGAATACTTTCTCGGAGACGGCAACTTTCAATCTCCAGCCGAGGTGTTTGATTTCCTCGCATCCGCGTTTGACGAGACGACCCGATTAGAGCCGGCGATGCGTCGATTCGCCGATGAGTTGTTTAGAAGATTCAAATAGCAATCAGAGTAGAATACAAGTACAGTACGAGTAGGACTGCGACCAAAGTAGCTACAGTAGCACAGCGGAACGAATGATACACAAACAGAACACATTTCCTCTCGAATCTCCTCAACGGTCGCGCGCCCACTCGTCGAAATCGGGAAAGCGCTCTAAAAATGTTTTGCTCGACGTGTTCACGGCGACGATGGCTGAAATGTTCTCCTCTGGGTGGCGCTCGGCGAGAAAGGCGATGCGAGACAGCACCGCCTCGCTCGAAGTCACGAGTCGCGCGAGCGAGGCTGGCTTGAGCGCGTACTGCTGAATAGCCCCCGGGCTCGTTTGAGCGAGCTGCCGCAGCCTCGTCGTGAACGTCGTCGGGTTCGTCGCCAAGATTCTCGGCGAATACATAATCATCGCTTCAATCGTGCTCTCGCCCACGCCCTCCGCCGCCAACGCGAGACGCATCACGTTTAAATTACCAGTCACCGAGTTGGAAATGTTCATCGATAGAATTTTCGGATTGGCTTCGATGAGTGCAAACACATCCGTGTGCGGCAAGAGCCTGGACAAGCCGCGAATCTTCGCCGGCATGGTGTGCGTCATGTCCATGGATAAAATTTGCGGATTTCGCTCGACGAGCCGCTTGAGATCTACCGTCGGCAAGAGCTCTCGAAGGAGCTCGACTTTTTCCGCGGTGAAATCCAAATCACAATAAATCACCCTGGGGCAACGCCCCACGATCGTTCCGAGATCAGCACCCGAAATGGAAGCGCCCAACCAGAGGGCGTCTTCGAGGGACGCCAACCGCTCGAGCAAGCGCACCGGGTCCCGGTACAGTCCCGCCTTTGCGGCGTGAGCGATGAGCCTCTCGCGATGCGTTTTCTTCTTCACCCCAACCCCAATCCAAAACGCGTCTAAAATCTTCTTTTGTTCCTTTGTCAAAACCACTTCCCCGGCGCGGCGCACTTGTTTCGCCGGGTCCACCGTCATGAGGCTCTCGATGAGATCCTCTCGCAGCAACATGTCCCCGTGTCCGTGGTGATACAACCTCTTCCCGTGTCGCTCCTGAACCCGTCGAGGATCTGGAACGACGTACGACGACGAGTTTACGTTCGTCGGCTGTGACCCACCGCTCGGCTGCGGTCGTCCAGCACCGACGCCTTCAAAGTCAGAGGAACGCTCCTCTCGACGTCCTCTCGACGCGGCATTCTGCACGACAGTCACGCGCTGTCGAACGCGGGCGACGCGGACGAACGCGCGCGACGCGGACGACGTCGACGTCGACGCTCCCGACCGCGCGCGCAACATCCGTGGAGAGGACGAAGGGCCGCGACGAGGCGCTCTGCACTGTGGTACAACAAACCAACCAACCAACCAACCGAGAGTTTGTCGGAAAAGTGATGTATACTGTTTACACATATGCATATCAAGACAAAGGTTGGGTGGTTGGTCCCTGTGGGTGCGTCACACGTCGTGCCGGCGCGCGTGCGCGCGAGCCCTCGCACCGACAACAAAACGAAACGACGCGTCGAGCGCAACGCTTTGAAAACAAACGCGTCCGTCCAGTCGCACCGTCGCGACGTTTCACGCGAGAGTGGCGACACGACGCGAACGTAAAAGGGAAAAGTTGGAATTGAATTGCGTCGCCTTGTTGGTTGAATTCATCCACCAACAATGTGGACGCCGGATGAGGATGAGAGACTCAGAGCAATCGTCGAGAAACACGGAGCGAAGCGATGGAACAACATTGCGTCGATGCTGGGAGGGGATAAGTGCGCGAAACAGTGCCGAAGACGATGGAATGGACACTTGACGCAAGAGGTCAAGGAGGGCGACTGGACCGCGGACGAAGACGCGACGCTGTTGGAGGCGCACGAGAGGCTGGGGAATAAGTGGACGGAGATTGCGAGACTGGTCGGGGGGAGGACGGATAACGGGGCAAAAAACAGGTACAAGGCGTTGGTGCAAAAGATGGGGGCGGCAAGACGGCGGGCGCAGAGGACCAAGGAGGCGTCGACTTCAACGCCGATAAAGACCAAGCCGCCGGCGACGGAAAAATCGGGTAAAAAAGCACGAAGAACGCCGACGAAGAGGAAAAGCATCGCGGTGAAGAAGGAAGAACCGAAGGAGACGATGACACCGAGAAAGCGGTCAAAATTGTTACAATCGAGAGATGAGGTTGCCGCCGTAGGCGTGAACGGGATTTCGCCGACGCTCTTCGCCACCTCACCGACGCCGAGCGGAGCGACGACGGCAGATCTAGGAGGCGCGTGGCGCCCGACGCTTTCGATTAACATCCCCAGTCGTGAACAGAGCGCGGCAGCGCCGTTGCCATCGTTCTCCTTCGGTGGCGCCACCGGAGCTTTCGGTAGAGAAAATTCAATCGGTCGCACGCTTTCGTTGTCGTGCGCCGAGCTCGACTTGCTGCGAGAGGTTCAGGATATGATTGGAAGCACGAGCAACGCCAATAACGCGAGCGCATTCGTGCGTTACGGTAACTCGAACGGTGGGATAGCCACAGGATTGAGGCCAGAGACCTCGCAAGGAACCGCAGACGTGATGCGTTGGCTCTTAGCCGCGACGCCCACGGCGACGCAGAAGAACGCCGGCCGACGTAAGAATGACGACGCCGTGACGGTTTCACTACCGATCGACGACGACAGCGTTGCCCGGGGCGCCACTCTCAAACATTTTTTATCCTTTCGAGTGGACTCAACAACGCCGAAATCCACATCCATGGCCACGACGCCCGCTTCGATTCCATCCTTTTCCCAGAGCGAACTCAATTTGCTCTTAAACGCGCTCGGATCGACGTCGCCGAGACATGCGGCGGCGGCGGTTTCGCCCAAGATGATTGCGAAACCCGAAACGAATGAGGAACCCACGGGTCGAAGGACCCGCGCGCGGTCGTCGGCGTCGCGTCCAGCCTAGCTCGTCCTTGTAAAAGCATCGTCAACGCGCGTGTACGATAAATGTCAGTCAATAACGCCCAACCCTGGGTCGCGTCGGCAACACGCCCTTCGTCAAACCATCGCGCGGACGGACGGACGCGGTCATAGTCGACGCGCGCATGCACGGCGGCATCGCGACGGTGACGAGACATTTAACCCGGAGAGTCTTTCACAACGCGTCTTTTCCCGTGCACAGGACGCAAACGTCGTGTCGAGGCGCGCCTGTACGGCAACGAAATCGAACAACGCAACGCACCGCATCGACGACGATGGAGGACGTACCGAGCGAACGAATGACGGAGAAAGAGTCGTGCGAAGGGGCGTGCTCGAGAGAGACGCCGAGATTGACGCGGGGATCTATCGATGAGGCGATGAAGACGAGACCTCTGTGGACGCTCGAGGAGGAGGAGAACGGGGCGACGGCGATTCGACGCGCGTTTGTCTCGAAAAATTGGTCGACAGCCATGGCGTTTTTAAACGCGGTGAGCGAGGTTGCGGAGCGCGAGGGGCACCATCCAGATGTTAGTATTAAGAATTACCGCGACGTTGAGGTCAAGGTGTCGACGCATGCCGTGGGCGGACTGACGCGTTTCGACTTTATCCTCGCGGCGAAAATCGACGCCGAGTGCGATTGCGTGTACTCGCCCAAGTGGGCTCGCGAGCGCGGCTTGACCGCTTAGCGACGGCGAATGGGGCGATTTTAAAACTTCTTGTAATGTATACGTGTGCGTGTGTAATTTCAATTTCTATAATATGCGCTGAGCTTGGCGATGACGACATCACGTCTAGACGTGCTGAATCACGTACGAGCTCTTAAACGCCGACGCTCCCCCTCTGCGCTGCTTGTGCAAAGAAATGGAACCCACGATCAAACCCGCCAAACCAATGATAAAGCTGAGACCTGCGAGGACTTCGAGACCGCGGATTTCTTTCGAGCTCACGCCGCCGTGCGTGTGCGCGTGCTTGATCAACTCGGCGAGCGACGTCGACTCGTAGACGGTTTTCTCTTCGCAGTCTACGTGGTGCGCGTCGCGATAAATGCCGAGAAGTCCTTCCACCTTGAGGATTTGTTCAAGAGGCGCGATGGAGTCGCAATAGTTGGCGTACTCCCAGCTTCCAGCGGACGGAACCTTGCGCACGTCGAAGAGGTCATCGAAAAACTTGTACGCTTCGGTGTGTTCGGGAGCCTTGTCGGGAGCTCTATCCTTGATGTCCCCGGCGATGACGCGGTACATGGCTTGACCCTCCGCGACAATGTCGTTGTACGGACCGGTGATTTCACCCGCCTCGAGACCCTTATCGATGAGGAACGCGTACTTGAGGACACCTTGCGCGTAGATGACGCGCAATTGCTTTTCAATGCCTTCATAAATTTCGTGCATCATGGCGCAATTCGTTTCTTCTTGACCGTCGCGAAGAAGCTTCATGATGGTTTCGTACGACTTGGCCGTGTGCGCCGTGCCCATCGTGCCAAACTCCACACCTCGCTTTTGCGCTCTTCCGAGCACAGAGTGGTAGCCATCGCCGATGAGAAGGGCCGCGGCGGTTTCCCAAGCGATACGAGCAGCCTCCGTCGGCGATCCACCGCGGCGGCAGTACGCGTTGTCGTCCGATTGCGCCTTGCTGAGCAAGTTGATGGCGGCGTGGAAACCCACGGCGTCGTTCATAGTCTTTTCAATCATTTCCTTGCCAGCCGCGACGAGACCAGCGGTGTCGACGCCATCGAAGGTATCCGAAGAAGTGAGCAAAGAAACCACGTCGCCGATGTAGTTAGACAGAGGTTGTGTACCCGTGTAAGTGCCTTCTCCGTACGGCTTGGGGAACGAGTAGGCGATCATGCGCGCCCACTCGTTTGACTGGTAGGACGCAGACTCGGTCCATTGCGCGTACGTCTCCTGGAAATCATCCGACATGTCTTGCCAATCGCTCGATCTGGAGGTGAAGCCTCTGAGCTCGGCGTAAATGTGCGCCACGTCGGCGCTGAGCTTGAGAGCGCCTTGGTAGTTTTCATTCGCGATCGAGTACTCGTGCGGGATAAAATCACCAGCCATGGTGTTGATTGCGTGCGCCGGGTTGAAGTTGGTTTGATGGGTGCAGTCGACGTGTTCAGCGTCGACGTAGGTTCCCATTTCCTTGTCCAAATAAAATCCAGCGGAAGTGCTCGTGAAAGCGTCGACGAGGTACTCTCTCGCCTTGCAATAGTTGGCAAAGTCCCACGCGCCCGCCGTCGGTGCGGATCGGACATCAAAGAGCTCGTTGAAGAAATCACGGACTGTATTTTGACTAGCAGAAGGCGACTTGGCGTAGATATCACCCGCGAGAACGCGGTACATGGCTTGACCCTCGGCGACGTCGTCGTCCCAGGCGGCGATGCTACCATCCTTGATCTTCTTGTCAATCTTGTACGCATACTTGACGATAGACTGCGAGTAGATGACGCGCATTTGCTTTTCAATGTGTTCGTAGACTTCGTGAAGCTCGTCGCAATCCTTTTCTTCTTGACCTTCGCGGAGAAGCTTCATAATCTTTTCGTACGGCTTGGCGATGCCCGCGCCGCCGAGAGTGCCAAACTCGACGCCTCGCTTTTGCGCTCTTCCGAGCACAGAGTGGTAGCCGTCGCCGATGAGAAACGCCGCGGCGGTGTCCCAGTGAGCCTTCGTACCATCCGTTTGAGCACTTCCCGAAGCTTGCGTGCACGTCGCAGAGTTTTGCGCCGTATTGAGCAACTTGAGCACGGCTTGGTAGCCGACGGCGTCCCAAACAGTCTTTTCAATCATCTCGCGAATAGCGTCGATCTTCGTCGCGTCGCCAGAATTGGTATTCACGAGACTGACTAAATCGGTGACGTAATCTTTCAGTGGTTCGCTGTTAGCGCCAGAGGCGACGGCAGCTCCGGTACCGGTGACCGGAGTGAGGGCGACGAGCTCGAGTCGGTCCCACTCATTCGAGTCCAACGCCGACTCGTCGACCCACTTGGCGACGTCTGAAGCGTAATCTAGCGTCATGTCGTCCCAGTGGTCGCCAACCCCGGTGAACTTTTCGAGTTCAAGCTCGGCGAGAAAGTGCGCGACCGTGTCGGCGTACGCCAAAGCGTCTTGAATCGCGGCGTCTGCTGTCGGCGTGCCGCTGGCGCCCACCGGCACCGTCACGGTCGTGCCAGCCCAGTCCCGGGTGATGTAGTTGCCCGCCGCGGTCGGAATCTTAACCTTGGCCGCATCGCCCCCGATCACCGCACCGCATCCAACGGCCGCGACCACCACCGCCGCGACCGCCCCTCCGCGTCCTCTTCGCTCCCGTCGGCACCCGCGCGTCCCCATCGTCGTCATCACCACTCTTCGGACCCTTTTCGCCGTCGAACGAACGAACGAGTCGAACCCAACCTAGTCGAACCGAACCTAATCGATCGGCGTCCACCGAACGCGAGGACGAGAGCGACGATCGATCACCCTTCTCGAGCGCGTTTCCGCGTCGGTGTGTCCCGTCGTCGTCGTTCGCGACACACACGTGACACAAAGACACAAAGACACACAAAGAGGCGCGTGTCGGCGGCACACGCCACGCGCCACGCGCCACTTTGTCCACGCGCGTGTCCCCATCACATTCATGTCCATATCACGAGTCATGAACCGTCAATAATACAAACCCGATCAACGTCCCGATCTCCAAATGGATCTCCATTTTTTCAGTCTCTCCCACCCCGCGTTTCGCGTTTTGATTGGTGCACCCACCCCCGGTGTTTATTGTAGATGTACTCTAGTATACACACACCTAGGTTATTGTGTTGTACTATATTAGTACATACACCTTAGTGTAGTATATGTAAGACCCATATGAAGTATAGATGACGTTGTTCCCAACGACCGCATCGCGACCGACCGTCCCCGTCGTCCCCGTCGTCGTGGTCCTCGAGAGAACGCGCCTCGTCCGTCCCGTTCGGTTGGACCGAGCGAGCGGGACTGATTATGATGACGATGATGACGATGATGATGACGGGAGCAACGGGAGCGACGTCGACGCATCGTCGTCCCCATCGTCGTCCCTCCCGTCGTCATCACCGTGCTTTTCGCATTCAGTCGTCGGTTCGGACGTCAGAGACGCGTCGTCGTCGTCGTCCGTCGGTGTCGCCGTGGGCGGTGGGCGCGACGGCGTCGACATCATCATCATCGTCTGGAGGAGGAGGACGACGACTCGGACGACGCGGAGAGGACGGACGGGCGGGAGTGCGCGCGCGAGGAACGGCGGTGGGCGGTGCGACGATCGGGCTGGACGAGTTGGCGTGGCTCGGGACGACGGCGTACGCGGTGGGGTGCGTGTGGGCGTGCAAAGCGGCTTCGACGAAACCGAGGCGAGGCGACGCGAGGGCGGTTTCGGAGCGGGCGGCGAGCTTCGTGTCGTCGCTGCGCATGTTCGCCCCGATGTGCGCGCTGTATGGGTTTTTGCTCTACAGGTCTTGGACCCCGGAGACGCTGAGTTTGATGATGCCAGGGTCGCTCGAGGAAGGGTTGGCGACGGGGAAAGCGCAGTTTATACCGACGCTGTCGTCGATATCCACGCTCCTCGGCGCTCGGGCGACGGCAACCTCAGCGTGGGCGCACTTGCTCTGCGTTAACGTCTTCGTCGCTCGACACGTGGCGCTGAAAACCAGAGAACGGTTCGAGCGCGACGGCCGGGCGCCTCCGGTCGCGCACACCCTCGCGCTCGCCGCCGTCGCCGGTCCGCTCGGTTTGCTCGCGTACGCGCTCACGTCCTTCGTCTACGACGCGTGGTCCCGCCGAGTCGCCGCCGCCGCCGCCGCCGCTGAACCTCCAGTCGCGCGATGAACTTTTCACGTAATGTTTTACGACGACGACGACGACGACGACGACGACGCGTCACGCACGATTGATTGTTGTATTCTTTGTAATCTGTAAACCGCATTCGCTGCCCCGCGCTGGCTGGAAACTGCACATCTTGAGCGACGAAGATGGATGGATGATCACGCACCTCCCTCAGTCTGCGACACGTCCGGTGCGAACGCGCGGGTGCGTCGGACAACGGAAGCGAGGGGATAACAGAGGAGAAAAACGCGACTAGGACACAGAAGACATGGATCAAGAGTACGACGCGGTGATCCTGGGCACGGGGTTGAAGGAGTGCCTCGTGGCGGGACTTTTGAGCGCTGTGGAAGGAATGAAGATCTTACACGTCGATCGAAACGATTACTACGGAGGGGAGAGCGCGTCGTTAAATCTGACGCAGTTGTTTGAAAAGTTCACCGCTGGTCAACCGGGGGCGAAGAGCAAGGAGGAGTTGACGGCCAAGTACGGACGGTGGCAAGATTACAACATTGACTTGGTTCCAAAATTCATGATGGGAAATGGGTTGCTCGTTAAGATTTTGGTGAAGACTGGGGTGCACAACTACCTGCAGTTTCGCGCCGCGGATGGGTCGTACGTGCAAGGTAAAGGGGCGAAGATTTACAAGGTGCCGGCCAACGACAAAGAGGCGCTGAAGAGCTCGCTCATGGGGATGTTTGAAAAGCTGCGGGCGAGAAGCTTTTTCATCTTTGTGCAAAACTTTGTGGAAAACGACCCGTCGACGCACGGAGGGTACAACTTGCACAGAATGCCGGCGAGAGATCTCTACGAGAAGTACGGTTTGGCTGCGGAAACGGTTGAATTTATCGGACACGCGCTCGCGCTCAAGACGAACGAGCGCTACCTCGACGAGCCCGCCATCGAGTTGGTCAAGGCGGTGCGATTGTACTCGGATTCCATGGCTCGCTTCGACACCGGTTCTCCGTACATCTATCCCCTCTACGGTCTCGGCGAACTCCCGCAGGGTTTTGCGCGACTGAGCGCCGTGCACGGCGGCACCTACATGCTGGCCAAGTCGGACGTGCAAGTGGCTTACGACGAGTCGGGTAGGGCGTGCGGGGCGACGTCCGAGGGCGAAACCGCCAAGGCCAAGTTTGTCGTCGGAGACCCGAGTTACTTTCCCGAAAAGACCAAGGTTGTCGGTCAAGTCGTCAGAGCTCTGTGCTTGTTGAACCACCCGATTCCCAACGTCAACGACGCCGAAAGCGTTCAAATCATCATCCCGGCGGCGCAGTGCGGCAGACACCACGACATTTACATTCTAGGCACCGGTTCGGGTCACAACGTGTGCGCCAAGGGTAGGTATTTCGCGTCCGTGAGCACCACCGTCGAAACGTCTGACCCGCAGCGCGAGCTCGAGTACGGTCTTCGCATGCTCGGACCGATTGATGAAATGTTTGTCAACGTCACCGACGTTCGCGCCCCGCTCGCCAACGGGGTGAACGACGGCGCGTTCATCTCGACCGGATACGACGCCACGACGCACTTTGAGACCACCGTTAGAGACGTGATCGATATATACAAAAGAATTACCGGTAAGGATTTAGATTTATCCAAGGATGACGCGACCGCCGCCGATACGAGCGGTTAGTTAGCCAGTGTACTCATCCCATTGTCATGACAAGTGAAAACGCAACATTGTTTTTCCCGCGAGTCGGAATGAATGAATGAAATAAACCCACGTCGTTGAAGAAATGAATCAAGGCGCGCGTAAAATTACAAATTAAACAAATCACAAATTCCATCGTCGCGTCGCGCGCGTCGCTAGACCGAAATACCCCACTCTTGCGCGTGCGAAAAAATAAAACTCGCCACCGTGCACGTGATGACGACGCCCGAGACGTCCATTATCACTTGCACCGTGGTGCCCGCGTTGGCGGGATCTTGCTTGAGTTTCATCAAGAGAAACGGCAATACCGTCCCAACGCACGTGGACGTGGTGACTATGGCGAACAAGCTCGTCGCGATCGCCAAAGGTCCCACCAAATCAGACGCGCCCTCTGGGCTCGTCAGCAACACGCGAACAAACCCGGCGGTGGACAGCGCCGTGCCGAGCAAGAGCCCGACTTGAAACTGCTCGCTCAGCGTCTTCCGCAAACACTCCGCGGAATCATCCATCTCACCCGTGGCTAACCCTCGAATGACGTGAATGGCGCTCTGGTTTCCGGCGTTACCGCCGGCGCCGACGAGCATGGTGAGAAAGAGCGTCACCACGATGTTCTCCTTGATCAAATCCGCGTACCGCGAGAGCACCAGACTCGACGTGCTCTGCAGTATGAGCAACCCCAACAACCAACGCACGCGCATGTACGCCTCCGGGACGACGCCCACGAGCTCCGGGTCCGACTGAAGCGCCTCCCCGCGCGTCTCCGACTCCAACTCCCCCAGCGCCGCGCTCTCTTTTGAACTCAACCACCCGCGCTGGGCCTCGAGCACTCGCCTCGCCAGCGCGCGCTGCACCTCGACGGAAACCTTTCTCGCCGATTTCCTCTCCGCCGACGCCGCCGTCGACGCCCCGCCGTCTCGGTCCGCTCGCGTCTCGAGCGGTAACGAACCGCTCTCGTCCGACGTGTCCTCCCTCGGGTCTCGAATCGCGCGTCGTCGTCCTCCTCCTCCTCCTCCCGCGCGTCGCGCGTTCATCGCTCGTCCATCGTTCCCCCTCCTAGTCGTCGTCGTCGTCGTCGTCGTCGAGGTCGAGAGACGCGCGCAACGCATCGTCGTCGTCGTCGTCGTCGTCGTTGTGCGGTGAACGGTGAACGGTGAACGTCCGTCCGTGGGTCCGATCCGATCCATGGGAAATACCGCGTACATGGGTTTAAACCCACCTCAATAAAGCCGACTATGTAACAGTTATTAAATCCCCCATAACTTTCCGTCATAACTCCCATTCGACGAGCCACACTACTACTGTTAGTAAGTACTTTAGTCGTGCGTTTCCCATATGACTCGCAGTGTGGGGATATAACTCGCTAAACCCTTTACAGTTACTTAAGTAGTTACACGGGTGGTTTCACCCGTCGAGTCAGTCAGTCGGGTATGAGAGTGTTTACCCATATATACGTGTGTACGCGTCACGGGCGAAACGGGCGGCACATCGGACGACGTCAAACGACGACGTCAAACGACGACGATGTCGTCGGTCGGGTACGCGTCGAGGCTGAACCGAAGCGCCGACGTCGGGGGCACGCTCGGGGAGGAGGAAACGGAGGACCCGGCGGAGGACGTGCGACGGGCGTCGAGGGCGCTGGCGGAGGCGCTGGCGGAGGC